>Ga0208867_1000072_pt1 | contig 35639 bp, 60 predicted proteins | sample CryBogCBE05Oct08_FD_185505 | JGI IMG/M metagenome (GOLD analysis project Ga0208867, IMG submission 185505) | Freshwater microbial communities from Crystal Bog, Wisconsin, USA - CBE05Oct08 (SPAdes) (version 2) | ecosystem: Environmental > Aquatic > Freshwater > Lake | place: Crystal Bog... | reverse complement strand
TAATTTATATTGCATATCATCCTTAAAGCGGCTTCTACGCCGTCTACCCGGCAAAGCGTACCACCGCACCAATTTTCAAAGAAATCGGCTTGTAACTTGGTTAAACGGCTTTTAGCGCCTACTTTTACTTCCACCAAATAAGTATGGCCTTTGTAGCCCACCAAAAGGTCAACGGGTAAGCCAATAACCCAAACGTAAGCCCCAGCTTTGCGTAACGCGTCCACTATCACGGCTTGATTAGCATCTACCCTAGCGGCGTGGCGCATATTCTTCCTCAGCCATTTGGCAAAAAATACTACATTCAATATTTTGTTCTTGCGGGTAATTACCGTCAGTTGGCTTTAATTCGTCTAAATATCTATCTTTAAAAATAGTTTGAGACTTAAAACGTTCCAATTTGGCCATACGGTCAAAATGCTTTGGAAAGTCTACTTTAATTTTATTCCAATAACCCATGCCACCTTTTACGCAACCTATGCAATTGTTATTGTGATACCCAAGTTTATACATAGCTGGTAATTCGATATTGGCATTTTTCAGCATAGCAAGACAATCTTCTTTAGATAAGCCTTTGTCAATTAATGGCGTCCAAATATCCACATCATTGTTAGCATCAATAAATCGGTCTAACCGGGCTTGTTCGTCTGCCGTATAACCAAATACTTGACGGTCATTTGCTTGTTCGAAACGTTCACGCACTTGTTTTTTAAGGGCGCGAGTACATGGGGCGCCTTTAGGGGTACGAATATAATTTTTCTCAAATACGCGATAAATTGACCGGTCATAGAAATCATTGCCCAATATTTCTATTTTCTGATCAAACCATTGTTCACATTCAGCTAAAAACCGCTTGTTATCAGGATGTTCTTCAATAACTTCGGTGTAAGCAATAGTTAGTGGGTGCTTACCATTGTTTTCTGCAATAGCCAACTTTGTGGCCACGGCACTAGCTGCCCCACAACTAAACCAACAAATAATTCTCATGGCATTTGCCCATCTGCTTCGGTTTTAAACCAAGCAGCATCGAAAAGGTACATCCATTGCAAAACTTCATCTTTACAGTCATAGGCCAAGGAAAGGTAAAAGTATTCCCATTGCCGTAGGTCGTAGTAGTTAATTTCCTTTTGTGTCATTTTCTAGTTCCTTTATTTTTGCTGCCACATCGTTGCCTAAGTTTTTCAATGCCGGGTCTTTCATCTTTTCCTTAACCATTTTGCGCGTGTATTCACGAAAACCGGGCGCCAACGCCAGTTCTGCGTAGAACTTAACTATTGAAGCGTATTCAGCATCCCAGTCAAACATTAAATATCCACTTGCGTGTTTCGTTTTGGTTAACCCGTTCGCGTTTTAATTCATCCTTGCGCTTGGGGTATTTAGCCCGTTCTAAACTTTTAACGGGTACTTCCCACTTGGGTACGGGTTGCCAGATTGTTTTAAAAGTCATACCAATTCCAATGATAATTGTTGTAATCTTTTATCTTGTAATTCTTTATAAGAAGGGTTTAATTCGCAACCTAAATATTTTCTACCTAAGTTTTGCGCAACTTGTGCGGTTGTTCCGCTTCCCATAAACGGGTCTAAAACAATATTGCCAACTTTAGAACCCGCCATAATGCAAGGTTCAATTAATTCTTCAGGAAATACCGCAAAATGCGCCCCTTTATATGGTTTAATTGGCACAGTCCAAACACTACGTTTGTTAGCCATGTCGTAACTTTTTTCTAAACCTGAATGGGGTTGTAAACCAGTTCCTTCATTGTGGTATTTTCCATTTGTTCTATCTCTAATTCCCCAATCTTCTTTTACTGGGTCTTTAATAGATTCCATATCACAATAATATTTTTGTTGTTTTGTTAATAGAAAAATATATTCATGCGATTTAGTACAACGGTCTTGTACAGATTCAGGCATAGGGTTAGGTTTGTGCCAAATAATATCTTGACGCAAATACCAACCAAAATCTTGCAAAGCAAAAGCTAAACGCCAAGGCATCCCCATCAAATCTTTTTGCTTATAACCATTACCAATTCTATTTACAATTTTTTCCCTTGCGTTTCCAAACCCTGCCCTACCATTATTTGAAGCAACAGAACAATTATTAGCATAGCTATCACCTAAATTAACCCAAAGTGTTCCATTATCGGCAAGAATATCCCAAACACAAGCAAATACTTCTACAAGGTTTTCAATAAATTGTTGTGGGGTTTCTTCATTACCAATTTGCCCACCTACACCATAATCACGCAAACCATAATAAGGTGGGCTAGTAACGCAAGTTTGAACTTTTACACTTTGTTTTTTCCAATTACGCATTAATGTTCGGCAATCCCCAAATTCTATTTTATTCATCGCCCAATTCCTTTCATTTTTTCGCGTATCCAGTCCGGCATTGGCACAGCCTTAGCTTTTTCTTCGTCTAGTTTCACAAGGTAAGGGTCACGGACGTTAACTGCGACCTGAACTTCAGGAACTTCAGCACCATCCCATCTTTGTTGGTTTAAGTAGACTAGGGGCGCTGGAATAAAAGCGCCGTTGTCTTTACGCCATTGGTCGGTGGTTTTCATCCATTCAACGTGCTTGATGATTTGATCAGCACAAGAATCACAGTAGGTTTTAACCCAAACCTTTAAGCATTGGGACTTAGCCCCTTTTCTTGTTGATTTAGGCCATGTTTTCCAAAAGTCTTCAAAAGTCATTCTTGCCCCCTTGCTAAAATAGTTTTTATTCCTTGCTGTTTTCCTTCTTCAAAAACTAATTGCGCAAAATTTTTAAACCATTGCTCAAGCCATTTATTATGTTCTCCGTTATTCATAGAAACATAATGCCTAGCTTCCCAATCAATATCTGGCATGGATGATTTTTTTAATATTTCAATTTGTTCTTCAGTCATTCCTTTTCTCCATAGGTTATGCTAGGGTGGATATACCTACCCTCTCCAGCATTTAAGTAATCTGCATTCATCTTAATTTATCTTAAATATACAAAAAAGCCCAAGTGCGCTTGACGGGTTTATTCGCTTATACACAAGACCTAGTTTTCCACCTGAGTTATCTTGTGCTTTACCGATACCTAAACCAAGTTCGGTCGTGTTTTGCATCCGGGTGTAAAGATGTACGGTGTTTCTTGGGTTCAGCCCATGCAAGCTAATAGCTAACGCGCCCTGACGGCTACGGACGTATAAATAAAAAAGCCGCTTAAAAAAGTACCTTGGTCGTGTCCCCAATTTGTAAATTGGGGCAAGATACTTATCTAAGCGGCTAAATCTATTGCACACGACTGCAACGGTTTTATTATAAATCAATTTTTTTGGCCTTTTTCAAAAATATTTGCGGATATGCCAATTTAATTGCGGGGGGTATCCCTCTTGTAAGCCAATTGTGAACTCTTTGCTTTTTGAACCCTAATTTCTTACAAATTGCAGTAGTTCCACCCAATTGGGCTATTAATTCTCTATCTTGTTGTAATGTGTTCATTATTGAATTTTAGCAATAAATCAAAAATAATCAACAAAATGTGTATTATTTTTACACAAAACGTGTACTTTGCGTTAATTTCGTGTAACATACAGTTATTCCCTAGCGCAACGCATAAGGGTCTTTTAGAAAGGTAAGCATGACAATTAAATTCACCAAGGGCAACATAAACCCTACCACCAAGAAATTTCCCCGTACTTTAGCTGAAGCGTTCCCTGAAGCGCCAGAAGCTAATTTTGACCGCCCATTTGATAAAGAAGACAAGCTAGTAATTGTGGCTTGCATTGTTATTGGCGTACTTGTATTTGGTTCTATTTTATTGGGGGTTATATGAAATTAGTCAGCACAGCATTTGTTAAAGCACAACAACAGTTTGGCCCGGCGCTTAAAACCGCTACCAACCCACACTTTAAAAGCCGTTACGCAGACTTGTCCGCTTGCGTAGAAGCGGTTATAGATGCGTTAAACGCCAACGGCATAGCCTTAATGCAGAAAATGCACCCAAGCGAAGGTGGCGTTGCTATTGAAACTATATTTGTTCACGAAAGCGGTGAAAGTATGGCCAACGGCATTTTGCACGTTCCGGCATCACGCCAAGACCCACAGGGTTACGGTTCAGCGCTGACATACGCCCGTAGATATTCTCTAATGACTGCTTGCGGTATTGCCCCAGAAGATGATGACGGCAACGCAGCAAGCCGTAAAAAGGAAAAGTCTGACGTTAACGAATCAGAAATGGCAGACTGGTTGGCAGCAATAGCAGATTCAGCAGACTTAGAAGCGTTACAAAAGAACTTTGTAAAAGCTATTTCAGCCAGTAACGGTGACAAAGAATGGCAGTTAAAAATAATTGCTGTTAAAGACAAAATGAAGAAAAAATTGGAGACTAAATAATGCAACAAGTAGAACAAGGCACGCCAGAATGGTTTGCAGCACGCTTGGGTAAGGCAACAGGTTCACGCATAGCGGACATTATTGCCAAAACAAAAACAGGTTATTCCACTAGCCGGGCAAACTACGCAGCGCAATTGGTTTGCGAACGTTTAACTGGCAAAGTTGCAGAATCATTCACTAATGCTGCAATGCAATGGGGAACAGAAACAGAACCATTGGCACGCGCAGCATACGAAGTTAAAACCGGTGAAATGGTTGACCAAGTTGGCTTTGTTGACCACCCAAGCATAGAAAATTCAGGCGCAAGCCCAGACGGTTTGGTGGGTTTATTCGGTATGCTAGAAATAAAATGCCCTAACACGGCCACGCACATCGAAACCTTACTTAGCCAACAGGTGCCAACAAAGTACATTACGCAAATGCAATGGCAAATGGCTTGCGCTGGGCGCCAATGGTGCGACTTTGTCAGCTTTGACCCGCGTATGCCTGAAAACCTACAACTATTCATTAAACGCGTGGAATATGACCCGCCCTACGTTGCTATGCTAGAAAAGGAAGTAATCCAGTTCTTAATGGATGTTGAAGCCAATGTAAATCAGTTAAGGAAATTAAATGTCTAAAGTTATAAGTGAAATAAGTTGTATTGTGGGTAAGTACACAAACGCAGCCGGTGAAGCCAAGAACCGTTACCAACGCGTAGGGTCTATTATTGAAACCAAGAACGGCCCGATGTTGAAAATTGACAACATACCCCTAAAAGAAGGCGGTTGGGATGGTTGGTGTTACATCAACGAACCAAGACCAAAAGAAATATTTAAGGATGACGATATTGGATTTTAAAATTTGGGCGGTAATACGGGTTAGCGCCGTAGGGAATTTGTACAAGTGTAGAAACGCTGCTTTATGCGAACCGCCCAACCTGACACATTAAGATAAATTAAGGAAACATAATGAGAAATTTTGACATACACCAAACCATTAAAAGTTACTTCCCTGACAGCCTAATGGCATTTGCCCGTAAAACAGACCCAGAAACGTCTAAAGAAGCTGCCGGTACGGTAGACGTAAGCAAGCTAGAACAAGTGGTTTTAGATGCTATTAAAGCCTTCCCAGAAGGGTGTATATCCCAAGACATAGAAAACGCGCTACCCCACATCAGGGTTAGTTCAATAACCCCCCGGTTTAACACTTTGCTAAGAAAAGGCTTAATTGTGGACACGGGCGAAAAGCGCCGGGGTTTTTCAGGCAGAAACCAACGCGTAGTGAGGGCAGTATGAAGTACCTAATACCTTTATTGTTAGCTGGGTGTGCCACACAGGCGCCAAGGCTAGAAACACCACCGCAGCAAACCTACACTACACCGCCGGTAGTTCCGGTGCGCGTAGACCCCCAAGTTCAGCAGATGAGCCGTAACGAAGTTATACAAGCATCTATTGAGTGTGAACAGGGCGGTATGCGTGCCGTGCCGGTAATGAGCAAACGCATAGTCAGCGGGTTTATGACGGACATTATTATTGATGTTCAATGTATGCCCAAACGGTCAGCAATGTTTTAAGGAAAACACATGACTAAAGAAGTAAAGCAAGAGCAGGATGAGCCTGTGTGCGATAAAGACCCAAGAGGATGTTGGTCAATAAGTTGTCAATTGGATAAAAAATGTAAGAACACACCACAAACTAAAGAATGGGTAGGGTTAACTAATGAGCAAATTGTTGATTTGGTAATAAAAAACGCAGGTTTTCCAACTAAATTAGCAAAAGCAATAGAAGCTAAACTGAAGGAAAAAAACACATGAAGCACAAACACGCAGAATTGATTAAAAAATGGGCAGATGGTGCTCTAATTGAACAAAAGATATACACCGAATGGGTGGCTTGCGATAAACCAACGTGGGACGCCAACAGCATTTACCGGGTTAAGCAAGAAAGCCAAGACTTTGCCGTATCTGCAAACGTAATATTTGAGCAAACTTCTAGCGGTTATCTAAAGTTTTCAATTTACGGTGACCACAACGTTGATTTTATATTTGACGGCAACAGTAAGAAACTAAAGGCAGTAAATTTACTGGCTAAAAATGGATGAGATGCGCACAATGATAGCCGCTATGGCCTTACAAGGGTTGTTGGCAGCACTAGCCCTTGACGAAAACTGGGAACCAGAAGAACTGGTAGACATAGCCGTTTCTATGGCCGATAAGTTATTGGAACGCCTAAATGCTTGAACTTGCCTTATTAATTAGCATACTTTGCCTTGGGGGAATAGTCACGCTTTTGGCCATTTGGGTGGTAATAGCCTATAAAATATTTGTTGAAAATAAAGAATAATCGGATAAAATGGCACGACTACTTCGGTAGTTTTTCTTGCAAGAAAACACATTTTTAAGGATTATCATGTATTCAACAAGAGCAGAAAGCGGTGAGAAATTACCAAAAGGCGCTAAGTCTAGTGACCGTACAGGCGAAAAAATGGGTAGCGAAAAAGGCCCAAACAGCCTAAAAGGAACTAAAGGCGAAACAGGCGAGAAATTGCCTAAAGGTGCTAACGCTAGTGACGAAACCGGTGAGCGCCATGCCAAGCTAAACGGTGGCGTTGCAATGGGCAAAATGGACGGCATCGGAAGCCGTGAAATGAGCCACATGGGTAAGAATGACGGCCGTACTGGTGAATTCAACACAGGTTCTAAGGAACACGACTGTTACAGCCACGAGCGTATGCCCCACGTTCAAGATATGTAAAAAGCGAAACGCCCCAAAGATAACGGTCTAAGGGGCGCTTCTAATCAAACCAAGTAATAAGGACTTGAAATGACTAAGAGCGATTGTAGTAGTTGCCGGTTTTTTATACAAAACCCAACGTTAAACATAGGAAGTTGCCGTAGGTACCCGGTGTACCAGAATAGGCATGGTAGCGAATGGTGCGGTGAACACGCCCTAGCCCATTACGACTTGCCAGACACAATAGAAAACTTGGTTGCAAATGCCGAATTAGAGGAAGAATTTGCAAAAATACCAGTTGTAACCATAGAAAAACAGAAAAACAAGGGTGGACGCCCCAGAAAGGTAACCCGTATATGAAGCCCATAAAAGACAAACTAATTGTTAAGCCAATACCGCGCATACAAAGCGCGTTGTACGTTCAAACGGCCGAAGTGGACACGGTTGGGTATGTAGTGGCCGTGGGGGATGAAGCAGCCGAGGAAGGCTTAAAAGTAGGCGATAAGGTATATTTCGGCACGTTGGCCAAAGACTACAAAGACGAGTATCTAAAATACCACAACTTTAAAGATGGTGACGATAAGTTATTAGTATTATCATGGCAAGACATTTGTTTTATAGAGGAGTCAGAAGATGCCGTTAATTAAATCAACCAAAAAAGAAGCATTTAAAAAGAACATCGAAACCGAAGTAAAAGCCAGTAAACCCGTTAAACAGGCCGTGGCCATAGCATACAGCGAAAAGCGTGAAGCAGCCAAGAAAGACGCTAAAAAGAAATGACTGAAGAAGAATTAAAATTGATTTTAGAAAAAGCATTTGCAGAAGGGTTTTATGAAGGTTTTAGATCATCAGGAGAAGGGTGGAATGGAGAATACCCATTTAATGACAAAAATCTTGAAGTGCGAAATCATGCAAGTATTGTTGAAAACTTGAATAATTCGTGGAATAAATATATTTTAGAGGAACAAAAATGAGCGAAGAATGGCAAATATTTTGTATTTTTGTTGGCGCTGGATTGGGTTTATATGTTGGCGCATTGTTGTCTGTATATTTTGAACTTATTAGAAAATGAGTAATTTAGCCGTACATTTATTAGTCGCTATGGGTGTGGATGAACATTTATTCATGAAATGGCGATCAGGAAAGAACCCAAAAGCCACTAAAAAAGGCCCGGGAAGAAGACACAAGCAGGGCTAACAAATATGAGGATTGGGGAGAAGCCTGTGCACAAGGTAACAATGATCTAGTCCTCATTCTTGTTGGTGTCGTAAGACGATTAGCTCGTGGTGCAATTCCACAATCTCTGGCTTATAGTTAGTTTCAGGTGCAAGTCCTGGGAGGCCAGAACCAACAATTTTTTTAACTAGGAGTAAAAATGTTTAATTTCAAACACGAAGTACAAGACGTAAACCTAATCATCACCGCGCTAGAACATAAAGTGCGTGATATGCAATTGTTAATCCAAAAGTTAACAAAAACAGCTAATGAGCAGTTACCTGTTCAAAAAGTAGAACAAGCGCCGACCGATGCAAATCCAGCAGTTTAAAGTCGAAGACTTAATCCCTTACGCCAATAATTCACGCACACATTCCGATGCGCAAGTAGCCCAAATAGCTGCAAGCATAAAAGAATTTGGGTGGACGAACCCAATACTGGTGGATGGCGAAAAAGGTATTATTGCGGGGCATGGAAGGCTAATGGCTGCCCGAAAGTTAAAAATGGCTGAAGTTCCGGTCATTGAGATAAGCCATTTAACCGAAACGCAAAAGAAAGCCTTGGTTATTGCGGACAATAAACTGGCGTTAAATGCGGACTGGGATTTAGACTTATTGACAATTGAGTTGGATGAATTATTGGCTGATGGCTTTGCGTTGGAACTATTAGGATTTGATAAAGACGAATTAGACGCCTTACTAGCGCCAGAACAGGTTGAGGGGCTAACAGATGAGGATGCCGTACCTGAGATACCTGAGGAGCCTAAAACAAAGCTGGGGGACATTTGGGTGCTCGGCAACCATAGGCTAATGTGTGGGGATTCTACAAGTATAGATGCAGTTGACACTTTATTAGAAAATCAAAAGGCAGATTTAGTTTTTACTGATCCTCCGTATGGCGTATCTTACGAAGGTGGACATAATCAAAAGAAACGCAAAGGAATTATTGCTGATACTTTAGAAGGCGATGATCTAACCGATTTGTTTTATGGCGCTTTAATGGCAGCTATACCAAATACTAAAGATGGTGCTGCTTTTTATGTTTGGTATGCCTCCGGTAAATCAATTGAGACTTATGCTGCGTTATCCAAATTGCCATTAAAACTTAGAGCAGTAATACAATGGTACAAAGTAAAGTCTGGACTTGGGGCATTTATGTCTCAATATATTCCAAATTCTGAGCCATGTATGTACTTGCACAAAAATGGTTGTTCTCCTGCTTGGTACGGACCAACAAATGAAAAAACAGTATGGGAATTAAAAAAAGAATCTAAAAATAATTATCATCCAACTCAAAAACCTGTGGAATTACCTGAAAGAGCCATTACAAATTCATCTAAAGCAGGAGATATGGTTTTAGACTTATTTGGTGGTTCTGGAAGCACATTAATTGCTTGTGAAAAACAAAACCGTGATGCTAGACTGATGGAACTTGACCCAAAATACTGTGATGTCATAATAAAGCGGTGGCAAGAATTTACCGGAAAACAAGCAGTTCATGCCGAAACCGGGCAAGAATTCGGGAAACTGTAAGTATTTGATATAACAAAGGATTTTTTAATAACTTTTAGTTATCTTCCGACTATAAAAAGATGCAAGAACACGAACCAACCGAAAAGACAAGAATTCAGGTGCAACAGGCATCGGGATTAGGGCTGCCACAAGAGCAAATTGGGGCGCTTATTGGCATAAGTGACAAAACATTGCGTAAATACTACGGGACTGAATTAGCGCTTGGTAAGGCCACGGCATCGGCATCCATAGCCAAGTCACTATTTAATAAGGCGCAAGCTGGTGACACGACCGCCATGATCTGGTGGACAAAAGCGCAAATGGGCTGGGGTGAAACAAATACTACAAAATTGGCCAACCCTGACGGTTCAGCAATTGAAGGTTTCCAAATAGTATTTAAAGATGGCCAACCTAGCGGAAGTTGAGTTCCCCGTTAAGCTGCAATGCTTATTTAAAAAAAGCCGGTACAAGGTGCTTTGGGGTGGGCGCGGGGGCGCAAAGTCTTGGGGGATAGCCCGTGCTTTGTTAATATTAGCCACTAAAAACCCATTACGCATACTATGCGCCCGTGAATTCCAAACTTCTATACGGGATTCGGTACACAAGTTACTTAGCGACCAAATAGCAAGTTTAGGCCTAACCGACTTCTACGAAATAACCGACCGCACTATACGGGGCAGAAACGGCAGCGAATTTAACTTTGTAGGCCTGAAGAACAACGTGGCCAACGTAAAGAGTTTTGAAGGTATTGACGTATGCTGGGTGGAAGAAGCACAAACGGTATCTGCCCGTAGCTGGGACGTGCTTATTCCTACCATTCGTAAAGAAGGCAGCGAAATATGGGTTTCTTTTAACCCGGAACTGGAAAGCGATGCTACTTACCAACGGTTTATTCAGCACCAACCAGAAAACGCCATAGTCCAAAAGATTAACTGGAACGACAATCCTTGGTTCCCTGAAACGCTAGACCTAGAACGGCGCACGTTGCAATCCCGCGACCCTGAAGCCTATAACACCGTATGGGAAGGGTTATGCCGCCAAACCGTTGACGGTGCCGTGTTTGCCCGTGAAATGCAAATGGCCGAACTGGAAGAACGCATAACCAAAGTGCGCTACGACCCTACCAAGCCTTGTTATACGGTTTGGGATTTGGGTTGGGCAGACAGCACGGCTATTTGGGTAGTTCAGTTCATAGCCCAAGAAATACGGTTAATAAGGTACATTGAAGACAGCCAACAAACCATAAGCCATTACCTTGCCTTGCTGCAAACCTTTGGCTACGTCTACGACACGCATTGGCTACCCCATGACGCGCAGAACAAAACTATTGGTTCTAATGGCCGTAGCATTGAAGAAATTGTCAGAAATGCTGGGTTTAAGACTAAGATTATTCCAAAAACTAGCGTGGTGGACAGTATAAACGCAGCCCGTACATTGTTCAGAAACTGTTATTTTGACCGGGATAACTGCTATGACGGCCTACAATGCCTACGCCACTACAAATATGACGTAGACCCAGACACAAAGCAGTTCAGTAAAAACCCGCTTCACGACCAATATTCCCACGGCGCAGATGCCTTCCGCTATATTGCGTTGGGCGTACAAGAAACTAGACCACGCAAGCCAAGGCAACAAGTGCCTAGTTATGGCCAACCTTTAAGTTGGATGGGGTAAAATGCAAAAAGCAATAGTTTAGGTTATTTTAATACTATCGAAAATGCTGAAAAAGCCGTAAAATCTGCTAGAAATCTTCTACATGGCGAATATTCTCGCCATTATTAAGGAACAAAATGGCATCAGATTACCAAGACGGCGATTACAACCCGATTATTGACGAAGCAAAGCAATTCCTAAAGTTTTGCAACGATGCCGACACCATGAACCGGCAAGAAGCGCTGGAAGACCTTAAGTTTGCTTCTGGTGGCGATCAATGGCCAGTAGACCTACAAAACAGCCGTAATTTGGAATCGCGCCCCGTTCTTACTATTAATAAGCTAGATGGGTACTGCCGCCAAGTAACCAACCAACAACGCCAACAGCGCCCACGCATTAAGGTTCACGCAACCAACACGGTAGAAGATGCTGCCGAAGCCAAAGTTATTCAGGGCATGGTGCGCCACATTGAAGTTAATAGCAACGCAGACAATTCCTACGACATAGCCTACGACTTTGCCGTGCGTGCTGGGTGGGGCTTCATTCGCGTTGACCACCGCTACAAAAGCGAAGATAGTTTTGACCAAGAAATATATATTGACCCAGTAGAAAACCCGTTCACCGTTTACTGGGATCCAAATAGCGTGGCTATTGACGGTTCGGATGCCGAGCGTTGCCTTATTACCATGATGGTATCTAAGGAAGTATTCAGGGAAATGTACCCTGATGCGCAAGATACGGCCAGTTTTACCCAACGCGGCACCGGGGATACGCAAAGCGAATGGATTACCAAGGAAGATATACGCATTGCCGAATACTGGTACACCGTGCGCGAAAAAGCCACGCTTTACTTACTAAGTGACGGCCGGGCACGCTTTGCTGATGACAAAGACTTTTTTGACCGCGTTAAGCGTTCAGGCCTAACCATTGTGGGTGAGCGCCCAAGCGTTAAAAAGACTATCAAGTGGAAGAAACTAACCGCTATTGAAGTGCTAGAGGAAAAAGACTGGGTAACCACAGACATACCAATTGTGCCGGTCTATGGGCGCCAGATTGTTATTGGTGACAAACGCAAGAAGTTTGGCATTGTGCGCCACGCTAAAGATGCGCAGCGTATGTATAACTTCTGGGTAACTAGCCTGACCGAAAGCGTAGCATTGGCACCTAAAGCCAAATGGATTATGGCCGAAGGGCAAGACGAAGGGCACGAGCTTGACTGGGCAGCAGCCAACATTAAGTCAATGGCTTACCTAACCTACAAGCAAACCGACATTGAAGGCAACCCAGCGCCCGCACCACAGCGTTTACAGCCTGAACCACCACCAGCCGGGGTAATGGCAGCCGCAGCAGAAATCAATGCGGACATGGCCACCATCATAGGTATTTATGACCCGAGCCAACAAGTGCCCGGAAACGTAAGCGGTAAGGCGCTGCAAGGCCAACAGCAACAGGTTGACCTAACCAACTTTGACTTGTACGACAACCTGACAAAGTCTATTTCACGGGTGGGCAAGATTATTCTTAATATGTTGCCTAAGATATACGACACCCAACGCACCATGCGTATTATTGGGGATGATGGCAAGCCTGACTTACTTACCATTAACGAAAAAGATGCCGTGGGGCGCGTGTTAAATGACGTAACCGTTGGCGAATATGACGTGGTAATGGAAACTGGGCCGGGCTACAACAGCAAGCGCCAAGAAGCCGTTGAAGCCATGATGCCGTTGTTAAGTGGCAACGAACAGTTGTTTAACGCTGCTGCGGACTTGGTATTTAGGAACATGGACTTCCCCGGTGCTGAAGTTATTGCAGACCGTTTGGCAACCCTTAACCCGTTGGCCAATATTGATGAGCACAGCGACATACCACCGCAAGCGCAAATGGCCATTAAGAACGCACAGGCACAGGTTCAACAGCTAACCCAGCAGTTACAGGCCTTGCAGTTGGCCATGAAGCAGCGCCAAGATATTGAGCAAGTTAAGCAAGACAATGAAAATAAACGTGAATTAATGCGCCAAACCACAAAAGCGCACGCAACTGAAACCACATTGGAAGCGAGGGTACACGATGTTAACACCAGAGCAATTACTAGCCAAAACAAGACAGAAATTGATGCAATTATGGACTTACTGTTGCACCACATGGACACGAACCGTCTTGAGCGTGAAATCAATATGCGCAACCAAGAACAGTACGAAGCCATAAGGGCGGCAGACCAAAGTATTGCGCCACAGCAATAATTGACAATATAATCCTTTTCAGTTATATTGACTAAAACCTTACCCGTGAGGTACACGGGGCAAATACTTAGGGAAACCTATGAGTGATAAAGAAGCAAGTAATGTTCTTACGAGCGAAAATTCGGCGGAATTTTATGCCCAAAAGTTAGATTTAGCCCCGGTTGCGGAACCTTCGGCTACAACGGAAGTTGTAGAGCAAGCGCCCGTAGAAGAACCTAGTGGGAGTGAGTCAGAAGGCAGCGAAGAAGCCAAAACGGAAATTACGGAAAAGAAGCCTAATCCTAAATTGGAAAAGCGGTTTTCTGAACTAACTAAACAACGCGAACTAGCAAGGCAAGAAGCCCAGCGTGAACGCGAAGCAAGGGAAAGTTTAGAAAAGCGTTTAGCGGAACTAGAAACGAAGGTAACGCCAAAAGCCGAACCAACGGAAAAAGAACCGCAGCCAAGCGACTTTACCGATGCGTTTGAATACGCCAAGGCATTAGCCAAGTATTCAACCGAAAAAGCGTTAGAGAACCGTGACAAACAAGAAGCCGAACGCCGGGCTAACGAAGAACGCGCGAAAGTTATGACTTCGTGGCAGAAAAAGTTAGATGCGGTTAAAAGCGAATTGCCTGATTACGAAGAAATGATTGCTAGTAGTGCCGATATTGCTGTTAGCGATGCGGTACGCGATGCAATTTTAGAAAGTGATGTTGGCCCGAAGATACTTTATCATTTGGCCGAAAACCCCGAAGTAGCTGAAAGGCTAAACGGTTTATCACAGTCTAGTGCGCTACGCGAACTTGGTAAGTTAGAAGCAAGGTTTGAAGCTAAAGAACCCGTAAGAGCCGTTTCCAAATCGAACGCGCCCGCGCCTATAACGCCGCTTCGTAACGTAGGTAGTGTTGAACTACCAGCCATTGATTCAAATGGAAATTTCAATGGTTCGCCAAAACAATGGCGTGAGTTGCGTAAGGCAGGAAAAATTAGGTAACGGCAAAAATCAAAACTTTTAATAAGGTGTAATCATGGCCAATAATTTATTGACGATATCGAAGATCACAAATGAAGCACTCATGGTGCTAGAGAACGAACTTACATTTACGTCCGAAGTTGACCGTAACTATGACGATCAGTTCGCCGTAGTGGGCGGGAAAATTGGAAACACAGTCAACGTAAGACGCCCCGGAAGATTCATTGGTACAACGGGACCAGCGCTTAATGTTGAGGACTTCAACGAGACGAGCGTGCCAGTCACATTGTCCACGCAATTCCATGTGGATACTCAATTTACGACCCAAGACCTTGCATTATCACTTGATATGTTTAGCGACCGCGTATTAAAACCCGCAGTAGCTGCTATTGCAAACAAGATTGACCGTGATGGTTTAGTAATGGCAAAAAATTCTACTGCAAATATAGTAGGCGTAGCTGGTACACCACCCACAGGTTTAATCACTTACCTAACAGCCGGTGCTTACATGGATGCTGAAGGCACACCAAGAGACGGCCGCCGTGCTTGCGTTGTAGAGCCTTTTACATCAGCAACCATTGTTGATTCACTAAAAGGTTTGTTTGTTCCACAAGAAGCTATTGGTGAGCAATACCGCAAAGGCCTTATGGGCCGCGACAGCGCTGGGGTGAATTGGAAATTAGACCAAAATATTGTCAGCCAAACATTTGGTTCTTACGCTTCTGCAACACTATCAACAGATACAACTTCTGCATCTTTTGGTATTTCTAGCGGTTGGGCTTCAACTTCAACAATTACCATCAGCGCAACAAGTGCTGCTGCTACATTGAACCAAGGTGACGTTATCCAGTTTGCTAACATTCTTGCAGCCAACCCACAAAACCGCCAAGCATACGGTTCTAACAAGGCGCGTAACTTCGTTGTTACAAGCACAGTTAGCATTGGTTCAGGTGGTTCAGCATCAGTAACTGTTAGCCCAGCTATCATTACAGGTGGTCAGTTCCAAAACGTTGTTGTTAACGCTACATCTTCTTCAGCAGTAGTAACACCATTTAACAACACAGGCGTTACATCACCACAGAACTTAATGTTCCACAGAAATGCGTTTACGCTTGCCGTAGCTGATCTCGAGCTGCCAGAGGGTGTCCATTTTGCTGGTCGTGCAAGCGATAAGGAAATTGGTTTGTCCATGAGGGTTGTCCGCCAATACACCATTAACAACGATAGTATTCCAACACGTTTAGATGTGTTGTATGGTTGGGCACCGTTGTACCCTGAACTTGCTTGCCGTATTGCAGCCTAATTAACATAAAGGAAAATACAAAATGAGTAATCCCGGACCAGCAACCACAGTATCGGCACACCCAAGTAATCTAGCAACGAATCAAGCGTTGCGTTTAATCGGTGTAGCCAAGGGTGTTAACCTTAACGCAACAGGCTTTACGCCCGTTCCCGTTAACAACACAACAACCTACTTGCCAAAGGAAATGATTGTTACCAACGTGAATAACGCTGGTTCAACAGTATCTTTGTCAACAGCAACAGCGTTGTCTATCACACAAACAAACTCAGGTAGCCCATCTGCTTTGTTCGGTGCGTTGACAACTGCGCAATTGGCATCACTAAGTGCTAACGTTTTGGGTACAGCCTATGTTGATTCATCATCAACAAGTTTGTCTATTCAAAACCAAACTTTATACGTTGACGTAACAACTGCTTCTGGCGCAACCGGAACTGGTGACGTATATGTTTACGGCTATGACCTTACACAATCGTCATAATCTAGCCTAAATTAAGGGAAGGGCTACCCCCAAAAGGGGTGGCTTTTTCTTTATTTAACGATACAATTTACCCATTCTTTAAAGGAATATCATGTCAAGTACCACCATCGCACGCGGTAACATTCTTGAGCAATTTGTAATTGCGCCTAGCCTGACACCATCCGCACTAACCACATCTTCCACACAGTCTTTACAAACTTTCCCAATTGCGGGTTTGCAAGCATCTGACATTGTTACTTTTTTACAATATCAAGGTAACCAAACGTCTAACATTGCAATCACAAATTGTGACGTAGCAACTGCTGGGGTTTTAACTGTACAGTTCCAAAACACTTCAGGCGCAGCAACAGCAATTACACCGGCTTCAGGCGTTTACGACTTTAAAGTCCACCGCATTGAAGGCTTGCCAGTAGCTACTAACGCAGCTTAATCATGGCCAATACAAGCGTTTACCGCCCAATTGGGCCTACCTACGCGGTAGCGGTAACAACAACGGCCAGTAGTTCGCTAACCATTACCCCCGCCGGTAATGACCAAACGAACTTTTGTGCGTTCTTGAATACTGGAAGTACACCGGTTGCTGTATCCATAGCGCCGCTTAACCCTAGTAGCGTGTCCGCAACTGCTGCGGTATTGCCTACTGCGGGTAATTCATCTGCTTCTTTTGTGCTTGGTATTAATATGTCCCAGCCCACAGTTATAAGTGTTCCCGCCAACGGGTTTAACTTAAGCGTGGTTGGTACGGCCAATACCATTTATGTAACACCGGTGGCAGATCAATCATGACCAATCAAGTTGCAAACACAAACACGCCAAACACCGTATTTTTAAGTACGTTTTCTGCACAACCAGTTATTGCAAGTGGTTTCGGTACTAGCCCCACAATTAAGGGGGTTACGCCAAACTGCTTTGCGGTAACGGTTGGAACAGGTGGCGCAGCAAATGGCACCATTACACTACCGGCCGCCCCAAACGGTTGGATGTGTTTAGCTAATGACGTTACTAGTGGTTCAGCTTTGTTCTTACAGCAAACCGCAAGCACTACAACGTCAGTAACTATGACGGGTTTTAGCATTACTTCTGGACTAGCGGTCAATATGTCTGCTGGTGATGTGATAGTTATGACTTGTATTCCCTATTAATGAGTGCCCCTAACCTAACAACCGACCAAAACTTACTGCCAGTTCAGGCGTATTTTGACGTCAATGGAAACTTCCAAACGTTTATAGGTCAGGGGCAACCATTTTATGCAACGCTTAACCCGGCGCAATCTGGGTTAAACATAACCAACAGCACAATAAACAGTACAACTATTGGCCTTGTAACCCCATCTAGCGGGGTTTTTACCAATATTAGTACAACCACAGGCACTATTTCCACCACCCCGGCCAACCCCACAGACTTGGTTAACAAGAATTATGTGGATATGTTTGTTCAGGGATACGCAATTAAGGCCGAATGTCAAGTTGCATCAACTGGCAACCTAACACTTAGCGGTTTACAAACCATAGACGGCTATACAACCCTTGTTGGTGACCGTGTTTTGGTAAAAAACCAAACAACGCAAGCCCAAAACGGTATTTATGTGGCCGCTTCAGGCGCTTGGGCACGCAGTAGCGATGCAAACACATGGAATAGCCTAATTTCAGCGTTTACATTCATACAAAACGGCAGCACACAGGCTAATTCAGGGTGGGTTTGCACCATTTCTACGGGTGGAACGCTTGGCACTACGCCAGTTACATGGTCGCAGCTTGCAAGCGCAGCATCTTATTTTGCGGGTACTGGGTTAACCTTATCTTCATACACTTTTAGTATTACGCCCGTGGGAACTGCGGGAACTTACGGTTCTGCATCCCAAGTGCCGGTATTTGTTACAAATGCTTCTGGCCAAGTGACATCTGTAACCAATACATCCATCAGTATTGCGCCTAGCCAAATTAACGCAACCATACCCAATTCAGGGCTTACCAATTCAAGCATAACAATAAACGGTAGCGCTATTTCTTTAGGTGGTTCGGCCACCATAACAGCGGTAAACCCAAATGCTTTAACCATTGGCACAGGCCTTTCAGGGTCTAGTTACAACGGTTCTAGCGCGGTTACCATTGCTTTGGCCAACACGGCAGTTACAGCAGCTTCTTACACATTAGCAAGCGTTACATTTAACGCCCAAGGGCAAGCCACAGCGGCTTCTAGCGCTTCAACAACGGGTTCGGGTAACGTAGTATTGGCCACAAGCCCAACGCTTGTTACGCCCAATTTAGGCACGCCTAGCACGCTTGTAGGCACCAACATCACGGGTACGGCGTCAGGCTTAAGTATTGGCGGTAACGCTGCTACGGCCACCACGGCTACTAATTTATCTGGAACTACGCAGTATTCCGTTCCTTACCAGTCTGGTTCGGCCACAACATCGTTTTTATCGCCCGGCACTTCTGGTTCGCTACTAATGACCTTGGGCGCGGTTTCTGCGCCTATTTGGGTGGCAACTTCTAGCTTAACAACGGGTTCAGCTACAAACATAGCCGGGGGCGCTGCCGGTTCCGTTCCCTACCAAACGGGTTCAGGGGCAACCACATTTCTTGCGCTGGGTACTTCAGGCTATGTATTAACGGCCGGTGCTAGTGCGCCACAGTACACAGCACAGTCTAGTTTAAGCGTTGGAACGGCCACAAACTTGGCGGGGGGCGCAGCAAGTAATATTGTTTACCAAAGCGCATCAGGCACAACGGCATTTTTGGCAAACGGCACAAGTGGCCAGTTTTTACAGTCTAACGGTTCAAGCGCCCCAACATGGGCAACCCCAGTTAGTTACGCATCGGTCACGGATGACACAACCACTAATGCCACACGCTACCCGTTATTTGCTAATCAGACCAGCGGAAACTTAGCCACAGAATACACAAGTTCCACTAAATTACAGTACAACCCAAGTACGGGAGTGCTCACTTCCACATCGTTTACAGGTGCTGGAACAGGGCTAACGGGTACGGCCAGTTCATTATCCATTGGTGGAAACGCAGCCACAGCCACAAGCGCTACTACGGCAACTAATCTTGCTGGGGGCGCTAACGGTTCAGTACCTTACCAAACTGCTTCAGGCACTACAACGTTCTTGGCGGCCGGAACCAATGGTTATATTCTTACTTTGGCTAGTGGCGTACCTACTTGGGCAGCAGCACCGGCAACGGGTATAACCATTACCGACAACACAAGTTCATCTAGCACCTATTACCCAACGCTTACAACGGCCACTACGGGTACGATTACTGGCGAAACCACAAGCAGTACGAAATTAAGTTATGTTCCAAATACAGGAATATTAAGTTCATCTGCTTTTGTTGCTACGGCAGGGTTTTATTCGTCTAGTTCTTACACAGGGTCATACGCTGATGGAATAGTCGTTGATTATTCAACTGGAATTGGGCGTATTTCAGCAGGAACAAACGACAGTATTGGGTTTTATAACGGTGGCGTAGCGAATACTCAAATTGCAAAGATAGATACTTCAGGAAATATGCAAATTACTGGGGGAATTTATGTTAACAGCAAGACAATAGCAACAAGTTACACAATTCCATCGGGGTCTGCTGGTAGTTCGGTTGGGCCAGTAACCCTAAGCAATGGCGTTACGGTAACCGTACCCTCTGGCAGTAAATGGGTAGTTCTTTAAAGGAAATATATGGGACTTTTAGTTTTTCAACAGACTAGTGGGGGCGTAATTAACGTAGTTGGAACTAACACTTCTGCTACTTATACTTGGACTTTACCCGCTGCGACTGACACATTTGTTGGCTTGGCTACAACCCAAACGCTAAGTAACAAGACTTTTACCGCGCCTGTGGTAAATAGTTGGACAACATCGACCAGACCCACTCCGGTAACGGGACTTTACGGGTTTAACACGACAACTGCGACATTTGAGGGCTATAACGGCTCTGGATGGGGCGGTTTAGGTGGCGCACAAGCTGGTGGCGCTATTCAAATAAATAACAATTCTATAACAGCTAGTTATACAATAGCGACTGGGCAAAACGGCTTTTCTGTTGGCCCAATAACTATTGCGTCAGGCTATACAGTTACAGTTTCTAATGGACAAAGGTGGGTGGTTTTATGAGTACAAATCTTACGGCTGGTACTGCAACATCTGGGGCTAGTTTAAGTAGCGATACATCTGGGTCTCTTGTATTGGTTTCTGGCAGTACATCACAATATTCTGCTACTGTTCCACAAATTACAGGAAACGTTTTAGTTGAAACTGCGGTTTCTAGTTCTTCAACAAATACGGTTACAAATAAGGTTGCTGTCAGTATTGGTGGCACAACTTATTATTTGTTAGCTTCAACATCGGGAACTTAACATGGCTTACGGAAACCTTAACGTAGACACCATCACAGGAAGTGGTGCAAGTAGTGTCATAGTAAACAACGGTACGAATAACGTTTGTGGGTTTACTACTGGTAACAACTTACAAATGCTACAAAATGGTGGTGGCATAGTATTTAGTAATTCCTCTGCGACTACTAATTCAACTTTGAACGATTATGAGACAGGGACTTACACCCCAACAGTAACTTGGCAAACAGGAAGTGCATCTTACACTTCTTCAGGAACATATACAAAAATTGGAAACATTGTTAACGTATCCGTTAATATAAGCATAACAAGTACGGGTGGAACTGGTATCTTAGGTGCTACTTTGCCTTTTGCAGCATCTACTACTTTAATACAAACTGGTGTAGGTGCAGAAAGAAATTCAACAGGAAAAGAACTTCTTGCTTGGGTTGATAGCAGTAATGCAAGTAAAGTATTAATGAGGTTTTATGATTATTCAGATTCTGGTTTAAATGGCTACAACAACTGCGTAACCATTTCATACAAAACAACATTCTAAGGAGTCACCATGACACTCGCATCAACAACAGTAATTGACAAAACAGAAGTGCTAGAAAACGGTACGCTACAAGTACGCCAAGCAGAAATCATCACCAAAGACGGTGTAGAGATTGCCCGTAACTTCACAAGATGGGTACGTCACCCTGGTGACACAGGCGCACACACAGACCCTAGCCCAGTACCCACTATTGCAACAGCAGTCTGGACAACAGAAGTAGTGTCTGCTTATGAAGCAATGGTAGCAAGCCAAGCTAGAGGGGTTTAATATGAGCCTAGTTCTTGACGGTTCATCAGGGGTTCAATACCCTACTGGTTCTAATTACCAAGTACCAGCTTTGAATATGCCTAGTGGTAGCGTTATTCAAATAATTAATGCTTACACAACATCTACAACAAGCACAACATCAAATTCTTATGTTGCAACAGCTTTAACTGCTACTATTACCCCCCAATTTTCCACAAGCAAAATTTTTGTAAGTTATGTGGCAACTATTGACAATAATAATGGCGCACAAATGAATGTAACCGTTTTTAGAAATGGTACTACTGATTTATCCACCGGTTCTGGTTCAAGAGGTTTTAATGAATTTTTTACAGCAGGAGGAGAGTGGGAAGGTGTAAGTTCAGCGCAAATCTTAGATAGCCCAGCAACAACTTCAGCAACAACTTACACAATTTATATTAGGGCTAATTCTGGTAGTCATCAAATGTATTTAAACCAAAACCCTACACAATCTTCAATTACTCTTATGGAGATTAGATAATGCAACCAAACATACACTATGCGGTAAGGGCAATATATTCAAACGTAGTTACTATTCATGGTAATGATGTTAGTTCTTTAACTTGTTTAGACCAAAACGGTGCTGAAGTAACAATCGTTGCTGCAACGGTTGAAGCAAAACTAACAGAACTACAAAACGCATACACAGCCCAACAAGAAGCTGAAGCATCTGCAAAAGCATCTGCACTTGCAAAACTGACTGCCCTTGGCCTAACACAAGCAGAAATATCTGCTTTAATAGCATGAATTACAAATGGCAAATACTGGAACTAAGCGCAGAGGGTGAATTAATCACCCATGCAAAGTACCATTTAAGCCTGACTGACGGTGAAAACACAGTTGATACTGAGGGCAACTGGTATTTCACAAACCCCGTTCTTAGCACGCCACTTGCCGAAGTTACCGAAGAAATGGTGGCCGGTTGGATTGAAAACGATGCTATGCGAGACGGCGCAAATGTAATAAAATCTAGGCTAGAGGAACAATTGGCGCTTTTAGAAAAGTCGAAATCTATTGTCCCGCCTTGGAAACCCCAAGTATTTACACCTAAGTTATAGGGCGGTTTAACATGACAATGCCGATTGATATTATCAGTAGGGCGCTAAAAGACATTGGGGCGCTAGAAGCCGGGGAAACACCCACGCCAGAAGCAGCCACAGATGCCTACGATATGCTTCAGGATATGCTAGACCAATGGTCTAACGAAGATATGATGGTGTTTTACAAGAACGAAATCATATTTCCTATAACGCCCGGCCAAGTACAGTACACAATCGGCCCCGGTGGCCAAATAAGCGCAAACTTTACCGGTTCTATTGCCGGGAACATACTAACGGTTACAGGCATAAACAGCGGTGGCATTAGCCTTGGCCAAACTTTAAGCGGTAACGGCATACAACCCGGCACTACCATTAAGCAAATGCTAACAGGTGCCGGTGGTAACGTAAACGAAGCTGGTACTTACTTGGTCAACATAAACCAGTACGTTAACAGCACAACCATTACAAGCTATTACCAACGCCCTATACAGTTGCGTTCTTGTTTTGTTCGTATTAACACAAATTCAAACGGGCAACCTATTAATAACGGTGGCCTAGACTACCCAGTTGCGGTGCTGAACCTAGAACAGTACGAAATGATTGGCCTTAAAACGCTAAACGGCCCGTGGCCAAAGGCGGTTTATTATGAACCAACTGAAACGCTAGGTAATATTTACGTTTGGCCAAATCCCGCACAGGGCGAAATGCACATTTTCGTTGACCAATTATTTCAGAAATTCACAACAATAAATGACGTTATAACCCTTCCTGAAGGCTATAACATGGCGCTTCGCTGGTGCCTTGCTGAACGCCTAATGCCTATGTACGGCAAGGCATCACCCACCCAAATAGCAATGATTACCAAGTTTGCAGCGCAGTCTAAGTCAACGGTTAAGCGCACAAACCTACGCCCACCGGTGGTTTCTACTTATGCGGATGCCTTGTTGGTAGGCCGCCAGAAAGATGCCGGGTGGATACTCAGCGGGGGTTTCTTCCGCTGATTGTTTAGGTTGACAAGTTAAAAAGAACAGTATGAATACAAGAGATTTAGCTAAACAATTTGGGATAAGCCTACCAAGCATGAAGACTTTGCTTGCTGGTAAATCCTATAAGGATGTTAAATAATGCCCGAATTTGGCTTTGTTGGCCCGTCTTACGCTGCGCCGTCTATTTACCAAGATGACCAAGAAACAATCAATTGGCGCCCCGAAATAGACCCGCTTAAAGCCCCCGGCACACGCGGGGTGGTAGCGCTTTACCCAACGCCCGGCCTTACTTCTGCGGTTGTACTGCAAAACAAAGCACCGGTTCGTGGTATGCGCACATTGTCTGGTAGCACACAGTTAATTGTGGTTTGCGGGGCTTATGTTTATTCGCTAACGTCTAATCTAGTGCCCACAATCGTAGGCCAGTTAACCACTACAACCGGGCAAGTAGGCATTACGGATAACGGCTTATACGTTTACATTACTGACGGCACAAACAGGTACGCATGGCGCATTAATAGCCCGTCTAGCGCGGTTTTTACGGCAACCATAAGCGGTACTACCTTAAACGTAACAGCGGTTAAAAACGGGGTTATATCCACAGGACAAAGCCTTTTCGGTATTGGGGTTGCAGCCGAAACTGTAATTACAGGCACAGGCACGGGTTCTGGCGGTATTGGAACATACACCATTAACTTAAGCCAGACAATTAGCACAGCTGAAACCATGAACAGCGCCCCAGTTGCTGCGGTGTTTACGGGTACTATTTCAAGCACTACGTTAAGTGTTACGGCGGTGGCTAGTGGTACGTTATATCCCGGCCAAACGGTTCAGGGTTCAGGCGTAACTTCTAAAACAGTTATAACGGCGCTAGGTAGCAGTATTGTTTTAAGCTACACCATTACAACTGCGGGAACTGGGTACGCGGTGAACGACCAAGTAACCGTAGTAGGCGGTGTTTACGGTTCTACGCCACAGGTTTATACGGTGTCTAGCGTGTCTAGCGGGGCGGTTACAGGCTTAACAGTTAGCAGCCAAGGCACATATACTGCCCAGCCTATAAACCCGGCTTCCACTACCACAAACGGTTCAGGTTCAGGGTTAACCTTAAGCCTAACATTTGGTACAGGTACAGGCGGTACGGGTAGTTATGTGGTTAGCCCAAGCCAAACCGAAGCCACTAGCGAAACAATGTACGCGCTGAACTTCAGCATTTTGCCAAGCACAGACGGTGCGTTTCAGGGTGCGGATATTGTGGATATTGTAGACAATTACTTTGTGTACAACCACACAGGCACACAGCAATGGGCGGCTTCTAATATTCTTAGCCCTATTACACCGGCATTGTCTTACGGTAATAAGGACGGGGCGCCTGATAATTTGGTTTCCTTAATTGTTGACCACCGCGAAGTTTACCTAATGGGTGAAGAATCTTCCGAAGTTTGGGTGGATGCTGGAACCTTCCCGTTTCCGTTTCAAAGAATACCGGGCACTTCTACCCAGCACGGCATAGTGGCCAAGTTCAGCGTTGCAAGGGTTGGTAATTCGTTTGCTTACCTAAGCCGTAACATTCGTGGCCAGTCCCAAGTTATGTATATGGAAGGCTACATTCCTAAACGCATAAGTAACCATGCGGTAGAAAATACGCTAGTTAACCAAGTGGTATCTGACGCGGTTGCGTTTACTTACCAGTTGGAAGGCCACGAAGTTTACGTTATTTCGTTCCCGTCCATAGACATTACATGGGCTTACGACATATCTACCGAAATGTGGCACAAGTGGCTATGGTGCGACAATAACAACCAATACCACCGTTGCCGGGCTAATTGTTCTGCCGTGTTTCAAAATATGGTGTTGGTTGGTGACTGGGAAAACGGCCAAATATACGAACTAGACCCCACAAACTTTACAGACAACGGCCAAAACGTAAGGCGCTTACGCCGTACCCCGCATTTGGTGACGGACTTCCAAAGGCAATTCTTTGATGAATTACAAATACAGTTCCAGCCGGGCGTTGGTTCCGTTGGGCCAACCACGCAAACCGGTACGATTGTTGGAAATAATTTAATAATCGCAGTATCCGAAACGTTTATTATTGGCATAAATGACGTAATTGTAATTGGCGTGCCAAACCAGTTATTGCCTAGCCAACCGTACAGCAACCCACAGGCTATGCTGCGCTGGTCAAGTGATGGTGGTTCTACATGGTCGCGCGAATACTGGGTTTCTATTGGCCAACAGGGCAAGTACAGGAACAGGGCTATATGGCGCCGGTTGGGTACTGCTAGGGACAGGGTTTTTGAAGTGGTGGTAACCGACCCCGTAAAGGCGGTTATTGTGTCTAGTAACCTAAAAGCTAGTGAGGGCGAAAGTTGAACAACACTACCCAAATACCCCAAGCTGCGGTTCTTGACCCTACCACAAACCGGCTAAGTAGGCCGTGGATGCAATATTTTCTTAACTTCTTAAACTTTAAAAGCGCAGCAACGGCCACACAGGGCAACGCAACGCTTCCGGCCAAACCGGCAGGGTTTATGATAGTTACGGTTCAGGGGCAGCAATATAAAGTACCTTATTACAATAATTAATATGGAACTAACAAAAGAACACATACCCACCCGCGAAGAAATAGACAGGCTTCAGCGTGAAATGGCGGTTATGCCACAAGCGCAATTAGAAACCGAGCATTATTTTTCTGGTGGAATGTATTGCCGTAAGTTAACAAGACCAGCCGGTACGTTAATTGTGGGTAAAGTACATAAAAAAGACCATTTCTTTTTATGCGCCAAAGGTGAAATTATTGCGTGGTCAGAAGGTGGAATGAAGCATTTGTACGCTGGTGACGTTATTTGTTCCAAACCGGGTACAAAACGTGTTACTTTAGCGGTGACGGATGCAATTGGTATTACATTTCACAAGACTAATAAGACTAATTTAGATAAAATTGAAAAAGAGTTAATAGAACCGGATGAATTGGCGTTATTTAGTGCCAATAACCAGTTAAAAGGGGAATTATTATGACATGGGTAGCAGCAGCAATTGGCGGTAGTGCCATATTAAATCTTTATAGCGCAAACAAAACCGCTTCAGCAGCAACAAATGCAGCTAATTTGCAAGCGCAAGCAGCGCAACAAGCGTCAGCACTACAACAGCAAAACTTTAATACTATCAACCAAGAGCAAGCCCCCCAACGCGCTGCTGGTTATGGCGCATTGAACCAATTAGGTGCTTTAGGTTCTGGTACTTATCAAAAATACGATGTAAACGGAAACCCATCAGGGTCTGGTGAAGGTACAGGCTATTTAACCCGCCAATTTGGTGACCAAGACTTAAACGCAAACTTAGCCCCTAATTACGCATTTCAGCTTCAGCAAGGCCAAGGTGCAACAAACGCAATTAATAATGTTGGTGGTGGCGGTGGTAATGCTGCGCAAGGGTTGCAACAGTTTACCCAGAATTTTGCAGGAAATGCTTACCAAGACGCATTTAATAACTTTAATACCCAACGTTCTAATATTTACAACACATTGGCCGGAATAGCCGGTATTGGCCAAACAGGCCAAAGCCAAGTTAATGCTGCCGGTTCAAACGCTGCAACGGCACAAGGCCAATTAGGGGTTGGCGCAGCAAGCGCATTAGGGCAAGGGCAAGTTGGCGCAGCACAGGCTTATGGTGGTGCTATAAATCAATTAGGCAGTAGCGCTACTCTTTGGTCATTACTGAACCAAAACAATAGCCTTAATTCAACAAATTACAGTAGCCCAACACAAGCACAAATTGCACAACCGGGTGGTCTACAAACATATTTTGGGGCAAATAATAGTGCGCCTATACAATAAAGGAATGATATGGCCGGATTTAATTTTTCACCTATTAAAGTAGACACGCCACCGCAAACATCATTAGGCGATATGCTTAATATTGCCCGTGGTGCCCAAGCGTATGGGCAAGCTCAACAATTAAACCCTTTAGCGGTTGAAAAGGCTAAAGCTGATTTGTCTTTATCGCAAACACAAGCGCAAAAAGCACAAAGAACTTTAGAATATGATGTTGCCCATGCTAAGGCAGTTGCTAATAACGCTATTGCACAAGCTAACGATGCTGAATTGTTAAACTTACAAAAACAACAAGCTAATTCAAGTCGTAACCTTATAAAAATGTTGGATTCTCCAGATCCAATTACGCCTGACAAAATTAAAGATCATGTTGTGTCTACCATGCAAAATGCTGGTGCGCCAGATAAAGCAATTATTCAAGCAGTACAAGGGTTGCCAACTGCCGGAACAGATAAAGAATTAAGGGCATACATTGCAAAACATACTCTTAATTCTTTAACGGCAGAAGCAGAAATAGAAAAACGTTTTCCAGCTTCTACTATGGTTTCTGAAGGTGGTCAAATTACACCTAGACAAATGGGTGCTGAAGCCTTTACTGGCGTGAAACCCGGTACTGCTGTAGGAACATCAATTGGCGTGACACCAGCACCATTAGGTTTAACGCAAAAGTTTGAACCTACCGGTCGAGTTGATCAAAACAATAACCCAACGGCTTATGTAAGAGACCAACAAGGGAATATAACTGGTGAAGTAACTATACCGGCAATGCAAAAAAATGCGCCGCCACCAGCAAGGTTACCCGCTTACGAAACGCCTGAAACAGTTGCAGCCGAACGAAAGCGCCAATTAGACACTATTGCACAAAGGCAAACAATTAAACAAAGCCAATATAACTATAACCAAATACTTAATTTGGCAGATAAAACAATTACTGGTGTTGGTGCTGAAACTATTGCTAAATTGGGTGGTGGTTTTGCTGCTATTCCATTTACTAGCGATGAAGCAACTAATTTAAATTTATTAGGCCATTCAATAGCATTAGAAACAGGTCAATTGGCCGCTAGAGCCGGTTTAGGTACAAACCAAGGTAGGGATTTGGCGCTTGAGCAAGTAAGCAAAACAAATTGGACAAAAGATGCCATTAAATCTACTGCTAGAACAAATAGGGCATTGACAACTGGCGCTGATTTATATGGTTTGGGAATGGAAAATGCTATTAAAGCAGCCGGTAATAACCCATTAGCAGCAAGAGATTACACATCTAAATGGTCAAGCGTTGCAGATATTGATGCGCTTAAATATTATGATGCTATTGTTAATAAAGATAGGCCTGAAATAAAAGCATTAGTTGATTCAGTTGGTGGCCCAGATTCACAAGGGTATAAAGACTTAATTAACAAATATCAAAGAATTTATCAACTTGTAACTAAGGGTCAATAATGACTATCTTAAGTTTAGATGACTTAAACAATTCCGTTGATGAAATATACGGCAGAAAGAAAAAAACTGCCGAGAATATTATTGCGCCTAAGAAAAGCGCTTTAAGTACATTTAACCCAAGTCAACCAATGGCAGAACCAACGCCGGAAGTTGCGCCAGATATATTGCACCCTACCGATTTACACAAGGCAGTATTAGATGCTTATTCAAATACGCCTACAACTGAAATGCCCACAAAAGCAAGTTTTATGTCGCAGTTGGGCAGGGGCATTGCATCATTAGCAGACGTTGCTTATGAACCAGTACCATCTACGTTGGGTGCAGTTACCCAAGCGGTTGCAAGGCCATTTACAACACCCAAAAAGGCAGAAGAATTAGGTGGTCAAGTAACAAGTTCTTTAAACCAACCATTTGGGAAAGCATTTGGCGTAACAGAAACCCCAGAATATAAACAGGAAGCATCTAGGGCTTTAACAGATTTAATTTCTAAATATGGAAATATTGGTACAGAAAAATTAACAGAATTAGCACATAAGTCTGGAATACCATATTTAAAAGATTTGCCAATTGAAGATGTAAGAAACATGGTAGGTACTTTAGCTGCCGGTGTAGCTCCTGAAGCAGGTAAAGCGGTTGGTAAAGAATTAAAAATGGTTGGTAATGCAATTAAAGAAAAATTACCATCTGTTCGTGTTGAATTACAAAACCAATTAGACGGAAAACAAATGATTGGGGTTGGCGCTGCCAATACTGAACAAGGTTTGTTAAGGCAAACAAAAGCAAATGAATTGCTTGTTCCTATGGGCGATGACTTTACTAAAAGCCAAATTACAAGAAACCCTGCAGATGTTCAATGGGAAAGGGAAACGGCTAAAAACCCACAGTTTGGTGGCCCATTACAAGAAAAATACGCATTACAAAACCAAAAAATACAACAAAATTTACAAGCTGAAATTGATGCAACTGGTGCTGAAAAAGTAGGTTTACCAGCAAGTGATTTTGGTAAAGTTGTAACTGATACATTCCAAAAATACAAATCTGAAAGAAAAAAAGTTGTTGACGATGCGTACCAAGCCGCTAAAGATTCGGGCGAATTAGAACAACAAGTACCAGTTGATAATTTAAAAAATTACATTGAAAAAGTAACAAAAGATAGGCCTACTTTAAAAAGTAAAAACCCTATTCTTGGTGTTATTGAAGAAGAAATCAAAGCTAACAACCCTAATGGTACTGGCAAAATTACACTAGCCCAAATGGAAGACATTAGGCAAGTTATTAATAATGAAATGGAGCCAACCCAAAAAGGCAGTATTTATTATGGTAAAAATTTAAAGAAACAAATTGATGCAATAACAAAAGATGCTGGGGGCGATATATATAAAGATGCCCGTCAAAAATATGCAAATTTTGAAAATGAATTTGAAAACCAAGGTGTAATTAGAGATATTAACAGGCTAAAAAAAGGTGGCGTAGATAGGGTTGTACCTTTGGAAAACATAGTTAACCATACTATGCTTAAAGGCCCAGCATCTGATGTTCAGGCCGTATTTTCTAGTTTAGAAAAAGCTGGTCCTGAAGGACAACAATTAATAAATGAATTAAGAGGTCAAGTTGCAGAGCATATTAGGCAAGAAGCAACTAAAGGGGTTGGGCGTGATATTAATGGTAAACCTTATGTTTCTACTGCAAATTTAAATTCCTTAATTACATCATTAGATAAAAGCGGAAAATTAGATTTAATTTTTGGCAAGCAACAAGCTGAAAGATATAGAACTTTAAATGATGCTACTATTGATTTGCAAACTGTACCAAAAGATACAGTAAATACTTCTGGTACAACTTCAACAATGTTGGCAGCATTGGCAGAAATGGGCGCACAAGAAATGATAACTGGCCATGCTATACCCGGAATAAGTATTGCAAAATTTGGTTATAAACAATACCAATCATCCCAAAAAATGAAAAAGGTATTAGAGCACGCAAACCCAACAACAAAACTTTCTGATATAGGAAAACCATGAGCGTTAATCTTTCACCCATTGGTAACGGGTTTCAATTCTTTACCACCACAGGCCTACCGTTAAACGGTGGTTTGCTTTACACCTACCAAGCTGGGTCAAGCACGCCACTTACAACCTATTCAGACAACGGCGGTGTATATGCAAACACCAACCCGTTGGTATTGGGTACAGATGGGCGCCCCCAAACCGAAATATGGTTAACCTACGGGTTTAATTATAAATTTGTGCTTGCAGATTCGTCTAATAACGTAATCCAAACGTATGACAACATCTACGGCATTATTGGCGTAGCAGCCACAAGCGGAAGTGGTGGGGCTTACGTTCCTAGCGGTTTAATTGCAATATGGTCAGGCGCTACGGGTTCTATTCCTAGCGGTTGGTTAATTTGTGACGGTACTAATGGTACGCCAGACCTTAGAAATTCGTTTGTGTTGGGGGCGGGTAATTCGTATAGCGTTGGCCAAACCGGTGGTTCTACCGATGCGGTTGTTGTTTCCCACACGCACACGGCTACGTCAACTTCTACATCAACAGTTACAGACCCCGGCCACTTCCATACTATTCCAATTACTGGCCCAGACGGGCGTGCTGGTGGTTCAGCAAATTACACAGCTAATTGGGGGTTGGGAACTTCTAATACATCAACAGCATCAACTGGAATTACGGTTGCTACATCAACATCAACCACAAACCAAACTGCTGGTGTAAGTGGTTCTAACGCCAATATGCCGCCCTACTACGCACTCGCTTTCGTTATGAAAAGTTAACCATGAGCGAATCACCTATTGACCTAGTAAAGTACGGCGTGCTTTGGCAAAAAGTCGAAAACATGGAACAAAAGATCGACAAGCTAGAAACAGGCATGGAAGAACTATTAAAACTTGCCAACCAAGGGCGTGGCGGGTTTTGGGCGGGTATGGCAATAATTTCTGCTTTGTCTAGCATTTCTGGTTACATCGTACATTTCTTTCAGAATAAATAATGGACCCCATATCCCTTGCCTTAATGGCCTTTGGTGCCGTCAAGCAAGGGGTAGCACTTTACAAGGAAGTATCGGGTACGGCTAAAGACGTAACCAATATTGTTTCTGACTTAAGCAAGCAAGTGGGTTCGTTCTTTGAGCACCAAGAAAAAGCAATAGAAGACCTTGCCGAAAAAAAGAAAAACCCACCCAAGGGCGTTTCACTTCAGACTATTGCCCTAGAAAACGTATTGGCCAAGAAGCGGTTGGAACAGGCAGAAGTTGAACTGCGTGAGTTGTTGGTTTACCACGCCCCGCCTGAATTGGGTGCGGTATGGGAAGAATTCCAAATTGAACGTAAGCGTTTGCAAGAAGAAAAACTTGCAGCAGAAAACGCACAAAAAAAAAGGAAAGAGAAGCACGCCGTAAGAAACGTGAGTTCATGGACAAATGGAATATTAGAATTGCAATTGGTGTTGCAGTCTTGGTGGTGGCCATCTTCATCGCAGGGCTTATGTATGCCATCCACACGGATTACGAAAAAAAGCGCTTAGACGAAAAGTTTAGCAAAGAACAGTTTGAGAAAACATTTGCCAATAAAAAGGAACTGGAATGTTGGCTTATTTACCGCGATACTGGTTACTTACCGCGCTACTGCTTGTAGGGTGCGAAGACCGTTACCGCTACCATTGCCAAAACCCTAAGAACTGGAATGATGAAGACTGTAAACCGCCTTTATGCGTTGCTACGCAAACTTGCCCTGAGTATTTCAGCAAACCCGCCAATGTCAAACCAAACAATTGAACAGCGCGATGCTGCCACCAAACACTTTGTAATACGCACGTTTTCCGTATGCCTAGCCGGAATTATTGTGTTATTTGCGTACAGTATTATTTATGTTGAGCAGCCACTATTTAACGAATCCCCCGTGGACAAGGCCATTTTCGGTATATTGACGTTGGTAGCTGGGCAAATACTTCAGATATTGGCCAACTATATTTCACGTTCAGCCCCTATTAGCCCCCCCATTAGCCCCCCTATGGCCACCCCATGCCCCCCTATAATCAGCCCAAAACCTTCACCCTTTGGCAACCCTAACGACAGGCCACCATTATGAAATACCTATACATTGTTGCTGTTTTATTGGCTAGTTTGGGTGGCGTGTACGGCGTAGGCCACCATAATGGTTATGCGCAGTCCCAAGCCGAAGTTGCTGAACAGGTAGCCCAAGCCAATGCCGCAGCAAGGCAAACGGAACAACAACTTAACGGCAAGATTGCTGACTTATCCACCCAACTTGTAAAGGCGCAAAATGATGCTCAAAAACAAATTGCTAAACGTGATTCTGATATTGCTACTGGCAAGTTGCAGCTCTTTATCAAAACCAAAGCCCCAGTATGCCCCCCCGCAAATGCCCCCGCTACCAGCGGACTTGACACCGCAACCGCCCAACTTGACCCAGCGTTTGCTCAATCTATTGTCACCATCACAGATGACGGGGACAACGCCATCAGGAAACTTAACGCGTGCATCACAGTCTATAACCAAGTAAGGGAATTATTAAATGGAACCGCAACAACTAAGTGAAGCAGCCGGTATTGACATAAGCCATGCGCAAGTTATTTGCGAAACGCTAAATTCAGTATTTCAGCACTACGACATTTCCACCCCAGAACGCCAAGCCGCCTTTATTGCCCAATGTGGGCACGAAAGCGATGGGTTTAAGTTTATGGAAGAAAACCTAAATTACAGGGCAGAAAGCCTTATTAAAACGTGGCCACGCCACTTTAATGAGGAAAACGCTGCTAAGTATGCCCACAACCCTGAACGCATTGCTAACAGGGTTTACGGTGGCCGTATGGGCAACGGCCCAGAGGAAAGCGGGGACGGCTACGCTTACCGGGGGCGCGGTTACCTTCAGTTAACAGGCAAGTCTAATTACGAAGCCGCAGCCGATGCGTTGCAAATTGACCTAGTGTCTAACCCTGAAATAGTTGGCACGCCAGAAGGTGCGGTGGCTACTGCTGGGTGGTTCTGGGACAAGCACGACCTAAATAAGCACGCAGATACTGGCGATATTGTGGGGATGACAAAAATCATCAACGGGGGCACAATTGGGCTAGAAAATAGGCAAGCGCGTTACGAACACGCATTAAACGTTTTAAGGGGTTAATATGGCTACGAATTTTAAAATAACGGGTAAAGAACACAAGTCACCCAAATCGCATTATGTGGTTTTGCGTGAGCATGAGAAGGCCACCGAAAACGAACTTCACCGTTTAGAAGCAAAGGTCAAACGCCATGAGAACTTACCGATGGAAAAAGCGCATCCAAGCGACCAGAAGGAAGCACCACTTCCCAATATGCGCAAATACTAATTCGTAGATTCGTTGCGCCAGTCTATGTAAGTTTGGGGCAACGGCACTTCTGGTGGCCACAGACCGTTATTGACCAAATCCCACACGGTGTTTAGGTGCGCCATCATCCAAGAGTTTTCCCGTTCTTGGCGGGTTAAGCCTTTGCCTTGGTCTATCATCATGTGGCATGAATAACACAGGGCGGCCACCATATTATCGTCAGCCTTAATGCTTCGGCCTTTGCCGTGTTTAGAACTATTACTGTGCGCTGCTACAACAGTTTCTTCAAAACAAAAGCAAATCTGGCACGGCAGAATTTGGCAGTTTTTCAGTAATTTGGGGCTTCGTATATAGGAATGTTTTGCAATCATGGTCATTTGGTTTTGTGTCCCACACGTTAGTACACCGTTTACACCGGTAGATTTTAGTAAATAATTGCTGAACTTCACCGCGTTGACGGTTTCGGCCTTCGTAGCACCTAATCGTTTCTATCACTCTTGCCCCCTTTCTTCAAGCATATTTACAGCAGCCCATTCCCCCATTCCAGCAAACTCTCTAGCCCATTCTTTACGTTCTTTTTCTGCTATTAGTTTGGCAAAATGATAAAGACTATCTGGATTGCAAACTAAACATTTTTCATACTCCCAATGTCGTGTAAATGCAGATTGTCTAGCCATCTCAATTATTTCTTCTTTAGTCATCTTCATTCTCCATAGCATCAATAATTAATTGTTGCCTTACTAACTCTACGCATCCAATAACTGTTGCCATGTAAAGCGTTTCATCGTACTTGTGGACTAGCTTTAACATTTCTTCAACAAGACTATCTGCTAGTTTGCCTTGATTAAGATTCATTCTTGCCCCTTAATTTCTATTCCTTTTTCTGCTGCCCATGCTAATAACCATTCTATAAATTCAGACCCTTGTTCCCGCGTAAATTTACGGCTTTGTAGCCCTAATTGCACTACCCTAGCACCATCAAGGCTTGGAACCACTTTACCGCCTTGTAGCCCCGTTTCCGTGGCAAATTGGTCTATTAAAAACCGCTTCCAACTCTCCGCTTCCCAACGCGCCCCTATGTGTTGCGCTTGTTTGGCTATTTCCGCAATAATGGCGTGGTACTTCTTGTTTTGCTCATCGCTACGGTTTTCAGCTTCCACCGAAAGTATTAGGGTTTTACCTGATTCAATGGCAGCCTTCATCTTTGGCCACAAGCTTTTCAGTAGCGTAGCGCCTTGTTCCGGGGTGGTTAATTTATATTGCATATCATCCTTAAAGCGGCTTCTACGCCGTCTACCCGGCAAAGCGTACCACCGCACCAATTTTCAAAGAAATCGGCTTGTAACTTGGTTAAACGGCTTTTAGCGCCTACTTTTA
>Ga0208867_1000071_pt1 | contig 36015 bp, 36 predicted proteins | sample CryBogCBE05Oct08_FD_185505 | JGI IMG/M metagenome (GOLD analysis project Ga0208867, IMG submission 185505) | Freshwater microbial communities from Crystal Bog, Wisconsin, USA - CBE05Oct08 (SPAdes) (version 2) | ecosystem: Environmental > Aquatic > Freshwater > Lake | place: Crystal Bog... | reverse complement strand
CATTGGGATAATGGTGGAACAATTCTGATGTTTCCTACAACTTTATACCAAGCGTTTGAAGCCAAGTTGAAGGAGCGCAACACATGAGACTTAGCATAAAACTTTTTGAAACTCGATATGTATTGAAAATTTTTTTACAAGACGGTAGAAAGATTAAATGGTTGCCATCAATTTGTTGGGCAAAAATTGGTCGTGCCGTAGCCCTAAAGGAGAAGAACACATGAATGAAATATTAGATCTTATTTTATTAGTAGGTGTATTGAGCATAGGCGCAATATGGATTACTGCGGTGTTTTGTTTTATCGTGATGGTGATAGGAGGGTTTGATGACTGACGGCGGAAAAGGGTCTAAACAAAGACCAACAGATCATAATAAGTTTGCAAGTAATTTTGATTTAATTTTTAGGAGTAAACCAATGGACGAAGAAACAAGAGAGTTAGATTTACAACTTGGTGATGCACTAGCAGAACTAAACTTATACAAAGATGCAATTAACGAAGCTAATGTTATATGCCAAGATGTAGATCATGGGCGATACGGCGATGCGCTTGTGCACGTACAAAAATTTTATGCGAAGGTTGAAGCAATACGTCAATACAAAGCTAAGTACATTGACATGGATGGTAGATGCTAATGATAGAAAAGATTAACACGTTTGAGAGTAGGCGTGGCGAAGAGCGAGGTAAGATCCGAACAATACATAGAATAATCTATCGGTGTTCGGATTGTGGAAAGATGTTTAGCTCTAAAGAAGAAACGGAGACGCACGACCATAAGGACAAAGAAGATGCCAAGACCCAAAAGTGACATAACAGATGGTGTATATGTAGGTGTACGAATGACTAAAGAACAACGAGAAATGTTTCAAGACATAGGAGGTGCAGAATGGTTAAGAAATTACCTAAACAGACAGATAAGGTCAGAGGAGATTCAACTTGGCCTTTCCCCACAAAACTCCTTACTCAAGAACCAAAAAAAGTAAAACGTAAGAAAGTAGATACAACACAATATGAAGGGGCGTTATTTTGAATGCGGATGATAAACAAGTTGGTGGCAACCACTATAAAGAAATGCCAGTGCAACCTTGGACAGTAATGGAAGCAGTGCTTACCCCCGAAGAATTTAGAGGGTTTTTGAAAGGCAACATCATCAAGTACTCTATGCGTGCAGGGCGCAAAGGTGCAACAGACGAAGATATAAACAAAGCATTTCACTACATTGAGAAACTTAATGAACTTAATAACACTAGACTTTGAAACATATTATGAGAAGGCTACGTTTAGCTTAACCAAGCTGACGACCGAGGAGTATGTGCGTGACTCACGTTTTGAAGTAATTGGCGTAGCAGTCAAAGTAAACAACGAAGAAACTGAATGGGCATCTGGCCCGCGTGAGGAAATACAACAATGGTTAACATCTTTTCCATGGGATGATTCAATCTTACTGGCCCATAACACAGCGTTTGATGGTTTTATACTAAGTGAGCGTTTTGGTATTGTGCCTAAAGTCTATGCTGATACGTTATCTATGGGTAGGGCATTGCATGGCGTTGAAGTAGGTGGCAGTCTAGGTGCGATGGCTGAACGCTATAAACTACAAGCCAAGGGTACAGAGGTTAATGAAGCCAACGGCAAGTACAGGCAAGACTTTACACCTGAACAACTTAGTAGGTACGGCGACTACTGTATCAATGACGTTGAGATTACCCATGCGCTATTTAGTCGTATGATGCACAACGGCTTTCCAAAGAAAGAACTTAAACTTATTGATCTTACTCTACGGATGTTTATTACGCCGAAATTAGAGTTAGACTTGACTCTACTTGAACAGCACTACGATGAGGTGAGAGACAAGAAGGCTAAGTTGTTACTGGATGCTGACATAACAGACTCGACACAACTTGCGTCTAATCAACAGTTTGCGGATTTACTTAGACTCTACGGCGTTAGTCCTCCGACTAAGATAAGCGTAACCACAGGTAAAGAAACTTTAGCATTAGCTAAGAACGATGAGGCGTTTAAAGCTTTAGCGGAGCATCCCGATATACGAGTGCAGACTTTAGTTGCGGCGAGGCTAGGTACAAAGAGTACACTAGAAGAAACTAGGACAGAACGCTTTATTGGAATTGCCAAGCGTGGTTTGATGCCAGTGCCCCTGAAATATTATGCGGCGCATACTGGACGTTGGGGTGGCGGTGACAACTTAAACCTACAAAACTTACCAAGCCGAGGCGAGAACGCAGGGAAGTTAAAGAAGGCTATAAAAGCACCCGAGGGCTATGTCATCATAGACTCTGACTCCTCACAAATTGAGGCGAGAACACTTGCGTGGCTTGCCGGACAGAACGATTTAGTTGAAGCATTTAGAAAGGGCGAAGATGTATACAAACTTATGGCATCGGCAATCTACGGTAAGAAAGCTGAAGAGATTACAAAAGAGGAGCGGTTCGTGGGTAAGACGACTATCCTTGGAGCGGGCTACGGCATGGGGTCGGAGAAATTTAAGAACCAGCTTAAAACTTTTGGTGTTGAAGTTGAGGCTGAAGAAGCAAAGCGAATTGTGCATACGTACAGAAGTACTTACCCACAAATTGTTTCTATATGGAAACAAGCTCAAGTCGCCTTACAAGCGTTAGCTAATGGCTCTGTAATACGTTTAGGTAAAGAAGGCGTACTACAACTTGTACCGCTTGAAAAAGCTATACGACTACCAAGCGGACTCTTGATGCGCTATGACGACTTAAGAGCAACTAGGGATGAAAAAGGTGTTCAATATATGTACAAGACTCGTCGTGGATGGAATAAAATCTATGGCGGTAAAGTAATTGAGAATGTCTGCCAAGCTATTGCACGGTGTATCATTGGCGAACAAATGATTCGTATCGCTAAGAAGTATGATGTTGTGCTAACAGTCCATGATGCGATTGCTTGTCTTGCGAAAGTTGAAGAAGCTGAAGAAGCTAGGAATTATGTCGAGGAGTGTATGCGTTGGACACCCGACTGGGCTGAAGGCTTACCAGTAAATTGTGAATCCGGTTTCGGAGAATCTTATGGAGATTGTTAATGATTACATGGTCGTACTCTAGCATCAAACTATTTGGGCAGTGCCCAAAGAAATATTATCACCTAAAGGTATTAAAGGATGTTGTTGAACCCCCTACACAGGCTACGGATTATGGACAGCAATTCCATGAAGCGGCTGAGTTCTATATCAAAAATGGTACTCCATTACCGGAACCATTCAAATTCGCAAAGAATGCCTTGGATGGACTCAAATCCATGCCGGGTGAGAAGTTGTGCGAATTCGAGATGGCATTGACCGAAGGGCTAGAACCGTGCGATTTTAACGATCCCAAACGGTGGTGGCGTGGGATAGCTGATTTGGTTATCCTAAATGGCGAAGAAGCGAGGATTTTAGACTACAAAACAGGTCGATCTGCTAAGTATGCGGACACAGGTCAGTTAGAATTGATGGCACTAGCCGTGTTTAAGCACTTCCCCCAAATCAAAAGGGTTAGGGCTGGGTTGTTGTTTGTGATTGCTAACGCTTTCATAAAAGATAGCTACGACTCTAGCAATCAGGACAAGATGTGGCTCAAGTGGATGAAGGAGATTAGCCGTCTCAAATTTGCCCATGAGAGTAATGTATGGAATCCTAGACCGAGTGGCTTGTGCAAGAAACATTGTCTTGTGTTAGATTGTTCACATAATGGAAGGAACTGATATGCCATACGTTAATACACCACGCCCTTATAAGAAGGAATACCAAGAGCAAAAAGCAAGAGGTGAAGAAGAAAGACGCATGGAGCGTCAACGTGCAAGACGTGCGATAGATAAAAAGTACCCCGACAAAAATAAGAATGGCGAGGCAGACATCAGAGAAGGTAAAGATGTAGCTCACGTCAAAGCCTTAGACAAAGGCGGTTCTAATAAGAACGGTGTATTCATCGAATCCGCAAGTGGTAACAGATCATTTAAGCGAGATTCAAAAAGTAACTTAGTTTCAGAGACCACAAAAAAAGAAAAAGGCGAAAAGAAACTAAGCAAAGTAATCAAGCTCAAATAAGAAAAGAGCAACAGGAGAAATAATTGCAAGTTATAGACAATAAGCTATTGCTTTTGAATTTAAAGAACCCGGGTAAAGTAACGACAGTAATTCCAAAGAGTAAAGTAATTCGTACACACGACACACATTCAGAGGTTGCCGTTAACTGGGGCTTAGATGAAGCACAGGTTTTAAAGAACCTACAAATAAAAAACATCCCATCACCTATCATGGGGCAGTACAACTGGCCTGGGTTGTATAAACCGTTTGATCACCAAAAAACAACGGCATCATTCCTTACCCTAAATCCAAGAGCATTTTGTTTGAACGAACAAGGCACAGGCAAAACCGGATCGGTTATATGGGCTGCCGACTACTTGATGAAGGTAGGACGTATTAAGAGAGTATTGGTTATCTGCCCTTTGTCTATCATGGACTCGGCATGGAGGGCTGACTTATTTAAGTTTGCTATGCACAGGACGGTTGACATTGCTTACGGTAACCGAGCCAAGAGAAAAGAAATTATCAATGGCGGTTCTGAATTTGTCATCATTAACTATGACGGTGTTGAGATCGTTGCAGAAGATATTATTAACGGAGGCTTTGACCTAATCGTGATTGATGAGGCTAATGCCTATAAGAACGCCATGACGACTCGGTGGAAAACACTTAATCGACTTTTGAAACCAGACACTTGGCTTTGGATGATGACTGGAACACCTGCCGCCCAAAGTCCGGTCGATGCGTATGGTTTGGCTAAACTTGTTAACCCAAAGAATGTTCCCAAATTCTATACCGCTTTTAAAGACATGGTAATGCACAAGGTAACGCAGTTTAAATGGGTTCCAAAAGCTAACGCCGACAAGGTTGTGTTTGAGGCGTTGCAACCGGCTATCCGGTTTACCAAGGCAGAATGTTTAGATTTACCTGAGATGACTTACGTCACAAGGGAGATTGAACTTAGCACGCAACAAAAGAAATACTACGAAATGCTCCGTAAACAACTTGTGGTGCAAGCATCAGGCGAACAAATTACGGCGGTCAACGCCGCTGTTGGGTTAAGTAAACTCCTGCAAATATCTTGTGGCGCAGTCTATTCCGATACAGGAGAAACCCTGACCTTTGACATCAAGAATCGGTATAAAGTATTGCAAGAGGTAATTGACGAGACCAAGCAAAAGGTTCTTATCTTTGTGCCGTTTAAGAATACGATCAAGGTACTATCCGAAAAGCTCCATGCGGACGGTTATACCACGGACATCATTAGTGGTGACGTATCAGCAGGTAAACGAGCAGAGATATTCCATAGTTTTCAGACTACCCCTAACCCAAGAATCCTAATCATCCAACCTCAAGCGGCGGCTCATGGTGTAACCCTAACTGCGGCTGATACCGTTGTGTGGTGGGGGCCAACTCCGTCCCTTGAGATATATGCACAGGCTAACGCTCGGGTGCATAGAGCCGGACAACGCCATCCGGTTACGATTGTGAGGCTTCAAGGGTCTAATGCTGAAAGACATCTTTACAAACTATTAGATAATAGAATAGACGAAAACACAAAATTAGTTGAACTTTACAAAAATCTACTTGAATAATGTAAAATTTGCTATATAATACTAGTACGGTAGTGAGAACAAAACAAGACCATTACCTTTTTTTCAACAGGAGAACATAATGACAGAAAGCGTTTCATTGGAGAAGCTGACTCAAGTTTATATTAAGATGCGAGATAAGAAAGCTGAACTTGCAAAAGAACTTGAGGAACAAATAGGTAGCATTGATGAGAAGATGAAGACCGTTAAGACGGCTATCTTAGATCAAATGAAAGACCTAGGCGTTGAGAGTATACGAACAGATTCCGGCACGGTGTACAGGACTACCAAGACTTTATACACCACATCGGATTGGGAATCTATGCACAAGTTTGTTCTTGAGCATGGTGTACCTGAACTATTGGAGAAACGTTTGCAACAAACCAATACTAAGGTATTTTTAGAAGAGCATCCGGACTTACTACCGCCCGGACTTAATGCTACAACAGAGTATTCCGTAACCATAAGGAGAAAATAATGGACGAAAAATTTGTCCCGATAGAAGATATTGCGGAGCATTTCGCTGTATCTGTATCGACCGTCCGTGCATGGATTCGGCAAGACTTAATTCCGGCTTTGAAGATTGGCGGTGTATACCGTTTTAAGATTTCAGATGTGGAGAGGACTTTGCGTGAACTCAATGGCGGTGATTTGCCAGTAGAAGAAAAGGATGGGAGCATTAGAGTGAAGGTTGATCCTCACCAACTTGCCCTAGATTTTAGCCCCGAAGATGATGTTTAACAGGAGAAAACAATGAGCGAACTATCAATATTTAAAGGTGGACTGCCAGCCTATTTAAAAAATGCAGTTGACGATACCACTAATGCGTTAGCCGGTGGTGAACTTGGAGCACGTCGTATCTCTATCAAGGGTGGTGTATTCCGTGAGTTTATCGGTGGTAAAGAGTACCGTGTGTCTGAAGAACGTGCCATGAATGTGGTCGTCATCAAAGCCGCACCGAAAGTTTCTCGTAAGTTTTATGCAGGATCTTATGTGGAAGGTGAAGTTGTTGCGCCCGCTTGCTGGTCAACCGATGGTATGCGCCCCGATGAAGGTGTGAAAGAAAAGCAGGCTTCTACCTGCATGAGCTGTCCACAAAACATTAAGGGTTCAGGACAAGGCGATAGCCGTGCTTGCCGTTACGAGCAACGCCTTGCCGTTATTATTGATGGTGAGATTGACAAAGAAGAAGTTTATCAGTTGGTATTACCGCCTACTTCTGTGTTTGGTGATGGTGAGAAAAAGAAACTCCCACTACAAGCATACGCACGTCACTTAAAAAGCAATGGCTTGCCCATTACCGGTGTAGTTACTGAGATGCGTTTTGATACTGCAAGTCCTACACCTAAGTTAGTGTTTAGTCCTATCCGTGGTGTGACCGAGGAGGAGTACGAAGTTATTCAACGCCTAGGCAATTCCCAAGAAGCAACCTCTGCTATTACTATGACAGTAGCGCAGACCGATGGTGTGAAGAACAAACCCAAAGTATTTACATCTCTTGACAAGCCTAAAGCTGTTGAAAAAGTAGAAGCCGAAGAAGTAGAAGAACCTAAGAAAGCAGTAACGAAAAAAGCTACTGCAACTGCTGAACCAAACCTAGCCGATTTAGTTGGTGAGTGGGACGACGTTTAAGTTAGTTCAGGGGGGTAACTCCCCCTATTCTTAGGGTTTTTATGAATACGGATTTCCTACAACAAGTCCTCGGGGACGGGGGATACTATTGTATTGTTGGTCTGAAAAAAGATTCGGACAAGCCTGTACAAAAGTTCTTCGAAAAGTTAGAAGATGCGGTAGCCGTAGCACACAACCTTAAAGACAATGGCTATGATGCGTATTACGCATTGGCTACGTTTAATGATGGCAAGTCTAGAAAAACAGCAAATGTCAAACAACTTAAGTCGTTGTTCATTGACCTTGATTGCGGCCCTGGCAAACCATACGAAACACAAGCCGAAGCTATACAGTCTTTAAAACAGTTTTGTAAAGCTACAAGATTACCCAAGCCATCCCTTGTTAATTCGGGTGGTGGCATACACGCATACTGGGCGTTGACCGAAGCTATATCAAAAGATGAGTGGCTACCCTTGGCTGAGAAGCTAAAGAGCCTATGTGACGACAATGACCTCCATGCCGATCCAGTTGTAACCGCAGATTCGGTGCGGATTCTCCGCGTGCCGGATACGCTGAATTACAAGAATGATACGCCAAGACCTGTAACTTTACTGGGTTCGGCAGCGCCGCCCATTGAGTTAACCACAGTAAAAGATCTTATAGGAGAAGTAGTCCTATCTCGCAAGCCATATATCCCACGAGGAGAAATGGATGAGGTAACTAAAGCTATCCTAGGTAATTACACCAATAGATTTAAGACCATACTGATCAAAACTGTTAAGGGCGAAGGTTGTCAACAGTTAGCGCACATCATTAAGAATCAAGCCACAATGTCTGAGCCGATGTGGAGAGCCGGACTGTCTGTAGCTAAGTTCTGTATTGATGAAGATAAAGCCATTGAGAAAATATCTAGTGGGCATCCTGATTATTCGCCTGAGATGGCGGATAGAAAAGTTAGAGGTATCAAGGGTGGGCCTTATACCTGTGCAAAGTTTGAAGAATTTAACCCCGGTGGTTGCGAAGGTTGTCATAACAGAGGGATCATCAAGTCCCCAATCGTGTTAGGTCGAGAAGTACAAGAAGCAAACGAAGAAGATAACATTGTCGAAGATATCCCTGCCGATGCGCCCCAAGGTCATACGCAGACTTACATAATTCCTAAGTACCCTGAACCGTACTTTAGAGGTAAGAATGGCGGTATCTTTAAACGAGTGATAAAAGAAGATGATGAGATAGATGTATTGATTTACCATAATGATTTATACGTTACAAGGAGATTAGTTGATTCGGACGTTGGAGAAGCGGTAGTCGTTCGACTACATTTGCCCCGAGATGGGGTTAGAGAATTTACAGTGCCTCTGTCAGCCGTGACATCAAAAGAGGAGATTAGAAAACATATGGCAATGCACGGAGTTGCCGTAATGAAGATGGACGAAATAATGTCATATATAACTACATGGGTTAATCATATGCAACACGATGCGGCGGCAGATGTTGCAAGAAGACAGTTCGGATGGACGGACAAGAAGCATGAGGCGTTTGTTGTTGGAGACAAAGAGATCAGGGCAGATAGAGTAGACCATAACCCACCATCAAGTGCTACGGCACAACTGTTTGGTGCGTTTACAACTCAGGGTACGTTAGACGCTTGGAAAGAAGCGATGGAGTTTTACAACCGACCCGGCATGGAACTGCATCAGTTTGTAATAGGACTTAGCTTTGGTTCTATCTTTACCGATTTTACTTCAATCAACGGAGCGTTACTGCACATCTTTAGTCCGGACTCAGGTATTGGTAAGACTACGGCTATGCTTGCAGGAGCTAGTATTTGGGGCAACCCAACCAAGTTAGTTCTCAAGGAAGCTGATACTGCGGCATCTAAGATGAACCGAGCCGAGCGTTACAAAAATATTTGTTTATGGATGGACGAGGTAACTAACTCACCCGCTAAAGACTTAAGTGATTTCGTCTATCAATATACATCAGGGTCACAACGTAACCGTATGTCAGGTAGCGCAAACGAAGAGCGCACAAGAGGTGAGATGTGGCAACAATGCGGTATCAGTACCGGCAACACAAGCATCATGGAAAAGATCAGCGTCCTCAAGGCTATGCCTAAAGGTGAAGCTATGCGTATCTTAGAAATCCGTGCGTATCCTATGCTTGGTTTAGTAAAAACAGATACGGACGAACTTAGTGAAAAAATCTTAAGTAATTACGGTCACGCTTATCTGCCGTTCCTGCAATATGTAATGAACGATATTAAAGGCACGGAAGAAACATACAAGCAGACACAACTTAAGTTAGATAAGGCTTGTGGGTTTGGCCCGGCAGATCGGTTTCATTCTGTTATTGGCGCAGGGGGTATTAGTGGTTTACTCATGGCTAAGAAGGCAGGACTTATAAACTATAACGTATCGGCAGTGGTGCAGTGGTTACTAAATGCTGTATCTAGTATCAAGGAGCAGGTAAGCGCAATGGATGTCGATGCCGAGACCACACTTACAAACTTCTTAGCTGAAAACTACAACAACATTCTTCGTATTAAAAGCACGGATGATTCTAGGATTAACAACAACTCTGGCTTAGAGCATTTAATTATTCCCGATGCAACGCCGAGAGTAGCCATGATCGCAAGGTATGAATACGACGTTAAGATGTTATTCATTTATCCTAAGCCACTTAAAGAATGGTGTACCAAACAACAGATAAATTATCAAGGGTTTGTTGACGCACTTAAGCGGGGCCGCACTAAGGCTAAGATTGGTAAGAAGCGTATGTCCAAAGGCACACATATGAATCTACCTTCGGCGGATGTATTGCATATTAACTGTGAGGAGTTTTTAGATGACGTACCCGAAACAGTGGACAAAGGGGTGGCAACTGAATCCTGATGGGGTTCCAATAAACGTAAACTGGGATGCCTTTGTTGTAGGGGCATCACTATTTATACCGGCAATTAATTTGTCAGCTTTGAATAAACAAATGCAAATCGTTGCAAAAGATAACAACCTAAATCTTAAAGGGGCGCAACGAATTGAAGCTGGAAAACTAGGGATGCGCTTTTGGAGAATTTTGTGATATTATTCACTTGCAACTCTCCTGTTGTCATTTCGTTGCCTCACTAATAGGCTTTACCCCCCGACTATGTTCGGGGGTTTTTTTATTCGCCGTCCATCTCTCTTTCGCTTTCTAAGATTTCTTTGCGCATTCTAGGACTAAACCTAACCCCATGCACCATCTCTTTAGTCGCACGATCTTGAGCCTTCTTAGACTTAGCCAATATATCGCTGATAGTACCGCCGTTAATACCAAGTCCAGGGTGTTTCTCACCCAACTTAAGTAGCGCATCTCTATCTGCGTTTGCGCCTTCAGTATCACCTTTTCGCATAGCAAGATAATAACGAGCCTTAAGTTTTGAAGCCTTGGTAGATATAGCTTTATCTATACCTTTTTCTTTGGCATTGATTTCTAACTGTCTTGTGTAATCGGCAGGGGCAAAACCAAATGATTGAGCCAGTGCATTCCATGCGCTAATCTCTCCGGTAATTGGATCACCACGAAGTGTATTTGCACCTTCAAAGAAATACCGACCGCCTTTGAGTATGTTGCTTGGTAAAGAAGGTACTAAATCTTCTAAGCCACGTTCAACATTACCTTCCGATATTTTGCTCATACCTCGACCGATACGCTCACCAATACTAAGCACAGGGCCGCCTATAGCTTCAAGAATTTGATCTTTAAATGTTGTGCCGGATCCCCCTGCTTTGTTATCTCTAACAATAAGATCGCTTAAGCCAATACGACCGGCAATAGATAGGTTAGTAAAGTACTCTAGTGGACCTTTATATAAGAACTCACCCAAGTGCTTACGAGTAACTGTATCCAAGTCATCGTCGTCATCATCACAGAATAATGAATAGACCATAGCCGCCGCACCAAACATTGGCAAGCCTTGAGCACCAGCCATTAAAGCAGTCATACCCACAATACCGCCTAGCTGTCTCCATGCGGCTTTTTTCATTTCGGGGGTTTCGCCGTTGGTAGCTTCTCTAAAGGCTTTCATCAACATATAGTACTGAGTAACGCCGTAACTCTTGTACATAAACATTAATTTACCAAGACCACTTTGTGCAATCCTTGGCGCCGCAGCTGCAGACGTACTACCGTTAAGTAATTGTGCTGTGTATACGGCATGGTTAGCTGCCTGTTCTTCAGCGGCTTCACCTGTAATACCTTGTTTATTAAGTTTAGCTAACTCCAAGTTATATGTCGCAAGCATAGTTACTTCACGGTTCATACGTTCTGTCTGTGCAAACATCCAACCAGATGCGGCATTGAGTTTAGCAAGGAACCCTGTACGAGTATCCCCAGTCAACATTTCATGCAGTTGAGAACGACCGATCTGTCCACGCTCACCTAGTACTCTAATAAAGGTAGCATACTTTTTACCGATTTTAGAGTCAGGCGCATAGTTGGCGATTGACCTTTGTACATCTAACTTAGTAGTCTTGCCTTCACCACCAAGCAGTTTAGTAGTTGCTTCTGAGCCGCTACCCATAAATAGTTTAGACGCTTCTCCAATAGCCGCCGCAATATTAGCATCTTTGTAATGTGCTTTTAGGTACGGAGCTACTATCATCGGAACTTGAGCTAAGTTAACTAAAGCTGAAGATACGTTAAAACCTAATGTGTAGTTATACACTGCTGAAGACAGTATGTTTCCTACGGAACTTTTCTTGGGGTTAAGAATATAATCCAAACGCTTATGGAATTCGTCGTAATATGCTTTCTCAAGTTGGTTATTTGTTGAACGTCCTTCAACTTTACCTCTACCTATGTCGTCCACAAAATCACGCATATTATCAACCACACCACTTATTTGTGGGTTGAACTTCATACTAGCTACCTGATGGATAGTACTGCGTATCTTATTCTCAAATACGCCAATAGAATCTTCTAAGAAACCAGCACGGTTGTTACGTTTTTGAAATGACTTAGCAAATGCAGTTTCGGGTAGCGTACTAATAAATAGACGCATAATTTCGTCAGTGTTCTTGTCGTACAGCGCACTGTCTTCTGTACTTAAATTCTTTGGTTTATTAGCTTCAAGACTTTGCAATACTTCATTAACAAACGAACCAGACGGCGCACGGCGGTAATCAACTTCCGCTAACTGCGAGTAAGGTCTTATATCTGTACCACCTAGTTTTTGCAGTTCCTCTATTCGAGCAGAGCGTTCGAGTTCAGTTTTAAACGCTTCATAGCCAGGTTGCGGTCTGTCATACTTATCTTTATATTGATATGCCAACCAGTAATCACCTTCACGACCAAGCGCAAAGTAAGGATCAATCACACCCTGCTTACGAAGTTTATCCATGATCTCTGTTTTAAAAGAGAACTTATTTTCTTTGGATAGATTCATACTATCAATGCGTTCTTGGATGACATTGCCAATCTCTTCGTACATACCCTTGTACGCATCACGCATTGTTTTATAAAGATTTTGCCAAACGGGATTTAGTTTTTTATATTCGGCATTGAGCTTATCCCAATCTTCTTCTAACCTGTTACCACTACTGTCTAATTTATCTGCGTATTCAGAACGAGGTTTTGTAGGATCAACCCCTGCAATAGTAGACTCATGTACAACAGTATTAAAACTATCTCTTTGCTCGGGTTTAGCTTTGATTGCTTTCTTAGCTTCCGCAACAACTGCATCAGCTTCGTTGTTTAATTTTTTCTTGTACCCATCTTTTTTATCTATCGTAGTGTTTAGCTTACTACCAAGACCGTTTAAAAGAGGGTCGGCAATTTCGCCCATAGCGTGCATGGGTAAGAAAGCAAACGTGTTCGATCTAACTGTTGAGTTGCCATTTTTAATTAATTGACTTAACGCAGCTTTTTGTTTCAAGTCTATATTAGGAACGCTAGTAATTACTTTATCTATACGGCTAATAAATTGGTTTGTTTGTTCCGGTGTTTTAATAGCGTATAAAGACCCGGCATCTCTGTATGTAGGCGCAGGAGAAATAATAGTATCAATCAGTCTATCAGCCTGGTCAAATGCAGATTCAAGTTTCTTAGGCTCCATACCAACCATACGGCGCAGGAAGTTACCAATGATACGCACGAACCGATCCCATGCAGAATGTTTTTGACCGTCTGGGTTAATAGACTTGAGCATTCCTCGGAATTCAGGATTTGCTTTAGCTTCGGCTACGAACTCTTGTAAGTTTGTAGATCCATATGCAGTTGGAATACTATCCTTTACTTTGTCGAATAGTTGTTGTAGCTGACGTGTTACTGGATGATTTGGGTCATCCAATACATGAGATGTTGCAGCGTGTCCTGATTCATGTAAAAGTACATGAGAGTTTAAGCCGGTTACAGAGTCAAGCTTAATCGTATTCGTTTTAGGATCAAACAGTCCTGCAACGGGTTTACCAGATTCATCTTTTAAGTTATCAACAACTTGTAGTTTAGTATCCGCGTTTACTTGGGCAAGTTGTGTTGCTAACTTAGATGTAAAACCATCTGACTGCGAGGCTAACAAGTTAAGGGCTGTCGTAAGATCACCATTCTCTAACGCACTAATGATTACTGGATGCAGCATGTTGCTAAGCTTAGAAATAGCGTCTTGTCTTAAATTAAGACCTTCACGTTCGTCTTCCTGCCTTTGCAAGTAGTCATCTACGGTTTCATCAGCACCCATGCCAAAGTAAACTCGGCCTAGCGTATCTACAATGTCTTGACTGTTTTTATTTACTTTCTCAAAGTATTTAAGCATATGGTCAAACTCTTTTACAGAGTCTTCGCTTAAATTAGAACGAATCCAGTCAGATGCAAGTTTAGCGTTTGCACCATTCATACCCTTAAAGAACTCGGCTTCAACAAGCGATTCGCCAGTAGATCTAAATTGCGGAGTATCATTAACTAGATCAAAAGAAATATTAAATAGTCCATCAATGATGCGTGGCATTTTCTTAAAGTAAGTTTGCGCCGCACGTTCTGCAGGGGACTGTTCTTTTTTATTAAGTATTACACCTGCAACAGCAATATGATCATCGTCGTTTTTAACATCGTTTCTAAAGAAGTTTGTATACCCACGTTTAATAGTTTCGACTAAACCTTTGGGTGGTTTAGCATTTGGGTTAACGCTTTCTTTTTCTTCAATAGACTTTTCAATCTCATCAAACGCACTAGACTTTATATCTTTAACAGCTCCACGAGCAGCTTGTTTTTCAGTCTTTGGGGCAGGGGTAGTCGTAGCAGTAGGCTTACTAGCTTTCTTTGCTGGTTTGGTTTTAGCTTCACCTTTAGGTTCCTCATCTAAATAAGCGTGTTCAGGAATCTCTGGTTCTTTAATTTCTGCAGGAGCTTCAGCTTTAACTTCTTTTTTCTCTAATGTACTTGACTCATTAGCTTTTCGCTTTGCAGGTTTATTAGCAGGTGGCTCACTAGATACCACTGTTCCTGGTTTAGATTTTTCAACTCCTCCGGCGGGTTTAGGTTCTGGCTTACTAGGTGTTGAAACGCTTGTTCCAGTTGCGGGAGTGACAGGTCTAGACCCAGTTCGTTTGGATGGTTCGGCACGTTCTGCTCCTTTTGCGATACCACCTTTAGGTCCAAAGAGTGGCTGTTGGGTTGCCAAGTTCCTAAACGCTTTCATTGCCACACCTTCAATTGCTTGCTTGGTGGACGCAGATAGGTTGGGGTTACTACGCACACTAACTAATACGTTTGCGACCTGTTGTTGGTGTTCAGGATTAGCTAAGTCTTTGTTAAGAAGTTGTTTGTAAAAACCAGATTGTTTAGTCAGGCCCGTACTATTTAAAGTATTGGCATCAAGCACAGTGCTTTCAGGTTGTGGTTCCGGCTCGGCTTCGGGTTCAACTTGTGCCGCACGCCGTTCTTGTTTGGTTGGATAGGGTACACCAGGCAGTTGTAGTTGTTTATATTCTCTCTGCCCTAATTTACCTGCCGGACCTTTTTCACCTTTTTCTTTGATGCCAGTGATTTCTGGTGTTAATTCGTTTTCAGGTGATGGAACTGTTTCAGGTGCTTCGTTCTTAGTTCTTTCTTCTTCCGCAAAAGCAGCTTTAACATCATTAGCGTGACCTATTAAACGTTTTTCAGTTTCAGTCAACTCTACATTAGCATAACCTGCATCACGCAACTTATCTTGGAATAGTTCGGCGGTATTAAGTAAATTTACATTCTCAAGCAATGGGTGCAATAAATCAAGGCGAGCCGCTTGTCTACGATCAATTTCACCTTTGGCTACTCGTGCATCGGTTTCAGCAATAGCATCATTTAATTTAATTTGCGCTTCATCTTTTTTCTGTTGAATTGCATCTAATTGTGCTTGGTTTTCTGCAGCTACTTTTTGTTCTATAGCCACCTGCGGCCCAGTACGTGCGCCAGTTAAATCTAATTCTTGTTGTATAGGTTCAGCTTTGGGTTCTTCAAACGGCAACTCCATTTGTTGAGGTTGCGGTTCTTGTGTTTGTTCTTCTTGTATTGGCGCAAGTTGTTGTTCGCCAAGTTTAAAGTCGGGACGATATGCGTCCATAGCCGCTTGTTTTTTGGCTTCGCTTGCGGCTTGTTCTTGTTCGGCTTGATATTTTTCAACCGGAAATAGATCGGGTTGATACCCTCCAGGTGGTGGGGTGTATCCTAATTGGGGTGCACCGGGAGGTTGTAATGCTTGTCTAGCTTGTTGTTTTGCTAATGCTTCTTGATCTTTACGATCTTGGATTTTTTGTTTGGTATCTGCAATCTTACGACTAGCTTCTACTGCAGCACCGGGAGCACCAAAGAACGTACCACCTACTGCACCTTTAACGGCAGAGGTAATAATGCTATCAATATTTTTAGTAGAGAAAAAGTCTTGTTTATCTCCCGCAATTTGAGATGCAAGAATTTGTAAAGCCTGTTGCCCGCTTTCAGTAAGAGATTCGCCACCCATTGTTTTAAGTAGCTCAACACCAAAAGCTTTCTTAAATGTGGGGGGTACGACAGTAGACTTCTCAAGCATACCTGCAGCAATACGTTTCTTACCCGCTTCACCTAATTGACTTAACATCTTTTCGGGTAAATATGTATCTAGTGCTGCAACCAGCGGACCAATTGTTAAAGCAATACCGGGGTGAAGTTCGCCTGTATCTTCATAGATACTTTGAAATACGTCAGGAACGTTAGTAGCTAAAGATGCGCCCCAAAGTCCAGTCTTAGAACCAATCTCTGCACCTTTTTTAGTTGCTGCCTGTCCAGCAGCATCAGCTGTAGTTCGTGCTAATAACCTATCAGCATATTCTTTACCGGCTTCTTCAGTCAAACCTTTTTTAGCTATAGTTTTAGCGGCTTGTTCTTTAACCGCTTTTTCTACGCCTTTTCTAGCGAGATATTTACCACCAATCTCACCAACCCCTGCGCCGCCAATAAAAGCTCCAATATCGGGAGCAAGTTCGCCAAGTGTTTCTGCGCCATAACCTAATATGCTACCTGTTGGACCTGCTATATCTTTAACTGATTTATATGCAGTTGGGTTTTCTTCCTCTGCGGTTTGCATCCGTTGTTGGTATTCACCAAGCTTTTGCTTAGCGTATTCGTCTTTACCTAAGACAGATGCACCTAATGCCGGAAGCAATTCTGAAAATGTTCCTTTAGTACCTTCCCATCCACGTTTAGCGCCACCGGCAATAAGTTGCCCTATACCAAGTTCACGAGGGTCAGGTTGCCAATCCGCTTCTTGTTGCTTAGTCATAGCCGCTTGTTGCATAGCGGTAGCACGAGCCATAATTTCATCTCTTGGCATAGAGTCAGGCATCATTACATCGCCGACCCCCGGTATAGTTACCCGTGGCATAGTGCTTCCTTATTCAAATGGGTTGGCTAATTCTGATGTTGGCGCAGCAGATTTTCTATTAACTGCTGACATTCTAACCATTTCATTTTCCATATATTTATCCGCAAAAGCATCAAAATCTTCCCTAGCTTTTTTATATGTAGATGTTTTAGGTCCATAGTTAGTAAGACCATCTTGAATTTTTGCGGGTAACTTTGAAAAGAACGGCGCAGATGATGGCATAGCTTTATATCCATCATATTTATCCTCAAGTTTCATATACGCTATGTTACCAATACCACCACCAAGTCCAGCCGCACTAGTACGAGGACGTTCTTTCATGTAGTTGCCAGTTTGCGTTGCTTGGTATGCCTGTGCCGCACGGAGATCATTAATGCCCGGCGTTTCAGAAATCTTATTGTTAACATCAGCAATTTGTGCATTAGCTTGGGCAATACGAACTGGAAGTTCTGCTTTGGATATACCAAGTTTTTCAGCTTCCATTTTAAGTTGTTCACCAGTAAGACCAAGAGCCAATAGCTGTTTGACCTTATCATTTTTTGCCGTATTAATTTTGTCAATGTCAGACATATATCCCTGGAACGCAGGTTCTGCGCCTTCAGCCCAACTACTAAAAGCAGTTTGAACTTTACCAGGTTCGACTTTACCCGCTTTACCTGCTGCGCCCATAGCACCTTGAATAAGACGCATTAACATAGCGTTAGACCTTGCTTTCTCTGGATCTTCAGCATTGTCGTTAATCATCTTTTCGTACTTAGTTAATAATGAAGTAACGCCAGATGTATCCCCCCTAGGCGCATCTGCACTTAAATAACTAAGGGGGCTGGCAGTAGTCGTGCTTGGCGTTGCGGGTGCTCCCTCTCTGGCTTTTACTGGGGTATCATGGATAACAATACCAGTATCTGTTGGTGTAGGGGTAGTAGTTGTATTTGTGGATGGTGTGTAACTTTTTTCACTAGGTGGGGCTGTTCTTTGTGCTTGTTCCGCAGCAATAATTGCTTTTGGATCAATTTTTGTACCTGCACCTAAATTAAATAACCTAGCCAAAATACCAGGGCTTGTATCTTGTTTTTCATTTTCATACATCCCAGTTTCTGGGTCTAAGTATGGGTTAGTACCACCAGCCAAACGCATAACCCCACCCTCTGCCGCCATTTGTGTTGGCAAGTTAGACGGTGCTTGGTCAATACCTTGAGGAGGTTGTTGTGGAGCAGGTTGTGGTGGCGCAGCTTGAGATATACCTTGTGGTTGCGCAGGGGATGCTGGATTCATACCGCCTGTAGGTGCAGGCGCACCGCCTTGTTGGGCAGAAAGTATTTGATCAAGTTTAGCCAAATCAGCCGCATACTTATGCGCTTCGTCATTGTGCCCTTCTTCAACCGCTTTTTCTAATTTAGCTTCGATAGTAGATTTTAACAATTCAATTTGTTTAGCTGAGTTAACTTGCGCAACTTTAGCTTTTAGGTCGTCTATTACAGTAGATTTAGGTGGTGGAGTTTTAGGAGCCGAATCCGCTTGTTCGCTAAGTTGAATCGCCTCGGCAATGCCCCCGGCAGGTTTAGATATTGTTCCGTCCTGCATACCCTTATCAATAGTTTGTTTAGAGTATTTATCAGGAGCTAACATAACTTTGCGGTTAATAGCAGCAATACCGCCACTATCAAAACGCTTGGCTTTTAAAATACCACCTTCAGCTTTATTAGCTAAAGCCACACCAGCCGCCGTTGCACCAGCAAGGGGAGCTATTTGACCAAACACGGTTGGAGCCGCAGCTTGTTGGGTAGTTGTTACATCTGTAATTGGTGTACCAGAAATTAAATTCTTAAGCTGACCAAGTTGCGTCATCGGATACTGCTGTGCAGTATTGTAATTTTGCATTCCTTGGTTAATGATATTTTGCTGTTGCTGTTGCTGTTGTCCGCCAACAGTACCTTGCATATTAAGAATGTTTTGCTGAGCACCCAACTGCTGTGTGCCAATATTTGCAAGGTTTTGTCCCTGTGTGCCCGCAAGACCATATCCAGATTGTTGAGCCCCAACTCCTGCAAGACCCGCATTGGCTCCTGCAATACCTAAATTACCAGCTTGTTGCGCACCAGACAAGCCCAATCCATACCCTTGCAGTGCTTGAGACCCTGCTTGATTGGCACCTTGTAAACCTTGTGCATTACCTGTTAAAGCGTTTTGCAAACCCTGCATTTGGAACGTACCGGCTTGGTTGTATTGGTTTTGGGCTGCAGTGAAAGCATTGTTATATGCATTACCTACCAGTTGATTTTGCGCCAACATTTGATTTTGTTGGTTTAATCCTTGCATCAAAGCTTCTCTACTTCCGCCAAAAGCTCCAGCAGATGTGGCAGCACCTTGTTCAGCAGCTCCCTGCATTCCATATTGTTGGTTAAGCAATTGCATTGATGGTGCAAGAGCTTGATTTATATATGGATTCATATATCCACCAACTTGATTTTGGAAATCTTGTGGTGTAGCACTAGCACCTAAAGCAGCCGCCTGTTGACCAATTTGGGAACCTTGTTGTCCATAGCCTAAAGATTGTCCCGCATATTGCTGTCCAGTATTAGCTCCCAATCCGCCATATATATTAGATAGTCCAGCATTTTGCTGAGCGGCCCTAGATCCTTGTTGACCATATTGGGCAGCGGTTTGTGTTGTGCCCAAAGCTCCCGCTCCGGCTTGATTAGTTAGATCCGTAGCTGTTCCGTATTGACCTGGTGTTTGTAAATTAGCTACAGACTGTTGTTGCTGTTGTTGTAGCGGAGTAAACCCAGCTACAGATGCATTGGCTGCGCTTTGATCAGAAGCGCTCATCCCGTATTGACCGCCGGCAGGATTTATACTTCCATAGGCTTGGTAAGGGTTTACACCAGTAATCTGACCGGTATTGGGATCTGTATTAAATACTTGTTGCTGAGCCGCACCAAGATATGACGAGACATATGGTTGCGCCCAAGGCGATAAACTTGTATATTGATTTTGTTGTTGCGTTTGTCCGCCGCCGCTTGATCCACCGCCCATAATAGACTCCTAAATATCTGATTGCACTACTGTGTAGCGCTTTGCAAAACTATACCGTCTCAGTAATCTAGCCACAGAATCTCTTACCGCACCCTGTATTCTAGTTGCTCCCATGTTTTTTACTATTTCTTTCATTTGATTAAAAGTATCGTGGTTCATAATTAACTTACCACCTATCGTTGTAAAAAACGCCACCCTGTGAGTCGGATAGTTTATAAATGAAACTGTTCCTGCCCCATGAATCACATTGTTTTCATCAACCGCAACCAATAAAACCCAAGTTCCAAGATTTACAAACATTTGGATTTGGTCCATACTATAATCACCGCCCCCATGCTTATGTGCTTCAGCAATAAAACTTTCAACTAAAGGCCAAGTTTGGGCGCAATAGTTTGTAGCGACGTGCTTTATAGTTAATGTCATGCAGGTATATATTTTTCGGGTTGAATTTGTTTACCTTGTTTTGTATTCCCTGTTCGGGCTTTACGAACTTTGTCCATCATACTGTAAAGATGCCTAGCACCAGCATCAGTAGACCCATTACCAAGATGAGACACAACATCAGCAGGAACAACAAACTCTCCATCAGCCAATCTTGCGGGTTGTTTATCGGCAATACTAGCGGGTATATGATCTGACATACCGTCGCCCGGGCCTTTAAGTAGTCGTCCACCATCTGAATAGCCCCCTAGATTATAAGTTCCATCAGTATGTCCACCACTTGATAAAGCCATAATTCCACCTTCAGCCGCCATGGTAGTAGGTAAACTAACTCCATATTGAGATGCCAAAGCAGCTAGTTGTGCGCCTGTACTATTATTAGAAGTATTTGGCGTGTAAATATTTAAACCGTTACCAGTAGATTCTCCCGCTGCAGTTATACCCGTTGAACCACCACTTGCCATATTTTGTTCTAACGCACCAGATAATGGCGTGTTGCTAGGTTGATATCCTGCCATTTGCATAGCAGAAGTAGGCATTTGAGTTGGTGTGTTATATCCGTTGTAATTGATTTGACTCATTGGATACTGCTGTCCAGGCATACCGCCAACTGCTAATGAAGTTATACCACCTTCTGCCATTGGACGGACGGGCTGATATTGTGGAGATAAAGTCCTACCTAAACCCACCTGTTGCGCAGTTTGAGGTTGGTATGGGGACATAAAGTTAGCTTTAAATGCATTTGCTTTCATTAAAGCCGCCAAGCCAGCAATACCACCAACAGCAACTTTTTGTGCTGTGCTCATGCTGTTCCAGGTACTCATTAATTTACTGCCTATACCTGATAATGGGTTTGCATCTGTACCAGCTTGACCAAGTTCCCCCGCTATAGTTCCAGCAGATATAGTAGAAGGAGGACCCATAAATTCAGAACCAGGCAGTCCAGCAGTGCTAGGGTTAAATTGACTTGCTTGGTTAGCAGCAGTAACTGCTTGTTCCGCCACTTTTGGCGCAATACCCTGCGGCGTTCCCGGCCCTTGCGGTATGTTAGATAAGTTTTGTGGTAAATTAGCAGACTCGGGAGACGCTAAATCCATAGGACTTACTCCGTAGCTAGATAGTGCTCCACCACCAATAGCATTTGCTCCGCCCATGCCGGCATCAGCGGCTAAGTCCATGCCACTAACAGCCCCTGCATCAGCGCCGGCTTCGCTTAATAAAGCTGCTTCTCCAATTCCACCATCTGCCATAATTTTCCCCTAAGATGTTCTTACTTTTAGCACATTACCTGCGCTTGTGTCTACATAAATATCACCCACTCTAAGCAGTCCAGCTGAATAATCAGCCTGTGTAGGTAAACTTAAAACTTGTCCAGTTCCACTTGTCCCGGGTTGACTGAAATTAACTGCTGAAATAACCTGAGATGTCGTTGTTGAATTAGGAGCCGTTACCCTTTGGGTTGACATTGCACTTGGGCCTGGATTGTCTAATTGAGCAAAGTACAAACGCAAAACGTTTGCAAACTTATTCATATAGTCCTGGTCATACTCAACAGGAGCAATGGGTAAGTTAGGTGCTTTTGTAGTCCCAGTACTCATCGTCTACCGTCCGGTCTAATGTCAATCCTAGGAACACCAAGCTGCCAAGATGTTCCAATCGTATTGGACTCTATTCTAAAGCTCATCTGACGACCACGCAATCTGGTATAAACCTGACCTGTAAACTGCTGAATATCGTATTCGCTTTGTGCAGCATAATTATTAGCGCTTATTACTTGTGGGTTGTCCGCCACACCATATGCTGATCCTGAGTTTTGTCTAGGCTTGACCGTCATTGTAACCAATGGTTGGCTAATGTTAGATCCGTTGAAATTAACGTCAGGCAGTATTCTCCACACAAACCCAAAGTTATGCCCTTCACTAATTTCAAAGTCTGATGATTGCACAAACGCATCAATAGGTAATGTTGCTGCAGTAGAGTTGTCGTCTGTTCCGTTTTCATGGTTTACAAGAACCCCATTGCCGCTAGTTGCAATAATTGGCGTGGATGCAACAGTTTGATTAGGTGTAATTGTATAAGTGCCGATACCACCAGATCCGGTAATAATAGCTGTAATTGTAGTATTAGGAGCAATACCGGTTCCAGTAATAGTTTGACCCACCGCCAAAGCACCAACAGTAGGGACCGCACTAACCGTTAATGTTGACCCAGAAATAGAACCTGTGCAGACACAATTGGTATAGTAACAAGCCGCAATAGGGTATTGGTTAATACCAGTTTGGAACCAAGCCGTGCGGCTCATCTGCCCTATGCTCCAAGTTCTTTCTAAGTAGTTATAGATGACATAAGAATCAACTATTGTGTTTGGATTAGTTGTTGTACCAGTTCCGTTTGGTCCGGTAATAGAACAATAGAACCACCATACTTCATTAAACTGCTCATTAGCTCCGGCAAAGATTTGGTAGTTTTGATATTGATTTATATTTTGGAACACATATTGACGCACTGAGCAAGGTAGTGTTTGCACCGTACCTGTATAAATATAAAATTTATTTTCACCCATCCAATACGTTACGTTATTAACTGTCACCATGCAGTTAGGCGATACGGTAGAGATGTTATCCATCAATAACTGGAAGCCCCAAACATAAGGAGCACCTACATACTGCATAGAGTAAAGCGCAGAATCAGTCCAGATTAATATCTCTTGACGGGTAGACCTTGCTCCAACAATGTAAGATCCATTGGTTAAGGTATAGTCACCAGACTGATTGGTAACGCTAGGAACCCACTGATAAGGGTTAGCCTGATCCGACCAACGCACACACATAGGATTAAAGTTTGACGCGCCGGTTAGCGGATAAGGTTGTGAGCCAAATGCAATAATAAATTGCTGTACGGCAGAAGTAATAACTTGAAATGTTGTTGTTGGAATAGCTGACCCGGTAAACCCAGCAGTATTAGCTAGATTAACCAAGGATTGCGCTCTAGTTCCTACGCCGTTTTGATCTTGCCAATAATAAATGCCCCCGCCTCTAGGAGCAATAACCAAATCCTGACCAAAGTTATCATTTGACCAAAGCCTGAGCTGGGTTCCGGTTGTAACTGTTCCAGTATAAGCGGTGCTCCATCCGCGAGATCCTGACTGCACCAAAGCTAAAACGCTAATTCCGCCACCAGAAGTTGTAGATGATGCTAAAAGAATTGTTCCGGCATCACTGTTAGTTGTGTTACTGCCAGGCGTTAGGATTGTATAAGTGTTTGTGCCAGTGACTGTAATCTGAAACGTATCATTAAGCACAGAGGCTGGAATGTTCCCGACTGCTGTAGCGCCTGTAAAAGATACGAAATTACCTGTAGAAAGTCCATGCGCTGTCTGTGTTACCGTTATTGTTCCACTACCACTTGTGATAGCAAAAGGATTTGTTCCAAGAGTTACTGTTACCGGAGTAGCTACCCCGCCATAAGGACCGGCTCCATATCCGTTTCCAAATGTGTAGATATCTAAACCTATTGGGTACTCATACTGAGCAGAAACCGTGCCACCACCTGTTGCACCAGAAGAGGCATTAGATGCCGCTGTAATCTGATATTGCGTAGTAGAAATAATATTGGTGATCTTATATTCACCGTTTATAGTTAAACCACCAACCGCGCTTGCACCAGAAAAGATAACATAATCCCCAAGATTGGGAGAGTAATTTCCGTCCGTTACTGTAACAATTGGACTGCCATTTGTAGTTGTAAAAGGATTGGTTAAAGAATCCGATCCTGATGCTGGATAATAAATCGGGGTAACATCGTTGTAAGTACCACCCTGGTATATATAGTACTTAAGTTGAGTCCCTAAACCAATAAAGATATTGCCAGAAAGATCTGCCCAAGTCCACAAAGACCGAGCATGACCTAGAAACTGATTAGGGCTAACCTGAGTCCACCCGCCTATCTTCTCTGGAAAGCCAGAACGGAACCTTACATTGTTACAGTCGTACCATCCGCCCGTGTTGGAATAGTCAGTTCCTTCACGATTAATACCTGCGCGGAATTGTAGTTTCTGTAAAGGCATAGGTTCCTCAAGCTAAAACAGACATGGCATGTTCGTACCGTGCCATGCGGTCTTCTAAGCCTATTGTCCCATAAGATGGCAATAAGTCAATAATATCACTATAATTGCCGCATCCAAAGGGAGTTCCAGCTCCCCTTGGACACTTCCCAAACCATTGCTTTAAAGGAGCAAAAGCATGAGCAAACTTGATTCTACAAGACTTAAAGAAGTTCTTAATTACGATCCTGACACAGGTATTTTTACTTGGATTATTTCTAATAGATCTGGCAAAGGATCTCAAGCTAATTGTCTTGACGGAGATGGATACATAAGAATTCAAATAGATAAAAAAAGATACCAAGCTCATCGGCTTGCATGGCTTTACGTTTATGGAGAATTTCCACCTGATGAGTTGGATCATATAAATAGAGTTCGTAATGACAATTCAATAAAAAACTTAAGACTTTCCAATAGAAAAAGAAATAATGAAAACAAAAGCATATATAAAAATAACTTGTGCGGTCATAAAAATATTAGCTTTAAAAAATCATCAAATACTTGGAGGGTTAGAAAAGTTATAAATGGAATACAACAGCAATGGGGTGGATTCAAAACATTACAAGAGGCTATTGATTTTAAGAAAGAACAGACATGGCGTGATTAAATCTAGCCATCCTATCTTCTAGACCAATCGTTCCACCATTTATGGCTTTTGTTAAGCCCACAAAGTCATTATTATCTACATGGCGGTTAAGCTGATGTTTTTCCCAAAATATGGCTGCTGATAGGGCTGCTCCGTCCGGCGTAGCTACGGCATCTGGATTGCTTATAAAATCAATCTGGGTAGCATCTGATAGCTCCTCATATCCTGCACGACCGGTAGTCTGTAACCATCCTCTGCCTCGGTAGTTCCATCCATCACCAGATTCCTCACCACCATTTTTCATGCGGTGAGCATAGGCGCGGTTAGCTATCTTCTCTGGGTTATGGGCGTACTCGGAGGCGTTCTCAGTGTTAAAGTGAGATGGCCATGTCCTGTAAAGGCTTTCAGCCTTGTAGTTCAGGTTCTCCTCCATGTACTTGAAGTTACCAGATTCATGTCCGCACTGGGCGATAAAAGCAGCCAATCGAGCTGGAGTGGATAAGTCAGCCTTTTCAATAGCTACGTTCATTGGCTCAATAAGAGCTTCTGCATGATCTAAGTCTATCTTTGCTGCCTCAGCGAGTTGTTGTGCGTTCATTTAATTGCTCCCTTACTTGGTTATAGATGGCGATACAGGCGTTGAGTTTGCGGATGGCGATGTCCCCGTCGTCTGTGACGGCGACAATAGATTGAGCAAACGTTGGGTCAAGTTGGGCTGTTGAGGTGTCAGATCCGCTGGCAGAGGGGGCATTTGCGGTGGCACATACTGGGGTTTTGGTTTTGACATAAAGCTGCAACTTGCCATTAGCAATGTCAGCATCACGCTTAGCAATCTGTTTTTGAGCATCATTTTGCACCTTTACAAGTTGGGTAGTTAGATCGGCAATCTGGTTATTAAGTTTTTGCTCTGTCTGCCTAGCCTCAGCATTTGCCTTAGCCGTCTGCAAAGCCACCTCCGTCTGGGATTCATCATACCCCTTGTGATGACCATAGAAGTACGCAGAAATTCCCACAAACAGAAAAACAATAATCTCTAGCTGAGCTCTATTCATAGCGGAGGCCTGTCGTTTGGGTTGCTGAAAGGAGAGGGTTTAGGTGCAATTGTAGGCGTAGAAGGTGTAGGTGCTGATGTGCCGGGAGGGGTAATTACTGTCGGGGGCGGCGTTAAAGGAATAGACGACTTGGTAATATAGTTAGCCAAAATCTGCAAAAGCTGCCCGGCAACCAGAGTCAATATCCCAAATATAGCCTTATCAACTGGAGATTCATTGAAGAGTGGTTGCTCTACATAAATAATACTATATGCAAATAGCACAATAATCCCAGCCAAAGATAGCGCAAATATCCTGATGACAAAGTGTTTGGTCGCAGCATCTTGCTGTTCAATTGTTGGGCTTGCCATTGGCTGGTCTACTAAAATATTCAGGACAAGTTTGCGTAGCGGTGCAAAGAGGCGGTTTACAGTCTTCATCATTCCAGTTCTTAGGGTTTTGGCAGTGGTAACGGTAGCGGTCTTCGCACCCCACTAATAACATAATCAATAAAACGCATATTCTCATTTGTCCTTCTGAGCCTCAAGTTCTTTCTTAAGCTTTTCAATACGTTTAAGATCATTGGCAATCAGTATCCGTTCCTGGTGGATGTCCATGTACATGATCCCGATCACCGGCAATATCAGCACAAAGAGGAGAGCTAACACAATGATAGCAACTACATACCCCCATGACTCGCTCGATTTATTGCCCACATCAGTCCTGCCAAATAGATTGCTATAAAAATGACCACCACTGTGCAAGCTCCCATCAACCAAGCCAGATCAGCCATCTCCCTAGCCTCTGCTAACCTTTGAGCCTTTTTCTTTAGCTCCGCCTTACGCGCCATCTCTTGCTTATTCTTCACAGATCCAATCATCTCATTAACTCTTGAGTATAGGTCTTTTAGCTCTGGCGGTACATGGTATATCATGTACTCCGTTAGGTCTACTCTCATCTGTTCTAGCTGAGTTTTAGCCATTACAAGTCTAATCGCCCTCTCGTAAGTCTCACCATCTGGATCGTAAATCTGCTCTATCCTATCTTCCTCCGCTCTGATTGCATCTGAACAAGCTTTGTAGTTTCTGAAAAATGCAACCAGTTGATCTCCTATCTCTGCGTAGATAGCTTGCTCATCAAACTTTACTTTTTCCTTTTTTTGGTTCTTTGGATGGATGTCTTGTAAAGTTTTCTTCTCTTCAACCGGCTCGGCAAATAAAGATGTGATCCACCCCCAAATCCCCGTGACCTCTTTGCCTATCTGTTTTACTTCCCCAATCGTCTTTTGTACATCTTTAACAAGCGCTTTGCCTTCGTTGTACATGGAGCACAACTCCTTAACCCCTTTGAAGGCGGCATTGGCAGCTTGGAAAAGAAGCAAAAACTCAATGAGTTACTCCTTAACCTACTGACCAAACTTTAATAGTTGCGTTGGTTGGACCACCGTAGCTATATCCACCAGAGTTGTACCAATAAATAGCAAGATTGTTATATGGCGTGTTAAAAGTACCTGGGTTGCTACTTGAAATTAAATAGCATTTTTCACCCCAAGTCCCAGTTCCAGGAATAATTGTTTGTCCAGAAGCACCTGCCGCAGAATTTGAATTAACCACGCCAAATGTTGTTAGACCTGTAAAGTAAGTAAGGGATGGGCTAGATGATTGCCAACTAATCTTAACCAAGAACGCAGCAAAATCTCCAAGCACATTTTCAGAGTTAAAACCTGTATCAGTCCATGTGTTGTACGCCAAGGAAAAGTTATTTGTATATACCAAAGGTAACACCGATACTGCGCCTGTATTGCCATTGACCGATGTAACTCCACCATTTCCTGCGCTAGAAGCATAGTTAACTGACTGGCTACCAATATTGCTAGAAGTAATTACGTTTCCGCCCGAGACACTAACCCCACTCATTGAGCCACCAGTAATAGCAACACTATTAGCATTCTGAGTTGACATTGTTCCAAGGGAACCTGTGGCATTGGTAATGGCTGTTTTAACAAACGCTGTTGTAGCTATATTGGTTGTATTGTCACCTGCCGTTCTAGTAACTGTTGTGCCGCCTCCAGCTAAAGACGTTGTTCCAGTAACTCCAAGCGTACCGCTAATTGTTTCGTTACCTGTGATAGCCGCGTTACCGCCAACAGCCAAGTTACCAGTAACTGATAGTGGTCCTGATATACCATTGATCTGTGTATAAAAACCTGCTCCAGTTCCTGTAATGTTTCCAGCATCGCAAAAACAAAGAATAGTTGAATTAGCCGCAATGTTTAAAGCCTGTGTACCACCCGCATTAGAAGCAGATATAACAATAGTCTGAGTTGATAAATTAACTATTGTGTATAACTTGTTAACAAGAGGGGCTTGTATGGTTACTGATCCACTAGGGCTTCCAGTAAATACAAGGACTGCATTTCTATGGTCATCTACAGTACCGTTGTAGTTTGTTAGGGTATAGGTTGATCCGCCAAGAGCAGATATATTAATGCCACCTACGCCGGTGATAGCTTGCTCCAGCAGCGTTCCAATATTTGTGTTATTGGTTTGACCCCAAGTACCAGACTGATCGCCCGTGCCCATTAGGGCTAGTTTTAAGGCTGTTGAATAAGTGGTTGACATATTAAATCCTTACTGGGTATTGTTTATCAAAATCCAAGGGGTTGTTTCGGAGTCGTTTACATTTGTCCAAGTAACAACTGGCGTTATTCCAAGCGGCGTGTTTATGGTTGTTGTATTGCTGATTGATCCGGCAAATGGAGCCATACCAAGCAAAAAGTCACCAGGCATTCCATAGCCTGTAATCGTAACAATTTTACCACCCCACAATGGATTTTGTACATCTGAAATTGTTGACCATCCCCTGGTTTGGGTTGATTCCAGAATAGATAAAGCCTCAACAATGCTTGCCTGAAACGCAGAATTGACTGTATTGCTATCGGCTGAGCTTATAGATTCAGATACATTGAATGGAAATACAAACGGAGCGACATAAGAATCACCAGATGTAACCGCCTCTATTGTTGCAAAGAAATAAGCTGACCCAATTGTCTCTTGATCTGCACTTGTTACCGCCTCTACGATACCGAAATAGAAAACATCCTGCTCTGAATCTGTATTGTTAGAAGTAAGCGCTTCTGTAATTGCCGCTTTAAACTGCGCTGTAAATACTTGTGCGTCGGCAGGGTTTAGGTTTTCTTGGATGGACTCTAAGAACGCACTGATCTGAGTGCTGGAGTCGGCGATTGTTGTGGCTTCGGTCCTAGTCAGGTTGAACTGGGCGGCTATAGACTCTGTCTCGGCACTTGTTAGGGCTTCGGTGAGCGATGTTGCAAACTGCGCCGTAATAGTTGGTGTGTCCGCAGAAGTCCAGGCTTCAGTAATTGAGTCTAAATATGCAGATGTTTGAGTGCTTGAGTCCGCCTGAGAGATACCCTCGACTATGCCCTCGTAGAAGACATCGACTTCGGAATCGGTATTGTTAGACGTTAAAACCTCCGTGATGGAGGTCAGGAAAGCCGCAGTATCGACGTAGTTGTCGCCTAGTCCCGAGTCTTCAGTAATGGATAGGGGATAGTAATTCCCGCCAAGCGCAGCGAAGGGTGACTGAGCAAAAGCGGAAATTCCATACATGATTAGCTTGCTGTGGTTTCAGCAGGTGGTGTGTTATTGGCGGCGGGCTGTTGTGCCTGCACTTCCTTATTGACCAACTCTACGATTTGGAATACCTCTTGGAACGGCTTTGTCCCAATGTAAGACATGATTGCGTTAAGGGTTTGTACGGATAGTTTTACTTCTTGCATTTGTTTTCCTTAAGAGGTTTGGTTAAGTTCAATGTATCGCAGTAATACCACGACCACGGAAATTATAATGCCCACAAACATCTGGTGTATTGGAGTCAGCGGAAAGACAAACAAAAAACCCTGCATCACGGATAGCACCGCAATAAAGAGTGCCCAAAGAACGTGCTTGTCTTTTAAGAGTGTGGTGAGTGTGTTCATAGTTGTTTGGGAGGGTTAGGGTTTACAACAATTTGTCCATTTTGCAGGATGTATTGTCCACTAAGCAATTCATCGTATTGAGAGTCTGTAAGAGGAAAAGCACCTTCAGGCAAAGGATATGAATCTTCACGAATTTCTGTCACACCATCTTGGCGTACTATTGCGTATTTCATCTTCTTCTCCTTGCCATAATTTGACCAAATGCTGTTGCTGTAGATACAGTAAACTGAGCATATCCAATTAAATAATAAGTTGTGGTAGAAGAAATTGATACTCTAAGCGTTGGAACTACAAATGAAATAACATTGTTTAGAACTAAACCAGATGCTCCATAAGAGAATCTAGTCTCTTGTTCATAAGAAGAACTTAAAGTATCAGATGTTGTACTTATACCTCCTGCTGCGGCAATAAAATTGGTTGTAGATGCGTTATTGATTCCTACCGAACCAAATATATCCCAGTCCCCAGCAGTAAGAGAAATGCTGGTAATTGTTTTTCCTGTAAATGCGCCTGTTGCTGTTGAAAGTGAAACTGCTGAACCTACTGCAACAGTTGAAGATATATATTCACCAACAGAACCTGCATTAGCATTATCACCAAGAGTAGTTCCAACTATTCCAGATGTTGTAGAAGGTGTTAATGCTCCTGTAAGAGTACCGCCAGTTAAAGGCAAAGCCGCAGTAGACTGTGTTGTAGAGTCACTAAACGTAATTGATGGGGATGATCCCCCAATAACTGTTGTCATGGTAATGTCTCCATAAATGTTGTCAAGTCTGATCCAGTAATAGGATTACCTTCAGCATCGTTTAACTGAGCACCGCTTTTTATATCACGGACAAATTGTTGGTAGTCTGTGTTGTCTACAATCATAGGTATAGATGTATTATCTACATCTCTAAAAACCATACTATTTGATTGTTTGCTTATAGCATCTAGTTGTAATTTATACATCATAGCTCCGAAGATAAAATAATTGTTCCTGTACTAGCGGCATTACTTCCAAAGGCTTGACCTCCAGTAAAAGCAGTTCCAGACCCACCTGTAAAATAAACTCTAACTGTGTTAACACCTGAATTATTTAAGGATACATTTGCCGCAGAATAAGTTTGAACAACAAGACCATTGTCACCGCTAAAAGAACCACTAAAAGTACCCGCAGGTGCAATTCTCATTGGTACTGGAAGAGAAAGAGATACAAGACCGCTTGTTGTACTGTTGCAAACTCCTGAATAATTGTTATAAGTTAGATTAGGAACAAAACAATACCTCTGACACAAAGCCAACTCAGTCGTAAAAGGACGATAATCAAAAGATGTTGCTTGGGTTCCTACTTCTAGTTGAACGCCTGTGATGTAAAAGGTTGCTCCGTTTGTGCCGACTACGCTAACTGCGCCTGTGGCTGAATAATAAGCTGAATTAGACCAAGATCCTGGTGTTCCACTATGAGTAGAGCCTACTCCAAGACCAAAAATCAATTGCATTCCTACTGAATTCGTACTTCCCCAAGTTCCAGTAGTATCGCCTGCAATAGTTACGCTTATGGTAGTCCAAGTGTTTGCAGAAACAACTGTATAAGTAAATGGGTATGACCTTGTTCCAGCACCATTAGTTAATGCCCCACCAAAAGTACCAGTTAGTGAAGAATAAACTTGAAATGAAATTGTTACTGTCTTTGCGTTGGCAGTACCATAACCTAAATCTGCAACATTGTAGCCTTCAATATTTTGAAGAATTAAATAATAATCTCCTGAACCAACTGAATATGCAGAGCCTGAAGTAACTCCAAGATAATTGCTAAAACCAGAAGGAGGAGTTACAGAACCTTGGTTTTGTTGTGTGCTAATTTTTCCAGTTGTGCTTTGTAAAACTTGCCATCTATCAAGAGTGTATCCCGCGGGAGTAGCAACACTAGCCCCCGCATTCCTTTGGTCAATAACCATCGCACCATTAATAATACGGTTCTTAAACCCAAATGTATTAGGTACGTTAATCGTATTAGCAAAGGTTGCTTGTTGGGAGTTGTTTAGCGTAAGTGCTGTTACCGCCGTACCCGCACTATTTGTCGTTTGTAAGGCAAGCTGTCCGCTGGAATCAGCAGTCTGGACTATGCCAGTGACTCCAGAAGATACGCCATTATCACTTTTAATCGTTGATGCCATGTTACGCTACCTTTGCTTCGAGAGCTGTTACTTTTGCTGATAGTTCTTGTATTGCTGACGTTAAAGTAGCGATTAAAAAGCTAGTGTCAACGCTTTGATACTTTGGGTTACCTTCTTTATCCACAGCATCTTTTTCACCAATTACACAATCAGGTACTAACGCTTGTAATTCGTGAGCAATAAAACCTTGACCTTTAGATTTATCACTAATCCAATCATAAGTACATGGCTTAAGTTGATTTACAACAGACAAAGCCCCACTCATAGGGGTAATGTTTTCTTTTAAACGATAATCTGATATTGATGTATATGCAGTAGTGTTTGATGTTGGATTTGTAATAGCACCAGCCAAAACCGCCCCACTTGAATAAGTATAAAAACTTAATTGTGTACCGCTAGATGTGGTAATACCCATGTAACTTCCACTACCGGTATTAGATATTCTAATGCCTCCACTACTTAAAGCAACAATTCCAGTAGCCGCACTTGCGACAGGATTTGTATTTGTAGTACCAACCAACAAATTACCACTATTATCTAGTGTCATTGCTTGGGTGAATGATACTGTTCCACCAGTTGAACCAGAATTAGCAATGCGCCAATAATGCACGCCAGACGATTGATAGTAGTGAGCCGCCGCACCAGTTGCCGCATATTTCCAACTACCATTGTAGTAAGCATTTGAAACTAACTCAATATCGTTGTTGCCACCACTAACTAAAGCGCTTCCAAGACCATAAACTTCAATCGCTTTAACCCCACTCCAACTACTAGGAGTAACTCCTACACCTACGTTTTGAGCTGTATCAATAGTTACCGCAGTAGTCGTACCATTAGTCTGTAGCTGAAGTACGCCAGATGTATCCGCTGTGTAAACGAGGGCGGTGGTGGTAGTGGTTCCGCTTGCAATTACGCTCATATCATTCCTTTTAATTTGCAATTATCAAAATGCCATCTAGGCATTGTCGCCGCACCACCAATTTTATTGCAATGTGGGCACGTTACTAAAGATTGCTTTTTACCAATTTTGGCTACTTTACATTTTTCAATATGTTCAGGCGTTTGTTTCAAGCCAAGTTTTGCCAACCTTATTTTTTGTTTTGTTTCTTCAGAAAGCTTAACACCTTTTCTGGGGCTTGGTCTACCTTTGCCCATCTCGCTTAATCTTTTGCGAACTTCTTCTGTTGCAGGAACGCCTTTGTTCCAAGGTATGTTTCCTTTTAAAGTAGCAGATATTTTGAATCTTGTTTCATCAGACGGGGGTTTACCTTTATTCCAAGAAGGCGCACCCTTTTTAGCCAAAGATAATTTAAGCTTTGATTCCTCAGACATTGGCTTACCTTTGTTTGGCGGAGGCGTACCTTTTTTAGCCAAAGACACCTTTATCTTGGTTTCATCTGGCATAGAAATGCCTTTGTTCCAACTCGGTCTGCCACGTAACTTAGAAGCCATTTGCTCTATGGATTCTGGAGATAACTTAGCCTGTACCCCGCCCTCCTTCAAATTCATACACAAAGGATTTTGAGTTATGTAATCAAGGGTTATATATCTCCCCTCTAAATCTAATATGTAATCTTCGTCTGCAATTACCAATATTTCATACTTTAGATTGTCTGTACCGTACTTTTTAATGTAGTCTTTCCACTTCTTACCGCTCCCCCAATACTTACCCTGCACTTGACCTTTGTGCTTGCCAATATAGTACTTTTCAGATATCTGGTCAGTAATGCGGTATAAGTGTGCTATATCCATACTACACAATTACCCATCTCTGCCCGCTTGCGACCGTGACGCTAACTCCAGATGCTGTTGTGATTGGACCAACTGAGAAACCGTTTGTGCCCGTTGCGATGGTATAGCTAACGCTTGCTGTCGTGTTGTTAACTTGAATAGCACCACCCGCTTGAGCACCACCAATACCGCCCCAGATCGTTCCGTTGTAACCTTCAAACTGAGATAACGATGTGTTATATCGCAACATTGCCGTTGCAGGTGTTCCAGGTCTTTGCGCCGTTGTACCAACTGGCAGAGTAATAGCGCTTGTAGTTGGGAACGAGGTAATACCTGTTGTTCCGTTAACTTGCATAACATCTGCACCGCCGCCCACAGCAAACCGAATCGCATTAGCAGTTGTTGTACCAATCGCCAAGTCTGCAGTTGTAGCAGTTAAATACACTGTGTTGGGGGAGCCAAAACTATTTGTACCCGGTGTGCCAGTCCATCCCGAACTGTTCATACCAAAGTCACCATAATAAGTGGTAGCAGTCGTATTGTTGTTCGAGACAATTACATCAGAAGAAGCGGCAGTACCTGTATTGGTATTTTGAATCTCCATCTGAACATAACTGTTCTGACTGGATTGCATTGTTAAGATGTGGTTTACATCGGTATAGCTCAGTGTTCCGTAAGAGAACGCGCCTGTAGTAGATGTACCAGAAGTAGAAGCATTAGCCGTAACTGTAGTAAACGCGCCTGTGTTTTGCGTCGTAGCGCCAACTGTACCGTTGATGTTGATACTTGCTGTACCTGTCAGGTTTGTAACCGTACCAGAACTTGGCGTGCCAAGTGGACCGCCTTGATAAACAGCATATTCAGCAGGGTAGGTACAAAATACGTTCTGTGTACCAGACGCAAAATTAACTGTAGAACCCGCGTTGCTGGATGCGTAAACCGTTGTACGGCTTAGCGTATTTCCTGTATTCCAAGTACCCAGTCCCACCTCCCAGTTCGCACCGCCTTGATCAGCGATACAGTAATAGGTTGTGGTTCCGTTGGTAGAGCTAAAAGCCGTACTAAAAGACTGATACCCCGTGACCGCACCAAGGAGCGTGATTGCGCCTGTGCCTGGAGAACTACAGGTTTCTAGTACCCGGTCCTTGATTAAGAAAGCCATTATTTATTCTCCAACAATTCTTTGTGCCATACATAACCTTTGTGAGATTTACGTTGACCATTGATACATTTTATGACGTTGGCGTGTTGGAACCCCGCCTCATTTAAAACTTGTGAACCAATAAACGTGATGACTTCGCCGGTCTTAATATGTGTGCCGACCCATTTATGCCCACCCTTTGCGTTTTGGTTGCCAACAAGCAAATTTTTTATTTTTGTTTTGTGCAAATCAGTGTGTGTGTATCCTAAAGCTCTTTTATTACCTAACTGTTTTAAGCTGTTAGCTTCTCTGTGTGCTAAAGTTTGAACGACACCAACAGACCTTTTATTGCCTAACAAAGATATACTTATTTTTTGCTTTTGGTCTTCAGGCATTTTGCGCCCTTTACACCAAGCTTTACCTGTATGAAAATCTTTTACCTTTTTCTTATGCTTTTCTGTGTGTCTATATCCAGAAATGCCGTCCCCGCCATCAGTTAGGTTGCACAGCTTTACACTCATATCTCTAAAACACGAGATAAGAAATTTTTCATGTTCAAGCGCGTCGGATTCCTGCTCCCAGTCTGAAAGTATTTCTACTTTGGGTTTGCCATACTTGTCAACTATATTATTCCAATAAGCACTTCTTTTATAAAACGCATACGCACGGTCT
>Ga0208867_1000069_pt1 | contig 36901 bp, 71 predicted proteins | sample CryBogCBE05Oct08_FD_185505 | JGI IMG/M metagenome (GOLD analysis project Ga0208867, IMG submission 185505) | Freshwater microbial communities from Crystal Bog, Wisconsin, USA - CBE05Oct08 (SPAdes) (version 2) | ecosystem: Environmental > Aquatic > Freshwater > Lake | place: Crystal Bog... | reverse complement strand
ATCAGCTTAAAAAAGACATGGTTGCTAACATCGGTAAGGAAGTCATCACGGCTCCAACAGCAGCCTCGTTGGCGGGCAAGCTACTCCAATTCACCTCGGGCGCAATTTATAGCGAAGACGGAACGGCGCAGGAAGTACACCGTTCTAAATTGGAATACCTTGAGTCGATCATGGAAGAGTCCTCTTCCCCAACATTGGTCTTCTACCATTTCAAACATAGCCTCCAAAGACTTCGGTTACAGTTCCCGCAAGCTGTGGTGCTGGACGATGACAACATTGAAGCCTGGCGTCGTGGCCAGATTCGTATGCTCCTTGCCCATCCCCAGTCAGGAGGGATCGGTCTCAATCTACAGTGCAATGTTGGTGAAACAGCCCAAACGGTGTGGTTTGATTTACCATGGAGCTCGGAGAACTACATCCAAGCCAACGCCCGCATTTACCGTCAAGGGCAAGAAAAGCCGGTTATTATACACCATTTGATTTTGTCTAATAGTATTGATAACCATGTAGTAAAGGTGCTAGAGGGAAAAATAACAATTCAAGAAGCTTTAATGGACGCACTAAATAAATGAGAATAATAATTAATTGCAGTAAACCTAGGTTGTCAGATGAGGAGATGGATCCACTAGAGCTCGATGATATCGATGCGTTTTCTGGTGTTTTAGAAGGCGGTTGGTTGCCTTGGGATTTAGATGATCTGATTGACATTGAGCGTATAATTGATGAACGCATGCCACAAAAACAAAAAGAAATTATTGATGCATTCTTAATGGGAATGACCTATCTTGATGTTGGTGTGACAGAAAAATATTGGCGTTATCACTACGAAAAAGCAGTAGAATTTATAAAACAGGAGCTAAAATTATGAGTATCTTTATTGTCGAACATATGTACAAAGGTTTTCCATTATTTGAAACAATTCGTGGTGTAGAAGATATTGATTTGTCTATGTTTTCTAATGTACAAACCATGTGGGTATGCGATAATGAAGAAGAAGTAATGGCCGTAGAAAATGAGTTGCGTCGTAAACAAGGTAAAAAACACGAAACGGAGTGTGGAAAATGATTGTAGAAATTGATGATGACTTTTCGGATAAGATTGTTAGTCAAGCAATCATCCAACAGTATCTTTGGTTAGTAGAAGATTTAAAACGAGCTAAGAAAAATCCTAGTTCTTTTCATCCAGATGATGTTGAAAGCTGGGAAACTCTTATTCCAGCACTTGAAGAAGTAGGTAAATACTTTACTTACAACTGGGAAGAGGCTGTAAAAAAGGCTAAAAAGAAATCATGAAAAAGTATACCGCTGGCGATTTAGAGCAAGCCATTATGATGTGCTGGCAAACTAGCGAAGACTTGGAACTATTTTTTCGCTATCATGGTGATGCACCAACACCCATGACCGAAGATGAAGTTGCTAATGCGTTGCTGGGCATCAAGCTGTTAAACGACATGCGCATTTGGAATGCCGAAGATGTACATGCTAGAGTATTTGGACTTAATCAGTATTGCACCGATCCAGAAAAACTAGCAGCAAGAGAAGATTTTTTTAAACCAAAGAAAGGAAGTAAAAAATGACTGACACAGTCGATGTACAAGCAACCCCAGTGGATCCATTGGCAGATAAGATTATGACTTTAAAGTTTTCTGTAAGTGACATAAACGGAATTTTAAATGCTTTAAATCAACCATTCCAAACCCCAACCGTTTTGTTGGCAAACATTATTGCCGCAATTCAATCACAATGTGGGCCACAGATTGATGCGTTAAATGCTAATGCAACTACGGAGACTCCAAGTGAACCTCAAGCAACTGCTTAAAAGTGCTGGTGTCAGCAATGACATCATCAAAGAAGTGGAGCGAAAGGCGGCCAGAACAACGGCAGAACAAGAACTTGAGCATCAAGAAAAAGCCGCAGCTATGGCTAAAATGATGCTCAATGATGTTCTACCCCATTTGCGCAAAGCGATGGAGACTCCAGTTCCATCTAAACCTAAAAGAACGATTATCATTGATGACAAATAAAGAGCCGTTGACTGATGAAGAAATTATTGTGCTTGCTAATGATGCCATGTTTGATGTTATGGCTGAAGGAATGACAACTGGATATGTTACTTTGCAAGACATTCATTTAGCTATTGGTAGAACAATTGAACAAGCTCATGGTATTGGTGTAAGGCAGTGAGATCGCTAAACTTTCGTAAAACAGCGCCACGAACCCACTTTACCACTATTTTTGGTAGAGTGGGTAGGCGTCGGGTGTTGCGTAATAGGCAACTAAAGTTGCTCCAAAAGCAACGAACCAAGATGCAGATGATTCGCCGTGCTCACCAAGGCTGGCGTAACAAACGCATCGGCACCATCGAGGCGATCAAAGTTAGGTTACAATACGGTAGACGCAAACCCATACCACAGTTTAGGAGATAATATGAACGCAAATGAAATGGCTGACTTAATGATTTTGTTTGATAGTGGCAGGATTTATGAGCACTCAGAAGAAATAGCCACCATGCTACGCCAGCAACAAGCTGAATACTATTCTTTACTTGTTAATCACGACAAACTTTATGCAAAAGTATTAGAGCAACAAGCTGAAATAGAGGCGTTGAAAAAAGAAGCCGCATTACAAAGGCTATCTGATTTTACTCAAGAGGCTGACAATGAACCAGTAGCGTGGATTGGTAAAAATGAATTGCAGTTTGGATTTACTGACACAATAGTTACCAATGAAAAAGAAAGCTGGGATGATATTCCACTTTACACTTATGAGCAAATAACCGCATCAGGTTTCTTGAATGCATCAGAACCTATTTATCCAGCAAAGACCCTAACAGATGAGGAAATAACAGAAGTCTTTGATACAACTTTTGAAGTGCATGATTATCAAGATTCGTTTATTAAGTTTGCTAGAGCAATACTAAGAAAGGCACAAGAGAAATGAATAATAAACCAGTAGCGTGGATTAGAAGTGGTGATGACCAACTTTCTTTAGTTAAAGGGGAGGACGATGGCTATATGTTTTGGAAACCACTCTACACCCATCCAGCAAAGACACTAACAGATGAGGAAATATTAGAAATTGCAAATCAATCTTTAGTTGGCGCTACTGCTTGGCATAACCCTGATTTAGACCCTATTAATTTTGCTAGAGCAATACTAAGAAAGGCACAAGAGGGATGAGTTACGAACATTTTGTAAATAATTACCAAAGATGGTTAAAAAGCCCTAGAACGCTCTCAGAGGCGTTTAAAGATGCTGAGTATGCCACCGCTATTACTAGACCAGCAGAAGGCGAATACAGTGTGTTTTGGGGGCTTTTAGGGGCTTTGGTAGCAGTAGCGGTGTTTGGATATTGTTTCTGGCTGACTATTAACCGTTTTTGACCATATCAAGAGCTTCTTTTTCCTCAATATTTACTCGCTTGAGCCATCCATGCCCAAATAGTGGAAAAGTCTTTAATGAATGGTAATAGTCCCTTCTGGATTGTGAGAATTTGCCGATAACATCTGCAATATTAAGTTCTTTAATCTTGTCGGCAACTCGCTCTCCGATGCTTCCAGTAGGTACGAGTCCAAGACAGGACTCCAGAAGTTTAATAGACCGACCAATTCCTGCATTGACCCCCATTGAGAAAACAAGGAAGCTAAGTCCTCTAGGTAAAAGTTCACAGGGTTTCCAGTATCGTTGCTCATATAGTGGCGCTACCTGTTCTATTGTGACATTTTTCATGGTTTCCACAGATACAGAATGGCCTACCCATTCTTCCCATGTTTCTCTGGTAACTCCGTACTTTGTAGCACCGCCTGGGTCGCCTATTGAATCCGAAAATCCTCCTTCGCTTTTAATTAACAGGCGCAAGGCTTCATCAAAATTACTTGGCATTGACTATTTGTAGTTGATTGTTAATGTAATCTTGTAAAGCAATTATTTGCTGGGCATCATCGGCTGAATCGGTGGCAATAGCCATGCAGCTTTTGGTTGTGCCATTAATGCTGATGGTGGTGGAATCAAGACTGGACAGTTGCTTGGGACTGGTGTTGAGCATCCTGCTAAGGTAATTATGGTTAGCAGACAACTTAGCTTCATATTCATTCTGTAGCTCCTTTATTGCGATTTGTTGTTCTTGTTCTTTGGCAGTAGATTCTTGCGCTTGTTTTTGACCTGCAATAGCGACTTCTGCTCGATATTCAGAGAAGCGCAGATGCTCAATATAAAAGCCACCGCCAAAGCTACCCAAAACCAAAGCCAAATATATGTAGATTTGTCCACTTGTGCCACCAAATAGGTTCATTAAAAAGTTCATTTTGGTTCTGCATCCTTTTTAAGCATCACCGCAGCGCCATGAGCGCCAGCAATAATTCCTACGGCTTCTGCAAAGTCTTTAAGGTTTGGCATATCGCCACGCACAATTTCATAACCAGCCCCTATGATAACGGCAAATAGGGAAATCATCCAAGACCAACGGCCAATGTCATGGGTTTTATTGTCCTCTCCAGTTAAGAGGTCATTTAAAACCTTGGAAATCATTTTTTAAGGCTGTCTAGCTTATCTTCTAGGCGGTGAAGGGCGGTTAAAACTTCATCCCAACGGTCAGAGAAATCATCCTTGTGCATATAATTTTCAGCAAGGTGAGTTCTGAGGTCACGCAAGTCAATTTTTAACGCTTGAACGGCAGTCCAGAGTTCTTTCATAAACCAGCCGATTGCCACAAAAATCAATGGCAAAACCATGTTAAAAAATGCTTGCAGTTCCATAATTATCCAATAAGGGCAGTTACTTCAGCTTGTGTTAGTCCTAATGCTGTTAGTTTAGCTAGTGCAGAAGCCTTTGCATCTTTAGTAGCTTGTTCTGCTTGTGTTTCTTGTGCTTGTAGTTCTACTAATTTAGCTTGTGCTTGAGCCATATCATATTGAACTATTTGTTCATCTTTGTCATAAGCAATATCGCCACGAATGGTAACTACAGATGGGTTTAGTGCAAAAATAGCTTGATGTAAATTTGCCATATTAGCTTCCTGAAATTTCTAATGCTGTTATGCTTAAAGCACAAGCGGTTGATGGCGGATAGCCAAAATAGACTGCACCACCAGTAGATGAACGAATATAAACTGTGTATGTAGTTGCAGAAGTTGTAGCTGGAGAATCTAAAAAAAATGTAGTTCCAGGACCAGCATAAGAGTTTGCATATAAATCCCCTGGTGCGGTTCCAGTAACTAAATTTGTGCCTCCACGATAAATAGTTAATGGGACATTTATATTAGAAGCGCCAGCAGTAATGCCTTGAACCAAAATCAAAATTTTACTTGTTGTAGCTTGCGGTGTAATGCTTACCGAAACACCAGTAGTAACATAAGAAGTGCTAGTTGTAGAAACATATCCAGCACCTGTATTATTTTGAATAGTGGTATTTTGCGCTTGGATTATTGTGTTTCCACTACCATATAAAGATACTGACATAATTATTCCTTAAACAGGATTAGCGATTGCTACTAACTCAGCAGTCGTTGTAGCAGATGCAATGCTTTCACGGCTAGTAGCTAGTTCAGAAGCAAAGTCAGCGTCAGATTTAGCGTTAGCAATACCAGCTAATGTGTTTAATTGACGTTTTTGGGCTACTTGAACCGCAGCGGCATTAAAGTCACGCAGTTTGTGGGCTTGGGCTGTTGGGAAATCTACAGTAACAGTAGAGCCATTTAGCTTCCATGCGTCAAAAAAAACGGAATCAGCACCCTGAGGTAGTGTGGAATCATCCACAATAATCGCCCCTGCTGGAGCATCCTTCGCTAACACCTCATTGATAGGTAACTCACCAGTAGGCACGCATACCGAAACGCCCCCATTGCTATTAGCGTAAATAATCACTTGACTCATAATATCTCCTTAAATTCCATGATTGGCAAAATCGCCATGAACCATATCCCTAGCCAACTGGATAAATTCCGTAGCTAAAGCCAAATCTTCAAAATTACCTAACGACTTACGCTTACCATTTATTGAAATGGATGCTGTCCAGCGTTTGTCCCTAGCGTTCCAATAAACACCTTTCGCACCGCTTTTATTATCTTTGCGTAATATAGCATTTTGATTGTTTTCTGCACGACTAGCAAGACGCAAGTTTTCAATGCGGTTATCTGTACGATTGTTATTAATATGGTCTAAAGTACCATCTTCAAAATCTTTGTTAAACATTTTCCAAATTACACGATGTTCCATGTATGGCTGTTGGTCTACAGACACCTTGCGGTATCCCAATGGGTGCAATGTGCCAGCCCTTTGACCAGCCAAATGACTCATTGAACGCCCCATAGAGTCAGTTTTGCCAGCTTTATGAAAAAGCATACCATCCCTGTATTCAAACAGGCTATGTAGTTTTTCATAAGGAGGCATTACTTGTGACATTATTATTCCTTTAAATTATCTAAAACAAGCGATGCAAGCAAAATAAGCATCTTCAGATGAGCTTACATTACCATTTCCTGTGGTTCTAATTCTTACAGAAGTTGTTGTCATTGGATTTGCACCAATAGTGGTTTGATACAACGATGTTGTTCCATTGTAGCTACCAGTTGTATTTGAACCAATGCTTGATACTGCATAATTTACATCAGAAAAAGCATTAGTAAAATTGATTGTGTAATCGCCAGTATTATTTCTTGTAACAGAACTTACATTATATGAAGCATGAATGGTTACAGTTGTTACACCATTAAAATTTACCCAAGCCTTTGCACTACCATAAATGGCATTATCCATTGCTGTGCTATTACCAGCACCGTCTTGCAGTTGGTCTGCGACTATTGTTCCAGCGATGATAGTTCTCCTTTTTGCCTAGCCCACTGCTTTTTGGCAGCTTCGGACAATTTGCGTTTATGTTCCTCAGTAATTACCTGCTTACTCCTAGCCTCACGAATCTTGGCTTTAGTTTCCTCAGATAATACTTTGCCCTTACTTCTTTCACCTAATTTCTTACAAAACTCAGGACTGCGTTTTTGACCTCTAGTTTTTTTAGAAATCTTTTCATACAATTCTTTTGGTCTGCTTTTTAAGGCTTTAACTACTTTGGCAATTTGTTCAGGTGACTGCTTTTTACCAGTATTAGCAATACTTAGCTTTTTGCGAGTTTCATCTGAAACCTTATCTTTGCTAGAACCGCCATGTTCAATATTGTAGCCGTTTGGAGTGCGTGAATCCATTACCTTAATCCAAAAGCGTTCAGCAAAGTTTAGAATAGCTTTATTGTCTAAATCACTACAAATGGTTTCGTAGGTAAAGTTTTCTTTACCATACTTCTTATATGCAGCCGTAACCATATAACCATGACCTACCTTATTGCCAGCAACAATAGTCTGACCGACATATTGCTTGCCGTTCAGATTGTTGGTGACTAGGTAGATTGTTCCTGCCATGATTTATCCTTATGAACTAAATACTGTTGCCCACACTTGGGTAGGGTCTACTACACCACCTGAAGTTGTAGCATAAACATCAAAAGTTGTAGTAGTTGGTGCGGCAGATGAATAGCATCCACGACCAGCACCACCAACAATGCACCCAAAAGTAATCGCATAATTTGCATTTGGCATAGCGGTTGTTAAATTTACAGTATATGTTCCTGTGCTTGCTCTTGTTACAGAACTAACATTAAAAGAGCCATTTACTGTTCCTGTTGCACCAGCAAAGTTTACCCATGCTTTAGCAATACCGCTGTAAGCATTATTAGTGCTAAATAAGCCTGTATCGGTGTTAATTGTGTTTGCGACTAAAGTGCCAGCCATAATTTTTCCTTAAACGATTACCCAGCGTGAGCCAGTAGAAACTGTGACAACAACGCCACCATTAATTGTTACCGTTCCTGTTGTATTTGCATTATAACCGCTTGGAATGGTATATGAATTGGTAATTGTTTGTCCATTTAGGTTAAAAATCTGGTCTGTACCGCTTCCTGTTGCGCCACCGCCTAATGTACTCCATGCGCCATAGGTATAAGAACCTACTGTGCTGGCATTTGCGCCAGGATTGGTCGCCATCGTATAGGTAAATGTAGTCGTAGAGGTTACTGTGATGGTAAAAGTGCCGTTATAGGCGCTTGGACTAGCCCCAGAAACCGTTACTACTGCACCTGTAGCCAAACCATGAACTCCTGTAGTGTTCAAAGTAGCTGTAGTGGTGGAATAAGTAATGCTTGAGATTCCAGCGCCAGCAATACCGCCTTTAAACCCTTCATAGGCGTTGGTAGTGGTGTTATAGCGAATTTCACCATTTGAAGGGGCTGAAGGTCTTTGGGCAGTAGTTCCATTAGGAATCTGAATATAGCCAGTAGAACCACAAGTTACATTACCGCTAAAAGTAGGGGTGGAAAACTGGAAGAATTCAACAGCATTACCTTGCACAGTACCGACTGGCAGATTGGTAATTTCGTTGTTATTCATGTTAAGTGGGCCAGCCATAGGGGTCTGACCATCTGATGCAATAGACCCTGTTAAAGCGCTTGCAATGTCAGAAAGAGTCGTATTAGCCCATGTAGAACTAATAGTTGTGCCTGTGACTACAGGATTTCCTGCTGGAAGTGAATATGTACCGCTACCGTTACGACTCATTATTTATTCTCCTGTGGCAAATTTTCTGCGCCTTTAATTAATAGCAATCTTGCAATATTCGCTTGTTCTGGCGTTAAATGAGATGCCTGACCTTCTTTTCCAGCCAATTTCATCATGGCAGCAGCTTTTCTTGGGTCTAATAGCGTCTGTGCTAGTTCATTGGTAAGCTGTTTATTAGCACCACCATAAGCCACATCACTTGCTCTTGCTGCTATATTGCCGATTGTTTCGGCAAAACCACGCCTTCTAAGCAGATTTGGTAAGTTTAACTGATTTAGCATATTGTTATAAGCTAGTTTTTGAACGGTATCAGAACCTACACCACGCCCAGAGTTATTCAAATAATCTGTACGCAACAAATCTTCTTTGATGGCTTCTAAACGCTGAATCTGTCTTGGCGACAAAATTCCTTCGTTTTTTGCTTTTTCTAACTCATTTGAAAATCTATTGAGATAAATTGCAGAATCTTTATTGCTTGTAGATTTATTGGCAAGATTGGAAATAGCTTCTAATTGTTCTACAGGCTTAGATAAGCGCTCATAGTTTTGTCTAGCCACTTTATATTCTGGGCTGACATTTTCCATAAAATTCAATAGACGAGATTTAGCGGTTTGCAAGCTGTTTAATTCAGCACTACTTGAACCGCCATTTTTCTCTGCCAATGCTTTAACTCTTGCAATTTCATCATCCAAAGCCATTTTGGTTTCATGCAAACCTCTCATAGAACCAGCAGGGTCAGTAATATCAATACCTCTATTAGCAGCGTTTTCTTGGGCTTGACCCATAGCACGCTTAATTGCAGGAGTTTTGATTAATCCTTTAATTTGAGTAGTCATTTCTGGGGTTAATTCGCCCAAATCCAATGGTTTTAATGCATCTGAATACAGTTCATCAGAAACACGACTACGCAAATCTTGATATTTGGCTACTCTAGTTGGTGTAGCTATGCTTTCAAGGGCATTAGTTCTGGCTTGAGTATTTTCTAATTGACGACCAGCTAAAGCATTAGTTGCTTCAGGAGATGCGTTAGCAACAGCCCTTTGCGCTGCGGCAAGACTTGGTACGCCAGCAACTTCACCTACTGTTGGCGCAGAACCAGGCACTAAATTTTCATAACTACGCAAGTTTTCAATGGCTTTTTCTGCATCGCCACCAGCAAATTGACGCAAAGCACGACCAATAATTTCGTTGCGACCCATTTTATAAAATGGTTCTACAAGTGATTTTCCAGCATGATAAACAACATCAGCAGCCTTACCTATTAATGGTGAAGGTGCGCCCAAAATAGCGCCACCACCAACTTGCTTTAATTCTTGGCCTAATAATTCTTGACCTGTTTTTCCTGTTTCTTCAGGACTTAAAGCTCCAGCAACAGCACCATATCCAGCGCCTTGAACATAAGGGCTAAGTTTGGCAAAAGAAGGAATCATACCAATCGCTTTGGTGGTTGCAGCAGCAGGGGCAATAGCACCAGCTATTCTGCCAGTACCGTAAGCTACTGGATTTTCTTGATAATAAACATCTGCTTCTTCGCCCAATCTTTTGGCTAAATCGCTAGTCCCATGTTTGCCTTGAGTTAGCATTTGTGCCATTGCCACAGCAGGGTCAATAAAAGATTTGGTGGCTCCAGCTAAAGCAGACTCTAATGGGCGAGGTTTTGGCAATATATTTAATTGGGCATTTTGTACAGGGCGACCTGTAACAGCGCCACCACCAGTTTCAGCCATTTGAGAATTAACCAAAACAGGATTACCTTCAGGCGAACTTACTTCTACGCTTGCCTTAGGCTCTGCACCCAATTTTAAAGCATCTTGGTAAGCAGCAGCTACCGTATTGAATTCAGGCGTACCTTTTTTATCAGCATTTTGAACAATCCAAGCGGCATATTTTTCCGCAGGATGTTCTTCTTTAATGATTTCTTCAGCCATTATTTAATTCCTAGGATAGCATTAGCATCCATCATAGTTTTTGTAACTGGCGGTGTAACGGTATTTGAGCTTGGAGTATAAGGCTTTCCAAGAATAGTATCCGTTCCTTTTAAATCGTTTTGTTGCCCAATTTGTAAATATTTATTTCTAGTTTCATTGTATTGATTGCCAGAAATAGCATAAAAATCTTCTGCCAATTTTTTGTATTCTTTGCGTTGTTCAGGATTTAATCTTGTTCCATTTGCAACTTGCGCTGCATAATTGGCTAATTTTGGCAATAATCCTGTGGCATTAGCTACAGTAGCTACTTCAGATTCACGAACTACAGAATTTGGGTCTAATAGCTTGTTAATCTTAATAGAAGCAGCCAAATCCCCAGCAGCATCATTTCTAGAAAGTGCATTTTTAACCTGGTTATATGCTTGCGATACTTCTTGATGAGTTTTGTAAATAGGTTCAGATTTGAAGTTTTCGCCTAATTTAAGAGTGTTTTCAAAACCATGCTGACCCATGTTTACATTCATTACATTAGCGCCAGCTTGCTTTAATTGAGTTACTTTTGCATTTATAGCAGCTAAATCTTGTGGCGTGTATTCGCTAACTGGCTTATTGATACCAAGCAACTGTGCTGCGGTTCTGAGTTCTGGTGCAGTTTTTTCGCCACCAGAAGCCAATGGTGCATATTGACCTGTGCCAAAGTTTAATTGCTGTAATGTTTCGCCCTCTCCAAGTTTTTGTGGAGTTATCATGCCGTATGCAGATTTTTGCAGTTCTGCTGGCGCATAAGAACTTGTACCTGCTGCAAACTTCTCTTGTGGGGTTTGTGCGCTCAAATAATTTTGTACTGCTTCTGCTTGTTTGCCACGAATAGCAGCAGCCAATTCCTGTGCTTTAGTATCGGCTTGTTTACCCAAATAAGAACCAGCTAATTGTTGAGCTACTGGGTTTAATGCTTGAGCAAATGATGGCTTTACATAATATCCGCTTACCATTTGACCTTGTGGCTGACCTTGCAAACCTTGTGTCAGCAAAGCATTAGCCAATGCTTGTTGGCGATTAATTCCAGCCAATTCTTCAGAATTTGGGTCTAGAATGGTTGTTGGAGTATATTGATTAATTGCCATATTTATCCTTATCCTACTACTGATGCTGCTGTATCTAATGCTTGTGGGGCAGAACTACCAAAACTATTAAACATATTTCCCAAATTATCTAATGAAAAATTGGATGTAAATGGAGAATTGGTCAATCCTGCATCTTGTTGTGCAAGCATTAAACTTTGTTGTGAATATGGGTCAGTTCCATAAGTATTTGCAGTAGCAGTTTGATTCCAAGGCATATAAGCACTCAAATCATTACCAGCACTACCGCCAAAAGTATTCGCAAAATAACCGCTTAATGGTGATTGATGTTGCCCACGCAATGCCTTAGCAAGCTGAGTATTTAATCCCATATTAAGTGGATTTTGTGGAACTGGATATTGAGGTGTCATTAACGCTTGTGACAATGCAGTATTGTCCATCGCTTGTGGCGAGCCCATTGAAATTGGTATGTAAGCGTTTAATGGCATTTTTATAACAATGCTGAACCAATAGTTCCAGCAAGACCTAATAGACCATTCATTTGGTTGGTTTGATTTGCTTGTGCAGCGTTATAAGCACCAAGCTGACCAGAAAATTGTGTTTGTGCAGCACCTAAATAATTTGGGCCAGCAGGGGTTTGCACATAGCTTGGAGTTGCCAAACCTTTAATTGCATTAGCTTGTGTAAATGGCGTTGTAGCGTTGGTATTGTAGGTATTAAGGTTTTGACCATATTGCTGTTGATTGGCATTTAAGCCTACGCCAATACCTTGTGTTGTTACATTGGCTAACAAGTTATTTTGTTGGTTATTCAAGTCCATCATTGCATTTTTGTATGCTTCAGAACCAGGCTGAATACCTTGATTAGCAAGTTGGGTATATGTTTGTTGTCTTTGGCGGTCAATTTGAGGCTGAAGAATTGACATTTCAGCTTCTTGATAAGTTTGACCTGGATTAATTCCGTAAGAAGGCAAATTACCGCCTGTAAATGGCTGGTATTGAAAATTTCCTATAGTATTTTGTGAGTTTTGTACCGCAGGTTGTAGCGAAGGCGCAACAGTTTGGTTTGCTGTGTACATTGGATTGCCATAGGCATCTGTACCAGACTGTGTGTAATTTAAAGTACCGTAGGGCGTATTCTGCCCAATCATATTCCCTGCGGCAGTTGCTTGTGCCGCTTGGGTGTAATTCGGTTGTGCTGGCGCTGCTGGTGCGCTTGAACCGCCACCACCGCCAAAAATGCTATCTACTATACCGCCCATTTCATTCTCCTTGTTGTAACCAAACACATCGGTTACGCTTCATAACCATCACTATTAAATCCCCATCTGGATGTCCATAGGGGATGTCAGCTACCTGTTCAAAGCCAAGTTTTCGGCACAGTTTCAAGGACTTATAATTATCCTTGCATATAGGTGCGATTATAACCTTGACTTCTAAAATGTTAAAGGGATAGTCAAAAATAGCATTTAACATGGCTTTGTTAAGCCAATAAACATCCGTAGTTGCTACATGAATTTGGCAGGAATTTGGGTTGAAATTGTCATATCCAACAACTCCAATTAATTGCCCATCTTTCTCTTGCCCAATACACATAGTATTGTCAGGATATTCAAAATCTCCTACTTCTGACAGCCACTTCCTTAAATTTTCTTGGTTTTCCGTTGTAAGCCTACGCATTACAGAACAGCACCTTTTTCCATGACAAAATCGGTGGAATCCCAATGTAATTCAATGTTTTGCGATGCAATATTTAGGGTAAAACTGGCGGCATAGCCTATTCCAGTAACGCCTTGCCATTGCTTAGTCGTAATTAATCCTGCTGTCCAGATATTATTGTCCCATTTGGCGGTGTCCCAAAGACCTACCTGTGAAACGGCTGGATTGTAACTAAGTGAATTTTGTGGATTGGCAGCATCAAAGTCATAGCTCATGCCAGCCAAAATGGTAGGTACGCCATTATCCGTCTGAATAATTGGGCGAACCATTGAAAACCGCTTTAATTGACCTCTAGCATCAAAATAGTTATAGGCTTGTTGGGCTACAGCATTAATGTTTGTGCCAGCATCGCTGTCGCCATTCCAAAACTGTCCTACAAAGCCATTTCCACCAAAATAGCAGTTGTCATAGTACATTTCAAAGCAAGCAGCGCCAATATTGGTAAAGTTAGCCCAAGACTTTGTAATGGTGTGCATTACATATTGCTGAGTTCCGCCTGAAATTGGAATATTTAGGATAAGCATTTGGGGTTTGGCAAAATACATAATCTGCCAGCCAAAATTGGTGCTATAAAGACTTGTAGCAGTAGCTACAGCTTGGAATATCTTGTCTGTTAAGTTAATTCGAGGGTCAAGACGGCTAGACTGAAGGTCTGCTGTCAATGGCACTAAACCGTCATTGGTTAGAATTAAAAGGTCTCCAGCCCACTTAAATAAGCATCTACGGCTAAATATATAACCAATCTGAAATACGCCTTTTAAAGCCCATGTCGTAGCAGAAGATGGGTCAGTTCCTTGGTAAACGATGACCTCACCCATATTGGTAAGAAATACTGCAAAATCATCAACGCCATAACCAGCGTCAAGAGTCCAAGTACCCATTGCTTGAATAAAGCCACCATTTCGTGCTATTCCTCCAAAATTTAGGACTTGCGCTGCGCCACCCAATGCGTTGGTAGGTAAGTACCAAACATTCATTGAGTTGTTTTGGGTGAAATAAAGCCTATTTTTAAATAGGTTTACATTGACAAAAGTGTTGCTATTTACGCCAGTTACATAAAAACCAATAACATAAGTTCCCACAACACTTGCATTACCACTTGGCGTTGTAGCCATTGTGTAGGTAAATGTATTTGCGCCAGTAACAGTAATAACATAAGTACCGTTGTAATCGGTAGGTGTTGCACCAGTAATTGTTACTTGATTGCCAGTAATAAGACCATGTGGCGATGATGTTGTTAAAGTAGCTAATGTTCCTACATGGGTAATGCTAGAGATGGTCTGGGCTGTGCCAGTCGTAGCCATCTTAATCCAGTTTGTGCCGTCATAAATAATGACTGGGTCAGCACCGTTACAAGCAACAAGATAATTTCCACTAATATTAGAAAAATTGACATGTTGCCATTTATCGTTGGTTAGCCCTGTCAAGCTAGAAGTTGCGGTGCTAGATGAAGCATTATAAATCGTGTTTCCTGCTGCGGCAAACAAGGTTTGACTGCTTACTCCAGCGTAGGTCATTAGGGTGTTTATTTGACCTGTGATGCCTGTCGAAAACTTAGTATATCCTCGTCTTAATTGGACATCGTAAGGCGTAGGAAAAAAATTGGTAAGCTGAACGGCATCCGTTGGGGACATTTCAGCAAGGGAATCCCTAGCGTTCCAGCCACCAATCGGTGCGGGAAGTGACGCAACGGTAGCGTTAAACTTTTTTGGCTGACCAAAAATCATGTGCCATAGCCTGTATCAGGGATATTAGCCCAGCCAATAAGCACTTTGCTTGGATTTGGCGCAAATGACAGGTTAGGTGCGCCTTTATCATTGGCTTTCGCTATTGATAAATAACGCTGATAATCTTGCATTAAAGCGGTTGTGTCAAAGCCTTTAACTTGGAAGTATTTGAGCTTGGTATATAGCACCATGATACGGCTATCAAAGAAAGTCGTATCGGTATCGTTAATAAACTGTTGCTGTGGCACACCTGCGGCTGATTCTGCCCATGCGTTAGAACGATATTCAAAGCCTAAATACTCTTGGGTATTCATTGGTGGCCAGATTTGAAAAGTACCGCCTAGAATACGCCAACGGACACGAGGGCCAGTTGAGATATAACCCGATTTTAGCCATTGCCATTGCTGTGCATCCTCAGGGCCAAGCATTTCCCAATGCTTTGTCTTATCCCAATGTGTGCGGTCTGTAATGGTCTCAAAATCGCTTGGTAAAGTGTACTCGGTCTGAGCAAATAAAACGCTATTTGTGCCTGTTAATGAGGCTTCTTGGCTCATTGTGACAGTATTACCATTTACTGAAACTACATAGGTATCTTGGGCGACATTGTAGCCAGTAATCGAATATTGTGTGGTTAAACCTGTAGTATTGCTGACATTGGTTAATACATAACTGCCTTGAACCGATGTTGCAATTGCATTGACAAATTGAGTGTAGAAACGATACTCCTTCTCGAGAGCTTGCCAGTCGTATTCCTTAAGTAAATCATACCCTGCGCCATTCATCAAAGCCAAGATTTGTTGCGTGTCTTGGCTAGGATTACCATTAACATAGGTAGGTACTGTAAGGTTTAATTCGGCTGTAACTTGCTGTACAAGTTGGAGCATCGTTGCTGACATATTAGGCTTCCTCGGTTACTTTTTTGCGAGTTCTAGGTTTCTTTTCACTCACAGCCGCAAGTAGCGCTGCCATTTGCTCTTGCATTTGAGCCAGCTTCGCATCTGTTTCTGCCTTAATTTTAGCATTTTCTTCTTTGAGTTGTGCTAATTCAGCATTTTTGGCATCAACTTCTGCTGTATCTTTAGCCAAATTGAGGTAGGTGCGGGCTTTTTCTCTAAAAGCATGGGGTGACATGCCTGCAATCATGCCAATACGCTGTAATTGCTGGTCAGAGCAGTTAGCAATCGACTCTACGGTATGAAACTTGATTCCTTTGAGTTCTTCAGCTTGGGACATACTGACTAAAGGCCATGCAGAAACAGGAGTTCCTACGATTTCTTCCTGATTTCCGATTTTATTTTGGTAAACAGCCCATTGTTGTGGGAATCGAGCTTTATGGTTATCTCTAGCGATGGTGTCAATCACATTGAGTTGGTCGCCTGGAGTCATAATCTGAATCCAATCAGCATCCTTAAAAATAGGTCTGCCTTGAGCGAGGGTTTCGTCTTTAATTTCAATCGGTTTACGATAAAAACGAACACTTAAAAGCGCATCTGCGCCACGAACATCTGATTCAATAGCCATTTAATTCTCCTAAGGGATTAGGGGTTAAAAAGAAAAAGGGACTCCCCTTTTGAGGGAATCCCTAGTTTACTACAGGGTTAAAACTTAAACGCTTGTAGCGCCAAACCAGCCATAGTCACCAGAAACCATAGAAACTGCTGGTGAAATGTATGAACCGCCTGTTGCTGTTACTTGGAAAGTAGAAGCATTAACGGTGCAAGTTGTGGTGCTTGGAGTGATAGTAGCGGCTGCTTGTGCGAACACATAACGCTTACCATCTGATGCAAAAGTTTCTGCACCGATTGGGCCAAACGCTGGAATTACTTCTGCGGTTGAACCGTTGGTTAAAGCAAAATCAACTGGGGTAACTGTAGTTAAAGATACGCCAGCGATAGGGAGAGTACTGTATGCCATGATATTTTTCCTTTCAAATCAATGGATTAGTTTGTCAAGATGCCTTGGAGGAAGCGGTTACTTGTGGTCAAGTTACCAGCCCAGCCGTACAACTTAACAATAGCGTCTTGGTTAATTGCTTGACGCTCGCCACCGATAGGTACAAAGTTACGCTCTTTGTGTGGGCGTAGGAAAATGTAATTGGTGTTCAAGAAGTACATGGTGTTAGAAGGTTGCTCGTTACCATAACCGCCACCCAATACCACATCAGCAGATGTACCGCCACCATAGAACTTCATGGATGCGAAACCTGAAGAACCAGATTCTTCGGTCATGATACGCTGAATAGCTTGGAGAGCTTGTACATACAGGCTGTAGAAGTTGGTATCAGCAACAATCAAGTCGGCTTTATCAGTACCACGAACCAACTGGAGGGCTGTTGAAGTCATCTTAGCTTGGATGTTGGTAGCAGTAATGGTTGTGCCAGTAGTTGCTGTGTTCTGCCAGAAAGACCAGTTAGCAGCATTAATACCACCGTAAGTACCAGAGGTAGGAGTTGCGGAAACCGCAGCAGCCAAACCATCCAAGTTCTTACCACCGTTACCTGTACCGTCTAGGAACAAGTCGCCAGAGATACGGTTTAACAAGCGAGCTTCAGAAACTTGCATACGACCATCTAACAGGTCAATGATTGCTTCTTTGCTTGAGTTTTGAAGCATTTCCAAGCCAGACATAGTAACTGCATCAGCGTACTGAGCAATTTTGTACTGGGCTGCAGAAATTGGGCTATCTGGGGAAATGTTCAATACTTCATATCCAGAGTAGCTGTTTGCATTGTTGGTATTTGGGTCGTTGTACATGATTTCTTCCAAAATCACATTACCACCTGAGAATGGGCGTACATTGCCCTTCTTGTCCAACTGTTGCAAGATTGCGTTGTTGTTTGTTAAGTTGTCTGCCAATTCACCGCTACGACTTTGGATGGTAGTAGCGATAATATCGGTAATTGCGCTATTAGCAAATGCCATGATAGTTATCCTTTAAAAATAAGTTAATTTAAACCCTGCCAGTCATTGCCTCGCCTAATTGCGCTGCAATAATTGACCTTCTGTCCTTACCATCTGCCTTATTACCCACTCCGCTAGGTGTAACGGACTTTGGACTAACTGCGGCAGCTTTGGCTTTAGCTACTTGTTGTGCCTTTGATGCTTCCTTTTTAACTTGGGCAAGGAGTCGTTCTTGTTCCAATTTAAAGACTTCATCATTCATACGCACAGCTTTTGCATAAGCCGTTTCAAGGTCTTGGGCTAAACCACGCTCAAGTAATTGAGCCATATCTTCCCTTACCACCTCAAAGTGCGGAAACTTCTCCGCATCACTACTAACCCTCTGAATTTCTGCCATCAGACGGCTTTGTTCTTCTTGTTGCTTCCAGCCACGAACCTGTTGCACTTCGTTCTGCAAAGCAGCAAGTTGTTGATTCAACGCATAAGACTGTGGGTCTTGTTGCATTGGCGCAACACTTTCCCCTAATTGTATTCCATAATCTTGTGCAAGTCTATGAAATAGTTGAACTCTTTGGTCATAAGGTGCGCTAGATAAAATCATGTGTGCTCTGCCAAGGTTATTAATCCAGGCAGCAGGGTGAATGTTTTGCTTCTGTAATTCAGGGACAAATGGGGCGATTGCCTCTACTAGCACTTTAGCGTTGTCGGCTTCTTGTTTATAGGTAGAAACACCCTTTTTGTACTCAGATTCACGCTGATTTGAATATTCTGCTAATTTGAGGCTTTCTTCTTTGGTTAATTGCTGACCAGAAGTGAGCTTATCCCAAATTGGTAGATACTCTTTTTTCCATGTGGTTGGGCGTGGAATCGCTTTTACAGTTTCTTCTTCCTGCGGTTCTTCATCCGACTCCTCAGATTCAGCAGCTTGAACGCTTTCGGCAGGTTTTTCACTATCTTCTGCGACAGCTTCCTCTTGATTGGACTCCTCGGCATTATTCTCTGCCACATCCTTTGGTTCTTCCAAGGGTTCTTCGACAATTTCATTCTCCTCAGGTTGTTCTAAGGCTGCCTCCATTGCTGCTTCTAATGCACTTCTGCGGTCATCACTCATGTTTTCTCCAAGTTATCGGTAGTTAAGTTTTGCGTATGCCAATTCTGCAATTTGGCGTTTACGCTTTTCCGCAGATTTGCGGTCAATCTCAATCGGCTTGTGTTGCATTGGGACATCATTGCCAATTTCAATCATTCGGTGCTGTTTCAAGTGTTCTCTGTGGTGGCTACGGCTTTTAATCCATGAGCCATCAACTTGGCTGATATAGCCTTCAATATCGGACATGACCATAGCCGATTCACGCCTTGTCATTTCTTGTTTTTGTTTCCATGCTTCTTCAGCTTCGGGTGTTCCTAGGGTAAACCCCCAGAACTCAAGGTAATAATCTTTATCAGATTGTTTAGCTTTTACATGGTTTCCTTCAGACCATCCGCAGTTTGGACAAATCATAACGCCTCCAATAGTTGTGGTAGTTTGTGCCAGTCACTCTGGCGTAAGGGGACAGCGGAATCGTACCAACTGGCATTTTTCCATCGCCAACAAATATAGGCATCTTCAGGCAACAAAACAAAAGTCTTGACACCCAAAGCGCCAGCTAAATGCGCTGTAGCCGTATCAGGCGCTACAACGGCTTTTAATGACTTCATATGACACGCAGTCTTATAGAAATTTTGTTTCCAGCCATCGCTAGGCAATGGCATAAATATGTCGTCAATTTCTGGGTTTAATGAGTAGCAATCATCACCGACTAATTGGCGCAATTCTTTGATGGGCGTGGATTTAATATAATGAAGTGGGCCTTTAGATGCCATCCAATTAACCCCAACTTTGCGCTCTATCGGGCTAAAACCAGCGTCTAAATAGCCTTCTGAGCCAACAATTTTATCCTTCGTAATTGGGAATGATTGGCGGACATAGCTTGGCGAGTGCATCGCAAAAAATGGCAATGACATTGAGCCTACCCAATAATCCGCTTCTAAAGGTTTGCCCTCTGTTCGTGTGCTAGAAATGTAATCAACGCAATCCATTTGCCCTAGCAACTGCATCATGGATTCGTGAACCATTACGCTGACTGTTCTAGCGCCCCATACTTTGAGCATAGGCAGAAATCGAGCCATCTGAATAATGTCGCCAAAGCCTTGTTCCATCTGAACGGTGATGTGCTTGTCATAAAGCCTTTCGCCATTCCATTTTGGGGCTTTAATCCATTTATCCCATTTCTCGCCTGTGGCTTGCATGGTTTGTGGATGCCATCTAAATTCGTAGAGCCTGAACCCTGGAAGATAGTGACCTAAATGGAGTAAATCTAAACCTTTTTTATATTGTGAATGTGCTGTCATAAGAGCATTAATAGAGCTTCTTCGTCATCCTGTTCGGCTTTGAATTTAGCGTCTAAGATTGCAAGAGCAGTAAGGGTTTCTGCTAATACTTTCTTGTGGGCTATCGCTTGTTGTAATTCCTTTTCTTGTCTATCAAGATTGGCGATAACCGCTTCTATGCGTGTGACTTCGACTGACGGTGTATCAATCCTAATCTCTTGTTTTGATTGTAGTTTATTTTTTTGTTGCTTGCTTACAACAGGGTCAATCAAATCCCTAAATTTCTTTTTGCGAGATGCGCTATCAGCTTTGCGAGCCTCAATTAATCTTTGTTCGGCAGCAAGGCGCTTGCGCTCTAAAGCCCGCAGTCTTTCGTAGTCACGCTTGCTGATGCCACCGTCATGGGTATCTTTGGTATTTGTGCCAGGCGTTACATAACCAATGAATAAAGCGGTATCGTTGTCGTCAATCGTGTAGATTTGCGCTGTTTCTAACGCTTGGGCAGTAAATGTCGCTGTATCTGTGCCATCTGTAGCGCTGATATAGGCGCTTACAAGGTTCTGTGCGGTAAATGTTGCCGAATCCGTACCATCTGTTGCCGAAATAGCACCAGAAACCGCTACAGAACCAGTTAAAGTGGCTGAATCGTTGTTATCGGTGGTGTAAATGTAGCCAGAAACGAGTTCTTGGGCGTAAATCGTGCAAGTATCAGTACCATCGGTGGTTGATATATTGCCTGTAACAAGAACTTGACCTGTTAGGGTCGCAGAATCGTTGTTATCTGTAACTGAAATCGTGCCAGTAATTATCGGAAGGGCTATATCCGATATTGGCTGGTTTGATATGGGGTTAAAACCCAGCATTTTAGACTACCACCCAGCGGCTACCAGTCGAAACTGTAACGGTGACTCCTGTGTTAATAGTGACTTTGCCAGCAGACATAGCATTGTAGTTGCTTGGAATGGTGTAACTTGTAGCTATGGTCGTTGGGTTTGTATGGAAACCATAACTTGCATTTTGAATAGGTGCAGTATTGGTCGTGCCGTCAAAAGTAAATGCAGAAGAAGCGCCAAAAGCACCGCTGTTATTGTATTGAATTTGGGTGTTTGAGCCAGCAGCAGAAGCTGTTACTGTTGCCCATGTGCCATCCCCACGCCAATAAGTGCTAGATGATGCCGCAGTACCGCTATTTAGGTTAGTTACTGGCAAGTTTCCTGTTACTTGTGTTGCAAGGCTGACATTTGATAATGTGCCACCAAGCGTCAAACTTCCGCTAGAACTTACTGTACCAGTTAATGTAATACCATTGACTGTGCCTGTGCCGCTTACGCTAGTTACCGTACCTTGTGGGTTTGAGGCGGTTGTAATAGTTGTAACACGACCATAAGTATCTACTGTAACAACAGGAATTAAAAGGCTAGAGCCTGTTGTGCCAGCAGTCACAATACCTGAAGTCAAATTAACGGTAGGAATGGCGCTTGTGCCAGCTACAGTTAAAGTAGTTGAAGTAATAGAGGTTACTGTTCCAGAGCCTTTATTGTTAAAAGTGTTCCAATCAGTAGAGCTTAAATAGCCATTCGTGCTGGTTGTGGCTTGTGAAATAACTAATGGGCTTCCAGAAGTGCCTGAGCCTGATAATGGGCTACTTGCCGTTACCGCAGTTAAATATGAACCTGCTGGTTGCTTATTGTTAAAAGTGTTCCAGTCAGTTGATGAAAGATAGCCATTTGTGGTCGCAGAAGATTGCGAAATAACCAAATGACTGCCGCTTGTACCTGAACCCGATAATGGGGCATCTGCTGTTACCGATGTTAAATAACTACCTGCGGGCTGTTTGTTATTAAAGGTATTCCAATCGGTACTGGTCAAATAACCATTTGTGGTGGTATTGGCAGCAGCCATACTAATGGTAGGGGTAGAACCACCGCTAGATACTACTGGTGCTGTACCGCTAACGCTTGTGACTGTTCCTACGCTGACAGAACCGCCTAAAGCGGTCACATTGCCGTTAATGGTGATTGAGCTATTTGTCAATGCGCCATTAGGAATAGAGCTAAAGTTTGTGCCTACAAAGCTAGGCGCTGCGCCAGAGGATACGGATTGATTAAGAGTATATGAACCGCTTAAAGTCAGGGTATTTGTTCCGTTGTTAATTCCTGTGCCACCATAAGCGCCTGTAATGACATTGCCATTCCATGTGCCATTGGTATAAGAACCAGCCCAAGAAAGCGTATTGGTACTCCAGCTTGCATTGCTTGGTGCGACATTATGGTAATCCCACGAACCAGCAGCAATCGAATTGCTTAATAAAGTTACAGAAATAAATGCGCCCGACTGGGTTGTGCATACGGTTGTGCCAGAGTTATTTTTGACGACAATCGTGCCTGAGGATTGATTGTTATTGAATGTGAATAACGCACCATTAGGCAAAGTGGTGGCATCAGGTAACTGAATGGTCTGACCGCCAGAGCCAGTAATTGTCCAATTTTGGACTGATGAAGCAGTTAATGTAATAGTCGTGCCACTTGCTGCTTGGCTTGTAAAACCTTCGAATAAGCAGTTAGTCGTTATATTGCCATTAAGGTCAAAATATGCACCTTTAGCGGCTGGCATATCGCCCCAAACAGATAACTGTGCGCCACTAAAATTCACTAAAGAACCAGCGTTAGACGATGCCAATACAGTAGTTCTAGCCAATGTGGTCGTGCCACCTGTAACCGTAACCGTACCGATACCGACTTCCCAGTCAGCGTAACCGTTGGCGTAAATACCATAATAAGTGGTATTGCCATTGCCAATGGCAGAGCCAAATGACTGATAGCCTGTTACAGCGCCAGCAAGGGTTAAAGTACCAGTTCCGCTAGTTGTGCTAGTTTCCTGGACTCTATCTTTAATGATTAGAGCCATGATTTAGCCTTATTGGTTAGCTCGGATAATCGTACCTGAGGAGATGCTGACTACCTGTGTTGCGTCAATAGAGGTGTTGTTCAAGTTCATATCGCATCCAGTCAATCCTACAGAACCATCCATGACTACGGTTGTGCCGTCAGCTTTGGTGATGCGGAAGAACGATGCTGTGCCTGTGCCGACTGCTGTGCCGTTGGTTACACTTCCCAAAGTGATAGTGCCGTTAGAGTCAGTACCAAAGCTACCAGATACGACCAACTGAACCAAAAGGGTTTGTCCGCTAATTGCGGTATTGGCATTAGCAGGTTGTGAGCCAGCGTAGATATTGATAATAGAGCCTGAGCCAGCATAGGTAATTAGACCTTGTTGTTGGGCATCTCTTGTGCCGTTGGAATACTTAAGATTTGATGCCATTAGATAACTCCTTGGATTTTACCGTCTGGGCCACGAACTACTTGCTTTGGCCTATTGTGATTTTGGTTAATTGTATCAACTAAACTGCTTATTTGATTGACCATTTCCTGATTGCTTTGGGTAATAGCATTGGCTAATGGGGCTAAAGGATGCTCCATTGATTGAGCCATTGCTTCCTCGGTCATATAAGCGGTTTCGCCATTGTCATCTGCCGCAGAAATACGAGCTACTTCAATCTTAGCGCCATTGTTAATGTGGGCAAGCAAGACTTGTGTATTGCGCTCCATGTTCATCTTCATTTGGGCTAATTTGGCTTGCATTTCAATATCAGCTTGGTTGCGAGCAGCTTCTAACTGGAATTTAAGCTGATTTTCTTGGGCTTGATATTCTTGTTTAGCCTTTTCCAACTCATTCTCAGCTTGTAGCTTCTGCATTTCTAGCTGATTCTGAATTTGTAGCTCTTGAGCCTTAGCTTGCATCTTCATTTGCTCGATTTGGACTGCCATTGGAAGTGGCTTAGGCTGACCTTCCATTTGTTTGGCTTGCTGACGGAATTTATCGGCAGTTTCGTCAATCAATCCCTCTAATCCTTTACCAGCTTTGAACGCTGTAGTAGCAAACTTGAGCATTTCCATCAATAATGGCGTTAATTCTGGGCTTGCTTGGGCAGCAGGAATGGCTTTTTCCATAAATCCACCAATAGATGACAAGAACTCCATGCGGTCTTGCTTTTCTTGCATTTCATCTTGGTAAATCATTGAGTCTGTGGTGACTTCAATGCGGAAATTCTTACTGACTTCGTCTTTGAGCAACGCCATTGCCTGTGGAATCAACTGTTTATCGTTATCCGATAGTTGCATTGCGCCAGAAATCTTAACAATCGTATCTTCGGTGAAGTGCTTGCAGATAATCTGGGATTTGATAGCCAATAACTCGGTAGCAAATGATACGACTGCGTGTTGCATGGTCTTTAGGCGACCAGCAGCGTTGTTGGATTTGATAATTTGTGCGCCCAAAGTCTCATTAGGGTCGGTTTGACCACGCTGAATATCGGCAATACCCATCAATTCGTAGATTTGACCTTTAACTTGCTCCATCGCCTGATAGCAAGACATCAATGCTTGGGCAAATGGGGCAATATCAACAAGGTCTAATGCGCCTTTTAAGCCTTGTTTCTCAGCAAATGCCATCCAGTTTTTGACAGGAATCAAGACATTGGACTCATTGCCTTCGGAAAATAAGCGCTGTAGCTCAGATGCGCTGGCATCGTATAAACCACGAATCTTTAGCGCCCCAATCAAGCCGTCAATACGGTCACATAGGTCATCAAGTTCACGAGCTTGGTCTTGGTAAATGGTGAAATCAGGGATTGGTTCAAGGCTATCGGTAGTAATCGTAGCGTAGAGTGGTTTTGGGCAAGGCCAGAAGTTCTCAAGTTCTAATGGGTCATCACGCTCATCAAGGATTTTGCCGAGTGATTTGCTAATCCATAGGACTTTGCCTGTTTCGGCATCCCAAATCTCGTAAATCATTGCTTGGTAGGCTTGGTCGTCATTCTTAGTGTATGACTTACCTGTCTGCTCTGGCTTGGTGTCAAGGGGAATCTGATGACCGAGTTCTTCGCCAAAGCGCTCTACCAATGCGGTGCGGTTCATATAAACCTTGCGCCATACTGCGGTGACTTCTTCCCATGTACGAGCAACGGTATGACCGAAATCACGCCAATGAACATAATCAACTGGGCAACATTCGTACTCAATTTCTTCTTCGACTTCGCCTGGCTCATCAAGCATATTCTCCTCAGGCATCTCGCCCTCAAGAGGTTTGCCTACATCACCTTCGCCATTAACATAGCTTGGGTCATAGGCTTGCTTGGTGTCAGTTACTTCGGTAATCTCAAAACCATCCTCAGGCAATTTTTCTGCTTTTGCTCTGAAATGTGGCTCATAACGAACCCATGCTGTGCCACGACCACCCAATAGACGGTCTGTAACGCAGTTCTTCATGGCGGCTAGATAGTCACCATAATGCTCAATCTCAAACTCTAAAGCTCTTTCTAGCATCATTGATGCTACACGACCAATAGGGTCGTTATCTCTGAATCTACGGCTTACATCAGGGCGTGGTAGGCGAGCAAAGATAGCAGGGCTAATCGTCTGGACATTTGACCAAAGGATATTAAAGCGAGCATTAGGATTGGTTTTATTGCGGCTGTCGTCTTTATATTTCTTCAGAATCTTATCGACTCTTGCTTCCCAAAGTTTAAATGACCTTTCATAGGCCATAATCTTGTCATACCAATCTGAGTAGGTATGTGATACTTCTGCTCGCAATTCGGACATATAAAGCCTTATGAGAAGTTTCCGACTACTACTGCGCTAACACCAGCGCCAGTTGTGATTTTCCATGCGCCATTTAACGATTGGGCTTCAACGGTTAATGAATAAACACCTAATGCTGCATTAGCAGGAATCAATGGAATTGATGTAGAGCCATCAATAATGGTTAAAGTGCTTGTTGAAGATGTGGTTACAGTAGCAATAACACGAACTAAAACATCTCCTGCTGCACCCACATTGCCCATAACTTGAGCAGTAGTCGATGGTGCAACATATTCGTAGGTTGTTCCGTAAGGAAGTTGGATGCCAGACATTTAGATTCTCCTGTTGTTGGTGGTTGCTGGTTGCTTCCACATATCATTTAAAGTTACATCAGTTTCGCCCACAAATAACCCTTTAATTGGGTCATCTTTGGTCATGATTCTTTCTTCCTCTCGCCAAGCCACCGCAGCCATCCTAAATGCGTCTGCAGCATGGCTAGTCCAATCGTGCCGAGGCTTGTCTCTAAAAACCTTTCTATCATCGTCATACTCTCGCTGATATTGTCTGAGGCTTTCGATTCCATCATTACACCTTTCGCTATCAAACCAAGACCGCATCAATAACATACGAGTTGCTTGGATTCCGTCTTGAAGTGACAAATTCGGCACTATTTTCATAGATTCTAACGGAATTTTAGCAGAAAGTTGCTCAATTATTGACTTTCCGCCAGATGCTAGTGTTTTTGCTCTTGCATCGTGGGGCAGATAATGTAGCCCATATTGATAGTCAAACTCGGCAGCTTTACTTTGAATGAGTCCTGTATAGAAACTGACAGGCTGACCATTGCTTCCATGATATTCAAGGAATCTGACTTCGCCACGAATGACTTGCCACCACCAGATTGAGGTGTCATCGCTATACCCCAAGTCCCAGCTTGTAAATACTTTATACATTGGGTCATGCTCGACATTGGTAATCCTATTCAAATCAGTAAGCTGGCGCATCTCTTTACCATAGTAAGCACCAATGATGGCTGACTCAAAGTCGCACTCAAACTCTTGCAGATATTGGTCTTGCGTCATGGATTTGGCAGCGTCATCAAGCTCTGACTTAGCCAACAATCCAGTCTGACTAGCCCTTAGGGTCTTGCAATACCAGTTTGTGTCGTTAGAAGCGGTGTTGTATAGCTCCCAGAAAGCATTATGACCTTTAGGCGTTCCAATGAAAACTGCCCATCCAAGTCTGTCTGCCAGCAAAGGCCGAATAATCTCGCCCCAAATACGAGGGCGCATATCTGCATACTCATCTAACACAATCCCATCGAGGTAAAGACCTCGTAAAGCATCAGGATTATCAGCGCCAAAGAGACGAATTCTTGCTCCATTTATTAGTTCCACCCATAGTTCAGATTGATTGGCTTTAGCCAATACTGGCTGACTAAACCTTAACAGGTAGTCCCATGCGATATTCTTTGCTTGGCTGTAATATGGTGCAACATAGGCATAGCGACCATCATCTTTGCCCTCAATTAGTGCTTTATAGATTAAATCATTGATGCAAGAGACGGTTTTACCGCATCTACGATGGGCAACAATCACAGCCCAACGCTGAGTTCTATCGTGGAAATCTAGGAATACATCACGAGGTTGGTAGTCTAGTTCTACCTCTTGGACTATTTCTTCCAAGACACCACCAAGCGTTGAGGAGCTTTCTCATCACCCACTACTTCTGTGCGGGCTAGTTTAGGCACAGAGTATTCAACTAAATTCTGAACAATCTCACAAGCCTTTGCAGGATTAGGTTGAACAATCCACTTTCCAGTCTTATCGTCAAAGATGCCTTCTGCGGTGCTTTGAATCCACGATTGAATATAAGGTAGGTTGCTATCAAGAATAGCTTTAACGGCTTCACGAGCCTCCTGAGTGGCTTTATTAGGCACTCCTGGCTTTCTTCCAGCCCTGTTTAAGTTCTTTTCTACAGATTTCGACACTTTATTGTCCATACATTCTCAAGTAATTGATTTGTAAGACTTTATTCTACAACAGATTTTAGTAAGGGTCTTTGCCTTCTTTTTTCATCGCAGCAGTCATCGCCTTATCAAGCATTTCTCTGCGTTTGGCTCGTTTATTCTCTTTCTCGATAAGAATATTGCCTTTACCTGCTTCCATTTCTGGCGCTGGTTTGTCTTTTCTACGCTTGGCTTGGTTCTTCTCTAAGGTAGATTCGGTATGAGGGCGCAACATGGCATCCTCTTTTTTGTATTTGCGGTTCATGTGTTCCATTACATATCCTTCATAGCTTCTTCAATGTGTTTTCTGCGGGGTTTTTTGGCGGTCTTTGCCGACTCTTTAAATGCTTCAGCACTAGGCGCACCCTTTTGACCAGGCTTACGCATCTTTTCGCCTGAGCCATGCTTAATGCGCTCTTGTTTGGCGTGAATATTGGCGTATAAACCGTTAGGCACAATGCCACCTCGCTCTAGCTGCTTTACCTCTTTCGCCAGTCCATCCTTTAGACCTAGCGCAAAAACTGTCATGTCTTGAACCACTTGCTTGTGGGGCTTGTAAATGACTGCCGTTCTTGGCGTTATAGGCTGCTCTGCCTTTGGCGGTCATACCAGCGCCTTCACTTGCGGGCAGATAGTGTCTATTCTTGCCTTTGGTGGTCTTTGCAATGGGTTTATCATGCTTATCCATTGCGGCACGAATTTGGTCTTTACGACTCATTTATTGAACTTTTCTAGTTCCATTGCCAATCTAGCTCTACGGCCTTCTTTGCCTTTGGCTTTGGTGGCTTCTTCTAGCTTTTTCTTAGGGATTTTTTCGCCCTCTTTAACGCCTAATTCTTTCTTTAATGCGCCTTTATGCTTAATAGCGCCAGCAATCCAGTTAGCCATATTAGCCTTTCATGTGCTTTTTCATTGACATTTCTACGGCATCTTTGTGCTGGGCTTCTTTTTTGCCCAATACCTTACCGTAGGCTTCTTCTAGCTTGGCTTTGCGCTTGCCTTTAGCGTTATCTCGTTCAACATTTAGGGCGATTGCCACAGCTTGTTTGCGTGGCTTTCCTGCGGCTTCTTCAGCTTTAATGTTTTTACCTACGCTTTTGGCGCTACCAGATTTGTCTAAAGGCATGATTATTTCTCCTGTTCAACGGATTTTAACACTTCGATAGCTTCTTGCACAGAATTTACCCGATACAAATGCCCACCTTTCCAGTTGGCAAATAGCTTAATTTGCAGGGGAGTTAGTTTCTTATCTGCGCCATCTTTGACTTCCATCAAAATAGTTTGGTCATCAAACAAAACTAGTAAATCTGGGATGCCACCACCTACGGTATGCAAAGAATAAACATCAGCACCATAATCTCGTAGCGCTTTTACAACATTCGCTTGATTTTTATCGGTTTTTTTGACAGCAAATGACATATAGATAGGTTAGTATTCAGTAACTTATTGATTATAAGGGGTAAACCTTGAAGATACTGTTGATTGACATTGAAACTTCACCCAATTTAGCCCATGTTTGGGGTATTTGGCAACAGAATGTGGGACTGTCCCAGTTATTAGAATCTTCATATACGATGTGTTACTCGGCTAAATGGCTAGGCGAGGAAGATGTTTACTTTGATTCAGTTCATCGAAACGATGCCAAAAAGATGTTAGAGGGCGTTCATGCCATGCTATGTGAAGCCGATGCGGTAGTGCATTACAATGGCTCAAAATTTGATATACCGACTCTAAATAAAGAGTTTTTGGTTCATAAAATGCCACCGCCTCCACCAATTAAACAAATTGACCTTTTGCGGACTGTTAAAAGCCAATTTAGATTCCCAAGCAATAAATTAGATTATGTGGCCCAACGCCTGGGATTAGGCAAAAAGAAAGACCATGAAGGTCATATTCTTTGGGTTAAATGTATGAATGGCGATAAAAAAGCCTGGAAAACAATGGAAGAATATAATATTCAGGATGTGATATTGCTTGAAAAGTTATATAACCGCCTTACGCCTTGGATTAAAACGCCTTTAAACAAGACAATCATGATGAAAGACAGGGATGGATTTGTTTGCCCTACCTGTTCAAAGCCTCATCTCGTCAGTAAAGGATTTCGTTATACTACGACAGGTGCTTACCAGCGTTACCAATGTAAGGCTTGTGGCGCACATTCAACCGATACTCGTACTGTAATACCTCACGCAAAACTCAAACATTTAGCATGAAACTAACGCCATCCATATTAAAAAATTTATACAGCGCATTGATGCTATGTGAACCGCTTAATAAGTGGAATTTGCCGTTGCCTGAAGAAATTAAATTTATTGTGGATTCTGACCCTGAAACTATGGGAACATATCTTTACGATGATGGCGGAGATTATGAACACATCATAACTATCTCTGATGCTCGATGTGGCTGGCTGACAACGGTTATTTCTACATTGTTACATGAGTGCATACACATGAGTCGTAGCGGAACAATTACCGATGCTTGGACTAAACATGATGCTACATTTAGGCGCAGAGCAGCTAAAATATCAGAGCTAGGTTTCGACCCACTAGAGCTTTAACCAACCTCTTTCAAATAGTTCGCCAATAGTTTTGCGGTGTGCTTCTTCCCATCTTTCAATACGGCTAGATTTGCTGAGTAGCGCCCCTTGGTCAATTTCCGCATGGCATTTGTAGCAGAGTGCCGATATTCGGTAATCATGCGCTTTAAGTCCTCTGCCTTTACCATCTCGAAGCTGATTTGAATGTGCTGCGACAACTGTTCCATCTTCTACTCCACAATGTTGGCAAGGTAATTGCCTGACAATTTCAAGCAGCTTTTTGTTTCGGTATATTGCCATCTGCCCACTCGTACCATTGGCGATAAAACGCCTTAAATTGTTCAAACCCTACACCAGCTAGAGCGCATTTTCCATCTATGCCAACAGTAAAATATTTATCAATCTGTGTTCCATCGTCTGTATTGCCGATGATGATTGTCACAATGAATCGTGGGTTTTCAGCTAATGCTTTGAGCAATATCTCTTGGCCTTTGCTTACTTTCTCATCTGGGCGCTTCCATTCCATGATTAAGAAATGACCATTACGCTCACAGATGCCATCTACATTACTTGGCACAAACAATGGATTGCTAGGTATGATGCCTTTAAAATCTGCATAGTCAGTATGCGTGGCAAACATATTTCGCATTAGTTTAGCCATGAGTTCCTAATTTGGTCATAGGTGTTGAACTCTAGCTTGATAGTTTCATCAGCTAATTCGTGGGCAATCTTGGTGGCTTTTTCAAAGTTCTTAACAAGCGTAGCGTTGTGATAAGCCTTGAGTAATTTAGCAATTTGAAGGTAGTTTTCTGAGTAATCTTGTTTCATCTTGTTATTCTTTCTAGGTTTCGGTTAGTCGCTTGTTCTGAACGCCAAGCCTCGAACTCCATTTGTGCTTGGGTGATTTCCAATTTTAATAGAGTTTTATTTGCTGTGGCTTCACCAATTTGCTCACAATATTCAGCATATTCAGCAGAACCATAAGCCTCTCGTTCTTGCGCCCCAAGTGATTGCTCACCCGACTTTTTCATCATAATGGCAATAATGGCTTTTTTCTTTGCTTCAAGACCAGCAGCCAATCCTTCAGCCTGGGCGTATTGTTTTTTTATGCGCTCAATCGTGTCATAAGCATTGTGTGGGTCAAATTCTTTCATTTAAGTGCCATCCATAAACCGACTTGTGCAAAAGAATATCCCAACCAAATCATAGCGTTTGGTATAGAACCCTTGCGTAATTGCAATATGCCTACCATCAAATACCCAAGACCTGTTGCTGCGATGATTGTTTTTTCCAACATCCGTATTCCCCTTTATTGCCTAATTGCCATTGTATGTAGAAATCTTGTAACAATATTTCAGATACTTTATGTTTTGATAAATATAATCTAAACTTAGCGAGACCCCAATCTGCTCGCCACTTACACAACTGCCTGACGGCTGATTGATGTAGAAATTCGCTGTCGTAATTGGGCGAAAGACTCTCCTGCATAAGGCGTTATTCCTAATTCTCTAGCCTTAGCAAGAGTCAATTCATCAGTCGAATACCAAGGCAAACTCGGTGGCTTTTTGGTTACTTCAAAATCTAGCTCATCCAAATACCGCATTTGGTTTAACCAAGTGGCTGGATAAGGAATGTAGTCTTTTTCCGTACCTTTTAGTTTCCAATATTTAAGATGGTTTGGCAACTGTGCCATTACTTCATCTTTCTCGGCTTGGTTTAACTTTTGCCAGGCTTTCATTGCTGCGCCTTTTGCGACTTTTTTAGGATATAACGACCAGAACTCGTCAAACATTACTGCATCACCCTTGGTGACATTGGTGTTGATGGGCTTGGCGGTGTTGTATATCCAGTATTGCCAATTACTGTAGTTGTAACGCCATTTGGAGTTGTGATAACCACTTGATTATTATACAAAGTTGCAGTTTGTGTAATAAAACCTTGTGGGTTTACGAACTGGGCTGTATTGCCTTGAATTTGCACCGTACCCATGTTGTAACCTTGTGGGCTAGTTAATGGATAAGTCTGAGCGTGTGAAGGTACTGCATATCCAACCATTGCTCCCAAAATGCCACCTAACAAACAAGCTAGTAAAAAGTCTTTCATTTAATTTCCCCTTAAATGGTTACTCGTTATTGAGTACTTGTAGTTTGCCCAATAGTCTTTAGTTAGTCACTAAGTATTTATACCTATGTTGCTTTAAAGCTACTCCCAAGCGGTTTAAGCGCACCTAGCCTACCTAGGTTTGCCTTCAAAGTTCTCCCATTGCGGAATCGCTCACCCGACAGTCTTGCGAGGCACAGGCACTATCTTCGCCACCTGTATTGCGCTATTTCAGCCTCTTACCCTTCTGGTAACGCTACTACCTTAGACCGCCACGATGTCGTTAGAGCCGCCAATCTAAGGGGATTTAATTCTACACTATTCTCTTTCTATAAAAGCGTTGTTTTTAAGCAACTCAGGCCATATAAGCCAAAAGTTCGTTGGGAATATGTCTTGCCTTGTAATTAGCCCATGCGACTCTTTTTCAAGAGTTGCCGCCAAAAATACGAACTGGGCATAAGGAATGTTGTTTTTTCGCCATTGGGACACAGCATTAGGGGTTACCCCACATAATTTGCCCACTTTTGTTGGCCCACCAAGTAAATCAATAATGGCAGAATCGGTCAGTTTTAATTTCATCTGTGCAATCTTACAGCGTATGTTGCTAATTTGCAAATACTTCTTGACAGACACTTGAATTAGCTTACAATGGCATTTATAGCAATTTCGCTATGTATTTAAGGGGAACTTAAATGGATGAAATGTACCAAGTAATGACCGAAATGGAAGAACGCTTAGAACAAGCTCTTACAGATATGGAGAGTGGCGTATTCCTTACCCAAGATGACATTGATGTGATTCGTGCAGCTTGTGGCAAACCTAACAATAAACGCAATGTATTATTACAAAGCGTATTCAATGACTTTGGCAACATTTTTGGAGGTTCAAATGCGTCAATCTGAATCTATCGCCAACTTAGCCAAAGCATTGTCAATCGTTCAGGGGAAATTAACTTATGCGACCAAAGATTCTGCAAATCCATTTTTCAAGAGCCGTTATGCTGACTTGGAATCTGTTTGGGATTCTTGTCGTAGCTTGCTTGCTGAGAATGGCTTGGCTGTTATGCAGTTTCCTGGCGAATATTTTGACGGAACAATGTCACTCACTACCGTTCTCAGTCATTCTTCTGGCGAATGGATTAGTAAAGAGATGTCTTTACCAGTAACCAAACCAGATGCGCAGGGCGCTGGTTCGGCATTGACCTATATGCGTAGATACGCTTTAGCAGCAGTTGTTGGCGTGGTTCAAGCCGATGATGATGGTAATGCAGCAAGCAGTCCACAAGTTAAACAACCAATCGTAAAAGCAAAGGATATTGAATAATGGCCTACGAAATGAAGGAAGGCAGCGCATCGCTGTTCAAAAACAATCGCAAGACCTCTGATAATCACCCAGATTACACAGGGTCAATCATGCTTCAAGGCAAAGAGCATTACCTAAATGCATGGATTAAGGAGTCTGCAAAAGTAGGCAAGTATTTCAGTATTTCGGTGGGCAAAGTCAAAGAGCCTATAGGCTTTAAAGCCAAAGGTGAAGATGAATTGCCTAAACATACGATTGATGACGATTTAACACCATTCTAAGGAGAAAGCCATGCTAAATCACATTAGAGATGTTATTGGCGATAAAGCCATTATTTCAACCCAGCCTTTTGGCGTAGATGAAGAACGACAGTTAATTGCCTTTGAAACACAAGACTTAACTGCTGTAATCAAAGATGTGATTCAAGTATGTGCTGACTGCTGTTTGGATGCTACCAGCCGTAACGCTATTTTAAATTTACTTGATTGAGGAAAACATGATTAACTTATCACTAGAAATCCAAGAAGTAGAAGCATTGTTAAAGCATATTGAACAATCTGCAAAGTCACTTATTGCTAAAATTCATGCTCAAGCTGCACCACAAGTGGCTGGATTAAACCAGCCTGTTGAACAACCAGAAGCATCTGCTGAATAATGAAAACTAAAGGGGAAAATTTATGTCTCAGCATTGGTACGATGCCAAAACTGGTGAACCTCGCTATACAACTATTGGTAAAAATGGAAAACCCAGAAACACCACCTTGCGTGACGCCAAGGCTAGTCCTGGAACTCTCGTGCCTTCGGTCAGCACGATACTCGGACAACTTTCAAAAGATGGATTAAATACTTGGTTTCAGACCGAGGCTATTAAAGCCGTTATTGAAAACCCACGCTTAGATGGGGAAGATGAAAAGGACTACATTGACCGTTGTTTAGACTTGTCTAAACGCAAGTCTAGAGAAGCTGCTGATAGAGGTACGATGATTCATGACTGGATTGAATCATTCTATAACCAAGAGTATTTGCCTGATTTGCCTATTTATGTACGCAATGTAGAAAGCATTATTAAACAGCATTTTGGCGAACAACTTTGGGTGGCCGAGCAAAGTTTAGTCAATCAGCAAGAAGGCTATGGGGGCAAGTGCGATTTATATGCCAAACCAAACCATGCCTTTAAAGGGGTCGTGATTGACTTTAAAACGACACAGAAAAGCCCTGGTGATTTAACACCCTACCTAGAGCATACCATTCAACTGGCAGCTTATAGAGAGGTTTTAGCCCCTGAAGCACGATGCGCTAATGTCTATATCAATGGCGATACCAATGAAGTGGCAATTTTCGAACATGATGAACAAGATTTGCGTGATGGCTTCCAAATGTTTGTCAATCTAGTTCAAATCTATAAATTGCGAAATAAGCTAAACTGACTACGAGGCGGCAGACTGGATTTCCCCTTTCCAGACCACACACATCACGGAGTGTTCTGCTGCCTCACCTTATCTATGACCGAAAGCGTAAAGAAGCGAGTAGGTCACCTTTTCTATAAAATACCTACTGGGGCGTTAAGCCGCCAATGTAGGATGCAGTAATTGGGTAATTTTGCGGCTTTCTGACCCATTGTTATCAACTGCCAAATACAGCCCTGTCTTTTTTTTGCAACTAAGGGTTTGTCATAGTGGCTTTTTCTTGCTAACCACAATAAATTACTATCAACAGGTCAAGCATACTTCAGTTCAACAAGCCGCAGGTGTACGACTAAGCAGTTTGACTTGTTTTTTAATAAGGGGAAATTATGAAAGACGGTTACTACATTAATACAGTCATTTTTGGCAACACAGAAATCGACTTATACGGTTACAACAACGAAATAGAATACGCATATATTGGCGACCACAATATTAGCGAAATGGTTAAAAGGCTTGATTTGTGGAAAACGATTGAAGATGAACTCTACGAACAAGTTTAAATGACATACAAAATTAACCATATGAGGCGCATATTAGATGAGGTAGCGCCTTGTGATAACTGTATTCATAAACAGCGTTGTGGAGACTATGAGATGGCTTGTCGGGTTTTTTCTACTTATGTCATCAATGGTGAATATAAAAAAGAAACGCCTCGCAATCCAACTTGCAGCCTTTATAACAAGATATTTAAAGAAACAGATGAAAGGGCTTTAAAGGATTTTTTAAGGTCTTTTGATGATACGCAAGAAGATTTGTTTGATTTGGTAGCCGATAAAACCTTGAGATAGGAGTTTGTATGGATGCGAAACGCAAAAAGATTGTCGAGTTTTCTGGGCCATTGTTTTATGTCTTTGGCTACAAATTAAACTCTAAACCTTGGCTAACTTATTGGGAACAATATGGACATTAAAGTAGAAATAGTCAAAGAAAATGACGATGGGTCAGCAGACGCATTGGTGCATTTCGACAAAGAAGGATTGGCAATATTGGTTCAAGAAGGAATCATTAGTATTTTGCGCCAATACATTGAACAAGAAAGAACAAAAAAATGAGAGATGGTGGAAAGGGCGATACACCACGCCCAGTTGATAAAGAAAAATTCAATAAAAATTGGGATGAAATTTTCAAAAAAGAAAAAGATAACAGCCTAACTTTTAATGTAGATGTTGAGAATCAAGAACCTACCGTAACGATTACTTATAAGGTGGATTTATGAACGCTAGAGATTTAGCAACAGAATTAGACCGAGCAATAGCTGACAACATGACGGATTTGGTCTGTGTTCAAGATGCCGCAGCCATGTTAAGAAAACAAGCTAATGAACTTGAATATATGCAAGAGCAGTTTGATAGGGCCATAGAGTTTTTAGCCAAATGCAACGGCTGGAGCAAGAACAAGTGAACGCAAATGAAATGGCTGACTTAATGATTTTGTTTGATAGTGGCAGGATTTATGAGCACTCAGAAGAAATAGCCACCATGCTACGCCAGCAACAAGCTGAATACTATTCTTTACTTGTTAATCA
>Ga0208867_1000068_pt1 | contig 36910 bp, 42 predicted proteins | sample CryBogCBE05Oct08_FD_185505 | JGI IMG/M metagenome (GOLD analysis project Ga0208867, IMG submission 185505) | Freshwater microbial communities from Crystal Bog, Wisconsin, USA - CBE05Oct08 (SPAdes) (version 2) | ecosystem: Environmental > Aquatic > Freshwater > Lake | place: Crystal Bog... | reverse complement strand
GGTGCTGGGCATGCCCTGGATGAGCCCGGCTTCGTAGTCCATTTGGCTTTCGAGGTCGGCCCGTCCAGCAAAACGAGCGCGCTTCTTGGGCTTGGTGCTCGCCATGAAAAGGGCGTAGCGCAACGCGTCGGCTGCGTCGTCATTCTTCTTGACCGGCTTTTCTACCGGGTCGCCTTTTGCATCGACCGCCCAGCGGTAGCCGTTAAGCTCTTGCCAAAGCTTCGGACACGCGTCGAGGTCCACGACGAGACTGCCCGAACTGATCACGCCTTGCACCGTGCGGATGCCTTCCATGACCGAGGTCGGGCCTTTGGTGGTGTCCTTGACTGGCAACCCGCGGCGACGCTGCTGGTTGGTGGTCTGTGGAAAGTTCACGTCAGACCAGACGACGTGAGGCCGCCACAGGGCCAAAGTCGGCGCGATCATGTCGTACCAGTCCTGCTCGGTCGCGGCGGGCTTTACGACTTCGGCCACTGCGCACCAAGTCGTTCCGACGCGGGCGAGGATGATCAACGCGCTGGGGTGCTCGGTGCCGAGGTCTTGCCCGGCGATCACTTCTTCGGCGGTGTCTGGCGTCGGCCACACCAACGGTTCGTCAAGGCTTTCGTCACAGCGCCAACCTCGTGAGTTCTTGACTTGCGAGAGGCCCTTGTAAATCTGACCGCGAGCGTTGAGCACCATGCCCAGCACTTCTTGCTCGTAGAGGTCGGTGCCTTCGTACATTGATACGAGCGACGACTTCCAGCTCTCGTCGGTGTGGGCATTGGCAAACGATGACGGCGGTGGGTCAGGTGGCAGCGTCGGATCGTTCGAGCCGACATAGACCACGCCGGGCATTGGGGCCTTCTTCAGCCACTGGCGGCTCCACCAGTTCTCGCCGTCGGGGGTGGTGGCCATAAGGATGCGCGAGGGCGTGCCGTCGGGGAGTTTGAGACGCGTGATTAGTCGTAGCTGGTTTAGGGCTTCTTCGGGCCAGAAAGCCACCTCGTCGCCGACGCTGCCGTGAGCGTTGGTTCCTCGCAGCGAGGCCGGGCGGTCGGCACTACCGAGGCGGATCACCGAGCCATTGGCAAAGCGCAGCTCGGCGCGACCAGGTGAGCGCGAAAATGCCTTGTCCCACGAACCCCCATCAAGCAAAGCTTCGAGGTTGTCGCCCCCGTTGCCACCCATGATCTGCCAGCGCAACCCACCCTCACCCTCGGCGAGCACTCGGATACATTCGGCCCAGGTGCGCCCAACGGCCATCCAAGTCGTGTCGGGGTAGGTCAGTGCTTGGGTGATGAGCCAGCGAGCTTCGTTCCAGGTCTTGCCAGCGCCACGACCCGCGAGCAGAACGCAGGTGTGCCAGTTGCCGCTCGGGATGACCTGGTGCGGTTGCACCTTGATCCGGTATTCGATCTCCACGGTCACGCGTCCTTCGGCGTGATCTCTTCCACAATGCGCAACACGGTGACGGGAACGTCGCCGCTGTGCTCGACTTTCGTCGGCATGTCGGCGCCGGTGAGCTTGGCGATCTCTTTGAGGCTGGCGAGCTCTTGGGCGAGGTAGCGCACGGCTGCGCCATCGTCGGCGTTTTGCCGGGCTGCAAGGTAGCCACGTCGAGCGTCCAGAGCGGCTTGCTGGTGTCGGTAGATCAAGTCTTGGCGAGTTTCCTCGACGGTGCCTTCCATGCGCTCTTGCAGGTCGAAGGTTCGATACGCAGTCCAACGCTGCTGGACGACTTTGGGGGTACAACCGACCTGGGCGGCAACGGCACGACGAGACATGCCCAATAGGGAAAGTTCAATGATCTGCTGTTCTTGCTCGGGGGTTAGGCGCTTGGCCATTTGGGGGTCTCCGTGGTATCTGGTACCCCGGACACTTGCTGGCTACTCGTCTTCGGATTTGTCGATCGGGTTAAGCGTGCCGTCGGAGATGAACTCGGCGCCGCAAAGCATGCACATGCCACCGGGGTAGATGCCATCCACGGTCGTCGCGGTTGATACGCCATAGAGGACGTAAAGCAAGTCGCCACCGCACTCACATGGTTCGTCGAGGACTGCGAGGCTCCAACCGATGAGGGTGGCGTAGGGCTCGGTGGATTCACTCATAAACCCGACCCTTGCTGAACAAAGCAAAAGGCGCGGCCCCCGAAGAGACCGCGCCTTGCTTGTTTCATTTGTTAGTTGCTTGGCAGCATGACCGCAAGGGTGCCGGTGCCCGACGCAGTGCAAGCGTAGACCGGGCCCTGACCAAACCAGGCGTCGCCCGGGTTGAGCACGAGACCCAGCGCCGAGGTGCAAGTTTCGGCGGTGGAGTTGATGTAAATGATGTCGGTGCCGGTGTTCTGAAGATCGCTGTTTCCGATCTCCTTTGGCACAACGAGGGTGGGGGTCGTGGTGATGTTCATAATTCTCCTTAGAAGCTGAGGCTCCACTTGGTCTTTAGGTACTGCTGAACGCTGGTGATCTCCGTGCTCGTTAGCACTCGGTCGTAGCGGACAATTTCGCAAATCAATCCCTGAAATGTTTCACCGGCCACGCCAAATAAGCCACCGACGGTTATTGGTTGCGGCGTTGTGTAGGAAGCGTCGGTTCCGATCCAGTCGTAAGAAACGCCCATTGGCACGGTGACGCCATTAACCAAAAGGTTTCCGGTTGAGTCCGCTTGTAAAAGAGTTAGGTCGGTTGATGCGGCGTTGGCGGCGTAGGCCACTTTTTCACCCGGACGAGAAACATCCCAGCCACGCGAGAGGTATTGATTAGTTGTTCCGATGAAGTTGCTTTGGTTTTGCGAAACGATGGGCTGCCCTCCGGCTGCTCCACCGTTAGTCGAATTGTTGAGTTTGATAACCGCAAAATGCGTGACGACGCTGGGCTCGGCGTAGTTGCCGCTTGAGTTCATTGGTGATTGCTGAAAGCCAAGAGCAGGGCGGCCATTTGGTGCGGTGGTGAGGAAAGGCGAGGTTGAAACCGGGGTCACATAAAGTCCCGACCCCGACTTGTCGTTCCACTGCGTCACAGTTCCTGCCGTCGTGACAATGGTCCCAAGGTCGGCAGCGTCAAACCAATAGTCGAGACCGGAAATGCTTGTAGGTGCGAAAGGCTGAATGATTGCACCGGTCACGACAGCTCGACCGTCGGCCATGAACTCGACTACGACATTGGCACCAACTGAGGGAAGTGCGGTCATGGCGACCGAAGCGCTGGGTACATAACCGCCGGTCGGAAAACTAACCGAAACCGTGTCGTTGCTGGTATTTACCGAAGTAATCGTTCCAACGCGTGAAAAAAGAAGGCCAATGTTTACCCACTTGCTTTGCGTCGCGTCGTAGGCGATCACTTGACCTGCGGACGGCGCGGTAATGGCAACGTCCGTTAATTGGTTAAGAGCCGAGGCGCCTGACGAGCTACCTGATGTGCGCTTGGGGATAAGCATAAAGAGAACTCCGAGGGTCGCGGGTGGTGGTGACGGTTGCTGCTCAGCAGGGGTTGATCGTGACGGCGCTACCAGGGGAAGTGTCCGCTTGGTAGCAGTAGTCGGGCGTTTGCCAAGTGACCGTTGAGCCGGTGATTGTGGTCGCTTGGTTTTGCAAGCTCTCACCCGCCGCCCGGTTCAAAGCGTCGCTCCAAGTGAGCCCGGTGTCGTAGTAGGCGTTGGCCGCTTCGACGATGGCATTGATCGACGCGGTGGCCGAAGTCTGCGCGGATTGATCCACGAGCGGCTGCAGCTGATTGATCGACGCGGCGGTCAAACCACCCACCAAGCCGAGCGAAAGCAGGAGTGAAAAAAGGCGAGTGAGCATAGGGATCACCGTCGGCGCAAAAGTTTTTGCAAAAGGTCTTGACAAACGCAAGGCACCTGGGACTGTCCTATACGCACCGCAAAAGCGATGACAACGAAGTACCCCAGGCAAAAGCCCTGGGGTCGCGCAGGACGGCGCAGCGGTGGTGTGAGTTTTTTCTCCTCCTATCCACCATCCCCGCGCCGTTCTGCGGGACCTCAGGTCTCAAGCAACCAACCCCGAACTTCGGGGCGTGGCCCCGGAGCGAAAGCAAAGGAGCCACCATGGCAACTGTCCTATCCACCGACTTCGCGTCTCTTCTCATGGCATTCGCCAAGAACGACCCGAACTTCAACCCCTTCGAGGTTCTCGAGGGAATGTCTACCGAGCAGCTGCAAAAGTTCATCGAGACTTCAGTGCGCAACTTCAAGCACCAGCCGATGAGCTCGACCAAGCGGTTCGAGATGAGCCACGTGATCTACCTCGCGTTTTGCGCGATGCAGGTTCGTGACGAGAAGCTCTTCATGGACTTGGTTAGCCAGACCCTCGGTTGGGTTGCTTGGGAAAGCATCCTGGAAAACTTCGAGGAAGTCTTCGAAGACACGCGTGGGGATTTCTTCACGGACTTCGACGACGAGAACTGGTCAAACTTGGATTTCGACGACTTCTAAGAACAACCCCCTACCGGCATTGGCTGGTAGGGGGTTGCTTTTTTAGTCGAGTAGTTCGCGGGCGATGGCGGCCCCAGTGAGCGTCTGATCTCGCACGGCCATTGTTTTGGCCTCTTCCCACTGGGCGTCGTTGGGGACCTGTCCATTGGTCTCGAGTTTCCAGTAGCTCATAAAACTTTCCGCCGCGGCAGACACCATCCACGAGTGAAACGGGCACGATTGTTCGTGGATCAAGCACACCAGCGGAATGAAGAGCCACTTGCCGCAGTTCGCGCAGTGCAAGCAGTCGGGGAGCTCGCCGGTGATCTCCACCACTTGGAACTCCAAGATGGCGGTCATGTCCCTAAATCCTCCAAGTAGCAGGATTGAGGCACAGTCTGGGTTGCATACGGGTATCCATGAGCCATCTGTATCGACGTAGACCAATACTTTGCGCTCTTCACCCATTGTGTTGAGCCTTGATCTCATGCGTCGCTTGCCACCTGTGTGGATTGCCGTTTGCCCTTATCACACATGGGATTTTGTCCGTCGTAGCTTTCCATGCACACGCCCCGCCCTATTTCCAAGTGTCCGCCCCTCGTCGCAATCAGAACTCTGGGTCGATCACGGCTACGGCATCGGTCCAGTCGCCGTATTCGGACAGGTCGGGCGCCTCTTCCCAGTCCTCGCTAACGAAGCTGTTGTGGCCGAGCATGGCCAAGAGCTCGTCGTAGCGCGGCGGCGGGTTCAGGATCGAAAGGTCTTGTTGAGTGGCGATGTCGAGCACGTCGAGGGCGGTGACGATCAAGCCCACGCTGAGAGCGTCGGGCACGGTGTTCCAGTCCCAGATCGTGACGGCGGGCACGGTGACGGTGATCCGGTCGCGGTGCTCTTGGTAGCCCAACGAGTCGTCCACCATGATGCAGGGCCCAGGCCTGGTCGGGAACAGCGGCGGGTTGCAGTTGCTCCATACGACCGTCAGCTGTGCGGTCTCTTCGGGGGTGAGTTCGGTAGTCATTGGGTCTCCTTAGATCGGGGGACCGGGTGCTTGTTGCAAACCCAGAGGATCAAGCACCCGATCCCGTATCTCTAACGGTGCGGGGCAAAAGTGATTGTGCAACCCTTCTTTTTGGGAGCACTCGGCGTCACGCTTTTGTCACGCGTGACAGGTTCAGTGCGTCACGCTGATGTCACAGCACCAGAAACAGAAATAGAAAAGAAACTTTCGCTGCGCGCTGGGCCTTGTTTTGTCACCCCGTGACAGAGAGTGCAATACGCAAATCACACCGGACGGTAGTCATGCGAGAACGGCCCCAAGCTCACCCATTCGGGTGAACTTGAAAGTTTTACTTGACACACCGTGACAGGTCCGGACCGTCCTCACCACGAAGGTTAAACCGACCAAGTAGGTCGGGCCTTCCACCAGGGTTGAGGAGACCCGCAGAATGACCAACATCACCCCCTACACCGAGAGCCAGTCACTGGTCCCACCAGCAGCAGAAATCCGTGAGCTCTTCAAGCTCAGCGAGACGTTGTGCTCGACCAACTTTGTGCCGGACTCGTTCCGTGGCAAGCCCGCCGAGACCCTGGCCGCGATCCTTTACGGTCGCGAGCTCGGCATCGGCCCAATGCAGGCACTCCAGCAGATCAACGTCATCAAGGGCAAGCCGTCGGCCAGCCCCGAGCTGATGCGTGCTCTGGTGCGTCGCGCTGGTCACAGCATTGCCACCATCGAGAGCACGCCAGAGACCTGCGTTCTCGAAGGCAAGCGTGCCGACGACGGCACCATCGAGCGTTCGACGTTCACGATCGCCGACGCCCGCACCGCGGGCCTCGCTGGTGGTGGTGCTTGGAAGACCTACCCAAAGGCGATGCTTTTGGCGCGTGCCACTTCGCAGCTGTGCCGTTCGTTGTTCGCTGACGTGATCTCTGGCATCAGCTACACGCCCGAGGAGCTCACCAGTATCGACGCCCCGACCATTCGCCCACTCGACGTGGCTCCCGTGCAGCTTGACCCTGACCTGGTGCCTGCCGCCATTGCCAAGCGCCAGTTGCTTGACGCGTGCGGTGGTGACGTAGACCGCGCTAAGGCGATCTGGAACGGTCGAGGCATGGAGCCTCTGACCGACGCCGACGTTGATGCTCTCATCGAGCAGGCCACCAACAAGACGCCCGACGACCTCTTTGGCGAAGTCGAAGAAGCCGAGATCGTGGAGGCCAATTAATGAAGCGCCTTAGCCCCACCGCCGTCCGTCTCGTCGAAGTTCTCGAAGAGTGCCCGCCCACCGTTGATAACGGAACGCTCGCCACTCTCACGGCCCGTCGTACTCGTTCAGTGCAGCGAGCACTGAACGAGCTACGCGCCGCGGGACTTGTGCAGATTGACCACTACCGCCCACAGGCCGCGTGCGACACCGCCCGAATGATCCGACTCACCCGGAAGGACGCCTAATGCAGAACTGGTTCAAAGTGTCCAACAACTTCATGGACGACCCGAAGATGCTCGAGATCGGAGCCGTCGGCATTTGCCTTTTCTTGGCTGGCATCGGCTATAGCTCGCGCAACCTGACTGACGGACGTATCCCGAAGCTCATGGCCAAGCGCCTCATCGTCGAGGACGTGTCCGAGGTGATCCCCCAGATGCTCGAACTCGGGCTCTGGGTGGAAGATGGCAAGGACTACATCGTTCCTGCCTACCTCGAATGGCAGACAAGCTCCGAAGAAGTCGCGGCCAAGCGCCAGGGTGCGACCCAGCGCAAGCGCCACCAGCGTCAGCGTGAAGTCATCGAGGCCGCACCTGCCGAGGATGTTCTCGACGCCGCCGCAGTTCGCCGCCGCGTTGCGGATGTCTGCGACAAGGCAGTTTTTGACGGCGACGCCGAAGCGACGATGGACAATTACCGCTACGTCTACGAAGTCCTCGTGCCCCAGGCCGCAGTGAAGTACGCCGACGTTAAAGGCATCGGGGAAGCATCGCTGCTCAACAGCGTTCTTCTGCACGCCGCCGCCACGTTCTTTGGCTCCGACATTGACCCCACGTCAATCCGTCGTCTTTCAGCGTTGCGCCGTGACCACGGCTTCCGCACCATCCAATACCTGCCCGTCGCCGCTGCTGGTGCGAAGGGTGACCCCATCAACTACCTCACCAGCATCTTGAAGAAGGAGAAGGCCAATGCCTGAAAACCGCCCACAATCAGTCGTGCGCAACGAAATCCCAGGCTTTAAGGACCTGCGCGCTGCACGCCTATCTGAAATAACTGAACCGATGATGGCTCGACTGGAACTCGCCGCCGAGTTCCCCGACGCCAACATCGAGCCAACCGGTATCCAAGAACTCGACGACGTAGTGCGCTTCCAGCCCGGTCGCCTTTGCGTGATCGGTGGCCGTGAAGGTGCCGGTAAGTCGGCCCTGGCCTTGCAGATGGCACGCTACATGTCGAGCCGTGGCAAGTCGGTGCTTTACCTCTTGACTGAGATGACCATCGAGGAAGTGGCTGAGCGCATCGTTGCGAACACGTCCCACATTCCGCTTTGGCAGATCCAAAAGAGCCCGACCCCAGAGCAGCGAGCCAAAGTGCGAGGCGTGCTCGAGTGGTTCGGTTCCAACACCGACCTGACCATCGTCGAAGTCCAGGGGCAACCGATCGACAAGATCGTTCACCGTGTCCAGGTCTGGGCGTCGCACCAGTCCAATGGCGTCGGGGCTGTCTTCATTGACAACCTTTGGGGCCTTACCGGTGCGAGTCGTGTCAGTGGCACCGCCTCCGAGGTCAGTCTCGGGATGGGTGAAGTCACCCGCCAGGTCGCCAGCCTCTCGTTGCCAAAGGCGAGCGGTGGCGTTGATTGTCCGGTGTTCTTGCTTCACCACCTCAACCGCGAAGCTGCTAACGGACGCACGCCGACAACCGCCGCACTCGGTGGATCGGACCAGATTGGATACTGGGCCAGTCAGGTGATCCTTGTCACCGAGCAAGCTGCACTCGGCACTACCGGCGACGTGTTCGACAAGTCAGGGACGCACGCCTTGCACCTGACCAAGAACCGCGGTGGCCGCGCTGGTGTGACCATTCCTCTGACCTTCGTTGGCGAGCAGATGCGTTTCGAAGGTGTCGGCCCCGCCGTGCCCTTCGCAAAGCCCGCCGTTGCAAACGTCGAAGCCGAGCGCCAGTACCGGACCCGTCTGGCTGAACTTCCGGCCATCTGATGTAGGCACGTCGTCCGCGCTGATTGCACTCTGGCAATCAGCGCGGACGGTAGTGGCGATGGAATCCGACGCCCCATTGTGGGAGGCCCTTGCCGAGGCCCGACACGCCAACAATGACGCCCTCGTAGCGTCTTTTCGTGCTCAGATCGTCGAGCACCACCTCGGCTTCTTCATCAACTACGCCCGCGCAAATGCGTTCGCTTCGTGGAGCGAAGACCAGGTCACCGAATACCTGCACGAGATCGTCTTGGTCGCACTCGCCAAAGTGGACACCTACGACCCCACCCGCGGCGCCAAGTTCGTGACACACGTCAAGCCTTACCTTCAGCCAGTGCGCTGGAAGCTCGAGGGCAACGCTGCTCCGATCCGAACCGGCTACGAGACCCAACGCCTCCACGCCCTCATTCGACGCCGCCAGTCCGAAGCGATGGGCGAGGGTATTGAGCTTTCTCTCGAAGACCTGGCCGCCCAGCTCAGCGAAGCCCACGGAAAGTCCATCGGTATCGAACGCGTGCGTCGGATCGTCGAACGCCCCCGAGTGGTATCCGGCGACGAGGTGATGCCATCCACTGACGACTTCACCGTGTTTGAGACCGTCACAGACGATCTCGATCTCGAGACTGCCTTGCTGGAACAAGAGGACCGCGATGCCACGAGTCAAGCGGTGCAGGCGGCTCTCGCCAGTTTTGACCTCACCGAGATTGAAGCGTTCATCGTTGCCGAGGTCTTTATGGCCGAACCGCGCAAGGTCGTGGGCGGCGAGGTGGTGGCCCGCGGTCCGTTGTCAGACCGCGAGGTTGCCCAGAGCTTTGCTGATCCGAAGGTGAAGCCCAATGACCTGCGCGAACTTGAACAAGGCGTGCGCGATCTTCGCGAAGCCCTTGCGGAAAAGCTCAGATTTCTCCTGGGGTGAGGTTGCCAAATGGCCCCGGGCGGGGACTGTAAAAGCTATGAACTTCTTTACCGTCTACCTCGTTGATGGCCAGCCACGGGTCGAGCCCACAGGCCGCCTGTCCAAGCCTTTGACCATCGACGAGTGCGTCGAGCTGTCGTTCGATCTCACCGTTGCCGTGCGCGAAGCGTGCGAGCTGCGCGAGATGTGGGAACGGGCTCGAGAAGCTGGCGAAGAGTAGACACCCGGTCCGTTAGCGCAGTTGGTTAGCGCGCCACCCTGTCACGGTGGAGGCCACGGGTTCGAGTCCCGTACGGATCGCCGCTCTGCACACATTCTGCACACATTTGGCTACGAATGGCTGCGAATCACTGGGTATTCCTGGGTATCGAAAAAGTGGGCCGTTATTGGGTTATCCCAGAAACCACAAGGGATTTCTAGGATTTCGGGGGTCTCAATCCGACCGCGCCCACTGCTTGGGAAGCTGATGCTCTACCATTGAGCTACGCCCGCTAGAGCCCTTATTTTATAAGGGTTTTTGGCACTACAATGGCTTCCAGATGCTTGCCGCTTCCGCCCGTTGCACACATTTTGCACACATTGGGGGAAATCACGCACAACTGGGAACCACTGTCACTAGAGATTACTCGCCTGGGCGCAGTGGTGACGGCGTATGCACTGGCGAGCGCGATGGGGATACTAAGACCGGTTGCCTTTTACAAGCAGCCGGAAAGAGATACACAATGGACAAGAAGTGGATGACCTACCAGGAAGCGATGGACTACCTGGGCGTTTCGCGATCCACCCTCGACCTCTGGCGCCGTGGCGGGCGCCTGACCTTTGCGAAGCTCCCCAACGGGCAGCTTCGTATCCGCACCGCTGACCTCGACACCTGGCTCGAAGACTTGGTGGTTGCCTAATGGCGCGGCGCCAGCGAGTCACCGTTCAGGAGAAAATCTCCGAACTCCCAAATCGCCCAAGCCCCTACGTCGTCAAATGGCGCGTCAATGGCGAGGCCACGTCCCGTTCGTTCCGCAAGCTTATGGGCGACGGCGGTGCCGCTCAGTTCCACGCCGAACTCTGCAAGGCCGTCAATGAGGGCGTGCGCTGGAACCCCGTCACGCTGCTCCCGGTCACTATGGACGTGATCGAAGAAGTCTTAGTCCTCGACTTTATGCGTTCCTACATGACTGGCCGCTGGGCCCGTCTGTCTCCACGAACCCGCCGCACTTACTCCGAAGGCATTTCCTATTTCGTCCTCGCCGCTGCCAAGCCAAACGCCACTGCTCCCCAGGTCGCCTGGGTCACCGAAATCCAGAACTGGCTTCGCGAATGCGCCAAGGGTGAAGCCGCAACCTTGCCCCCCGACCTGACCAAGTGGATCGCCCGCTTCGGTCTTCACATCAACGACCTCGACGCCGACACGCTTGTTCGCGTTGCCGAGAACATGAAAACGTCCCCGTCGGGAACCGCACTTGCCCCGGCGTCGTACAGCGCACGCCGCCGTCCCGCTGTCACCGCACTCAAAGCTGCTGTCACCGCCAAGCTTCTCGACAAGCTGGAGTGGCCCGCGACTTCCACCGGTGCCGAGCTCAAAAGCGAAATGACCCCGCCCAAGGCAGCCAAGTACCCCAACACCTTTACGCTCCACAAGATCATCGAGGCAATGGCCACCGACGAGCCGTCGACCTACCGCTGGCAGTGCATGAGCGCGATCTCTGGCCTGCTTGGTTTGCGTCCGTCAGAAGTCGCCGTGCTGGAAGTCGAGGACTTTGACTTTACGGGTGACCGTGCGACGGTGACGGTCGCGCGGGCACTCAACGACGACGACGGCAAGTGGTCAGAGACATCAGAGGTCGTGGGATACCCCAAGACTTCGCGTAGTTTCCGCACGTTGCCACTGGTTCCCTACGTCGAGCGTTTGGTGCTTGAACACATGGAACGCACGGGCATCACTTCTGGCCCGTTGTTTAAGACGAGCAAGGACTGCTGGCCGACGACCAATCATTGGGGCACAGTGCTCCGCCGTGGCAAGGTCAAGGCGGGCTGGACACCGAGGTTTACGGTCTACGACCTGCGCCACTGCGCGGCCAGCCACCGCGTTCGCGTCTTTGGTCTTGCTGCCACGGCTGCAGCTCTTGGCCACTCCGTCGAAACCCTTACCCGCAACTACCTGCACGACGAAGAGTCAGACCCCGAGACCGAGCAGCGCTTGCTCGAAGTGCTGTACTCATTTGAGTAGTCGGTGCAGTAGCTCTTCGTCGCTCATTGTGGCGAAGTGCTTAATGGTGCCATCGAGGTCATCGCCAAGCTGGGCGATGGCCCCGATGGCACTGATCCGAAGTTGATCAAGGCCACGCTTTGGCAGCATGGCGATAGCGAGCTTGCGGGAGATTGGGTAGTCAGGTGGCAAGAGTTGCGCGGCCCGGCAACTGACGCGCACCACATCTCGCGAACCATGACGACGAGCCATGACGAGACCGGTTGAAGTCACCGACGAAAAGGCGCCAACGAATCCAAAGCGTGCGGCGTCTGGCTGCTTGTAGACGTTGAGAAAATAGTAGTCCCGGTTCTTGACCAATGGCAGGTCGTCACGAAGCCAACGCACGATGAGCTCGTCCATCGTTGCGGTGGAACCGTGAGCAGCGCCGTAGGTGCGAATGTCAAAGTCAGGGTCGACGGCCCAATGAACGAACGCAGCCAAACTGAGACCGTTATCACCTGCGGCCAACGCATTGCGCGGGGTTTTTACATTCACAGGAACCCCGACCGGCCCCGACGAAGTAATGAACTCAACCCAAATGTCGGCGGGCGGTCTTTCTCCCGACAGGGCTTCGATGATGACGCCTTGCAGTTGTTCAATGCCCCGCTTCTTGGACAAGACTGCTACCTCGGCGCTGATCTTGTTGATCGTCGCTGGCTTCTTGAGTCGAGCAATCAAGGCGCGCTCGTAAGGCTTGCCCCACTCTTGATCTTGGGGGATGTGGCTAACGTCACCGCGGGCGTCTTCAATCGCTTTCGCAAATGACTTAGTGGCGCCGAGAACGTCAAAGTAGCTGGCCAAACGTTCGAGCCAGAGGTCACTGGGCGCGTGAAGTGCCGTGTCAAAGAGAGATTGCTGTCGCACCGTTTTTACCGTCGGCGCAATCTGGGCGAATGCCAGGAGGTGGCTAAGAGTTAGCGCACCTTTTCTTCGATGCGCTTAATGCGCGCTTCGATGGCGTCACGTTGCTCGTCTTTGATCAAACGGGCGCCGATCTTGGTGCCGATGTACGAACCGGTAAAGTTGCCAACTACGCCAGCGACCAAGACCGCAACGGTGCCAGCTACTCCGTGGTGCATGCCTACGTTGTTGTAGTAGATCGCCAGGAAGTAAACGAGGCCGTAGACGGCTTCAGTCACACCAGCCAGAACGGGTTTGTTGCGTGCCTCGGCTTGCGTCATGGCTACGCACGCAAGGTTCGAAATAAAGAGAGTGATCAAACACAGAAGCGCAACACTCAACATGGCTAAGCCTTTGGTAGCTGCTCGGCAAGGGCGCTGATTGCTTCTTCGGTTCGGCGCACGCGGTCTCCGAGGCGGTTGGTCTGGCCACCGTTAGGCGTGACTTCCCTCTTCAACGCGGCAACAGCCGCTTCGAGGTTGTCGAGGCGCTCAATGAGACCAGGGGCAGGCGAGGGCTCTTCAATCGACGAGGGCTTGCCAACGATGGCCTCGTAGAGAGCGTCGATCTTTTGATTGCGGCGGCGTACGTGCTTCCAGACCTTGACCACAAACGGGGACCCGGCCACGCTGAGCGCAGTGAAAATCAAACCAATAACCCAGTAGGTGTAGGTCACGCCGTTGGGGATTGCGGTTGAGGCGACGAGGTGCATTGCTACTTCTTTCGACGGTATAAAGACGGGACAGCAATCAACAGAGCCGCCAAAGCAAGGACGGCGTAGATACCCCAGGGGCTGTGCTGGGGCTGTGGCTGCGGAATAGGCACGTTGACCGTCGAAGAGGTCACCGGAGCGTGCGCGGCTTCGTAAGCGGCGAGGGCACGAATAGTTGCAGGTCCCCACATGCCGTCACACTGCGCGGCGGGCAGGCCGAGCTTGTGCTGCAAGAGCATGACGCCGTAGAGCGTGGCTTGACCAAACGCGCCGTCGATCTTGTTGGACGGGTAAAGGTGGAACTTGGCCAGTGTCTTCTGAATCAAAACCACGGCAGGGCCCGTCGAAGGTTCCGTGTAGATCGGCGAAGCGGGCTGCGTCTTGGTGGGTGGAGAGACGAGAACCGCGCCGAGGCCGTTGGCCTTCATCCATGCAGGCGTCGTGACCGAAGCATCGCCCTTGTATCCGGGCACAAACAGCGCGTCAGTGAACTGCCAGATAACGGCCGAGTTCCAGACGCCGGTGCGCGGAGCGTTGAACCCACACCCGTAAGCGTGAATACCCTTGGGAACTACGCCCTCGCCAAGCGGGTACGCCGCAATCCACAGCGGCGCGATGTTGGCAATGACGTGGCTCTGGCTAAACGCGTAGTAGGCGCCGGTGTAGACGATGGCGGTGCGGTGCGTAAGTGCGTCCACTTCGTGAAGCCACGCGACAGCCCAGGCCCAAGTTGCCGCGGGACTGGTGGCGGTGACTTCGAGGTCGAGCACCGGTGGGAATGAAGCGTGTGGGTTCGAGTGCGCAACGAAGTAGCGGGCGTCGAGAGCCGGGTTGTCCTTGCCCGGCTGCGCGTAGTCATAGTTTCCAAACGGAAGACCGGCCTTGACCGCGCCAGCTTCTTGCGAAGGTGCGAGGGGGTTGGAGTACCAAGTGCCCTCGGTCGTCTTGATGTAAGCGCCCGCGATCCCGGCTTTGGCGACGGTTGCCCAAGCTACGGCGCCGTTGTTCGAGCTCACGTCAATCAATCGGAGCCACTGCGAGCACGGCACGGTTTGGATCGGTGGGTTGCTCGCGGCACCAGCTGGCACCCCGATCACGGCAACGGACGTGACAAAAGCGAGAAGGGCAAACAAGCGGCGCATGACTGGGGACGCTTGCTGCAAGACGACGTGGCTACTTTGCAGGCGCAATCAGGCCCGCGATGTATTGGGAACCTTCCCAGTCCGCGTGAGCCACGCTGTGGGCACCCCCGACGCCGCGGTGGTGGTAGGCACAAAGCCAGATCAGGTTGGCGGCGCTATTGACCCAAGTCCCCACTTCGTCGGGGTTGCTAACGCCCGGGTAGTCCATTTCGAGGGCCGCGAGGTCCACCCCAGCGACCAACGCAAACTCGATGTGGTGGTGGTGCAGCTCGAGGCCGGGTTGTGGGCCGCGCGCAGGCACCGGGGCTGGGTTGCCAAACTCGTCGCGGCAGTCTTGGTATCCGATCCGCTCACCAATGTGACAGCGAGCCGTTGCGCGGTGCTTGCGGTGATAGGCGTTGAAGTCGGCGTAATGAGGGTCGTGCGCTCGCGGGGCGTGATCTGGGTAGTGGATCAAGTAGCTGTGGTGCGCGGCGTGGTCGTGCTCGGCGGTCATAGACCGGGACGCTTGCTGACCTACTTTTGGCGAAACAGCGCGTCGTACAAAGTCGAGAGCAGCTCGGGCGAGTGCATTGAGCGGGCTTCGGGAGCTACGGGGTTTCCGTTGGCGTCGATGGTCACCTTTTCCAACTGGCATTGCACCTGGAAACTGTCAGAGGCACCGTCCGCAACGACGACCGTCAAGGTCACGATGCGCGCGGGGAAGGTGATCAACCCACCAAGCGTCGATACCTCTACCGTGCAAAAGTCCCCAACGTGGAAGTCGAGAACGCCGTAGGGACGAAGCGGCGGGCCAGCGTCATAGGTGACCTGCGCCGTGACGAGCGTCTTGCCGTTGTTCTGGACGTATTGCTTCGAGAGCTGCTCGAGCGAGCTGGCTTCGGTGAGCGACGTTGCCGACAACGGCGTCACGTGGCGACCGTATCGAGCAAGGTTCGCCACAGCAGACGTGGTGTCCGCATCGGTCGCCGTTAAGTCTGTTGGCCATTCGCCGTACACCGACGTCGGGTCGGTGGCGGTTCCGTTCGTGGTCGGCGTCGGGTTCATAACGCCGGTGCCCTCGGCGCGCACGACAGTGGCGAGGTTGTCCCACTTTGCGTCCATCTGAATGGATACAGAGTTGCGCTCGGTAAAGACGAGATCGCCGATGCGGTTTTCTCCGCGAAGGTCGGCAACCGTGAACTCGCGCGTTGCGGGGTTTACCCAGTATTCAGCGCCACCGACAGTTTGCGACCCGAGCTTCTGCATGGCGGCACTAATCAACATGTTGCGCTCGAAGGCGATACCGCCCTGCAACTGAATGTCGGTAGTCATGGCGTTCTTCCACCCGAGGCCAAGGTGACCGTAGGGTTTGGCCTGCTCGCGGTTGATCAGGTCCTCGAAGACCGCCGAGATGTATTCGTCGTTGTAGACGAGCATGTTGGGATCGGCGGGCAAGACTCCCGTGCCCACAACGCCACTGTTCTCGATCACGCGGTGCGCCAGTTGCTCGGTGACGTTCATCGCCACTACCTGAATGGACGCCATCGCCGTGTCAAGTGAGTACGAAGTGATCGGACCCTGCAGGCGGATTTCGTCGCCGATGCTAAAGACGGCCTCGACCACGTCCGGCTCCAAAAGATCAAGGGCGGAGTCTCCAGCCTGGGCGAGTCGTCCGTACAAGATGCGTTGCGTCACGGGGTCGGACCAGCGTCGGTAAATCTCGGCAATCGACACCGTGAACTGCAACTGTCCCGAACCCTTGAGGGCTTCGCTGCACTGCAACGATGCGTACTCACTGAGGTAGCAAACGGGCGTCAGCTCACCGGTTTGACGGTCGAGCAGTTGAAGCATCAGCGTCGAGGTTTCGTTCTTGACCACGCCACGCACGAGCGTCTTCGGACCTGATCCCACCGAGTTGGTCGCCCAAATGTAAAAGGAAACCGGACCCGTGTAGCCGTCGGCGGGCGTAAAGGTGATGCGCGTTTGAGTTGGGCCAACCGCGGACTGGCTAAGTGTTCCCGATCCCGAAACGAGGCTGTACGAGAAGGTGTCGCCATTGTTGGCTGGGTTGGGGTCAGAGACCGTGAAAATCTGAGACGTGGAGCTACCAGGTTGGGCACCAGGCATCGTGTCGGGAAATGGAGCACCAGGTGCAACCGGGTGGTTAGTCACGGTGCCCGAGAAGAATGAAACAGCCCCGGTGATCGGTGCCTTCTTGTGGGCCACGTTCACGGCGCGAGCGGCAAAGTGGTAGTCACCAGAGAAGCCCGTTGGTGGGGTAATCACCAAGTGGCGAGCGAGCTTGCTGCTGTTTGCCGCGGGTGTGGCCATGACGGTCACGTACGGCTGCTCGAGGTTGGATAGGAATGGGTCGGTCACCGGTATTTCGAGAACGACGGCGCCACCACTTCGCCCCGCGTAGTCGGATACCTTCGAGAGCACGCTCCACACGACGGCATTGGTTGCCGGGTTGTAAAGGCCGAGCTCAAGCCACCAGCTACTGCCGGTCAGGCCAATGTCCGGGTCGGTCCACTCAATGTCCACCTCGGCGATGTTGTTTTCGATGATCGTCGGGGCGACTGTCGTCGAGTCCGAGATCGTCGGGGCGGTCGGTCCGGTTGGTGGCGTGACCGTGACGGTGATTTCTTTCCACTGCGACCAGTTCGTGGTGCCGGTTTCGTTGGCAACGAGGTAGAGCGTCCGAGAGCCGGTCCACAAGTCGGTCGAAGCGAACGACACTTGTGCCGACAGGCCGGTTCCGGTCACTGCAATCTCTCCGATGTCTACGCCCGTCGTCGGATCAACGAGCAAGAGGCTCGTAAACAATCCGGACAATGAGTAGGTCGGGTCTGGGAAGTTGCCGAAATACCAACTGATCGACGACGAGTTGGGGTCGGTCGTGGTGAACGTGGCGATGCTGTTGCCGCCAAGTTCAACGGATGGCAACGACCCCTGTGGTTGCGTTGGGTAAACGGAAGAACCGGTCGTGCCGCCATTGTTTACGGCTACGCCGAGGTTAAGGTTTTCGTCAATTGAGGTAAGCCAGATGTGCGATGCGGCCGTCACACCATCACTTACCGACGGGCCTTGACCGATTGAAGTTGTCCAGGCGATGCCGACAGACGACGTGCCACCGACCATCGCGGCGGTTCCTGCCACTGCCAATGACAGGGGCGTGACCATGTTGCCGCTTGCTGTCGGTGACGATTTTGCGGCGACGCTAAGGCCAGAAGCCGAGTCGTAAGAGGTCAAGGCAATGCCACCAACGTTGTGCTGGTAATCGGTTCCGAAGATGGTCGTCGGGTTGTAGTAGCTGTCTCCCGCTTCGCGGTACCCCGAAGAAACAAAAGCGACTACTTTGCCGTCGCCAAAGTTTCCGGTGCCAGTGGCTCCGGCAAAAAGTCCGTAGTTGGTCAAGAGTTTGGTGACTTGTGTGGCTAAACCGTCGGCCAAGTCGCTGGACTTGTAGCCAACCAGGAAGGAACACGCGTCACCGTCACTCGATCCAGGACTGGCTACTTCGATTCCGTTCGGGCTCTTGAAACTGATGTTGGCACCAGCCGTAATGTTGTCGGAAGCCACCCACACAACGTCAGACGAGGGGTCGTAGGTGATTGGGGCGTGGGTGAGGCTACTTCCGTAATGAGATGTCTCTACGACCAACGCTTCTCCACCGAGTCGGTTCTCGGCCATGTAGAAGTGAAACAGGCGACTACCACGACGCCAGCCTTCCGACAGTCGCCATCCTGACGGAGGAGTTCCGCCACTGCGCCAGTCGGTGGTTCGCAGGTTGTAATCCATTGCGCTTGCGTTGCTGATTTGACCGCCACCGACCACCGTGCCGGGCTGGTCAAAGCTCCACGAGATGTTTTCGGCAGTCGTCAGACTCCAGTCACCAACATCGCGACCGATTGTTGCCAATGCGTACAAGCTGTCTCCGTGAGCCGCCATCGACTCGACAATGACGAACGGGAACTGCACGCTGTTGAGGTGTCCCACGCTCGGCGTTTGTCCGACCGTGAACATTGCGGTCTGCATGGTTTCGGTTCCTGGACCAAAGATAAAACGTTGAAAAATGGAAGCCGTCGAGGTAAGAGTTTCGCCAGTGTCTTGCTGAGCAACTGCGTGAGCTACGTAGAGGTTGCCGGTTCCGCCGCTCGTCATCGCAGTAATGCGTGGCAAGTAGTCGTCCGCCGACGTGTAGGTCTTGGGAATGTCGCCGCGGTAAGTCCAGTTGCCGGAGTAGGACGTTCCCGACACCGAGGCCAGCCCGTACACCGCGGATCCATTGAGGTTGCCACTTGGGGCAGCCGCCATCGTAAAAGTCGTGCCGTCCTCGGATCGCATAACAGGGCGGTCCGTTGATCCGAGCATCCACACATCAATGCCGATGTAGAGATCGCCCGTGTCTGGATCGGTCGCCAGCACTGGCTTGATCTGCGACGCGAGACCGTCAAGGCCTTCAATCGAACCGTACGCGATTGCGTTCCCCGAGGTGTCAAGCAATACAGCCACAAGCGTCTCGCCAGTGGTCGCGTCGACGCGGGTGCCTGCAGAGATTGTCTTGCCCGCAACTTCGAGGGTGTCGCCACGGAACGAGTAAACCGCCCACGTGTTGCCGCTTGTGGCACCAATCGTTTGCGGAATGACACGACTACCCGTGACGGGGTATTGGTGAATGTTCGTGCTCATAGCGTGTATCCGTCGTTCCAAATAATCGACGTGACTACCGCGGAGCCGCCAGTAGTGGTCAAGGTCACCGTGTTATTGCCGGGCTTGATTGTGGGCCACGTCGACCCGGCCTGTCGCGATTTGATGGCACGTACGGGAGCTGCCGAGCCTTGTTGAACCTGAACGTCTTCAAAACCTGGTCGCGTAGTAATCGAGATCGTCCCGTTGTCGGTTAGCGAAAGACCGGTCAGATTGAAGTGATCAACTGAGCCGTCGTCGTGGTCAATCGACAGGTGCAGGGCGCTAACGGCACCCGTGGTGGCAAGTTCGATGGTCGGGTAGCTGCGAACGTTGCCGTTCGAGGTCGGTCCCGAGCTTTGCGACGGGTCCCAAGTGGTTGGTACGACGTTGCTCGCAAATGGCTGGCCAGCTACGAACGCGATCTCATAGCCAATCTGAAACCCGCCCATCGGGGTCGGCTTCAAACTCTGCACGACGCCTTGTAGCTCGAGGGTGAGGGTGGACTGGTAGGCGGGGAACGGCACGAACTGCAAGTGGATTACGTCGGTAAGTGGGTCACCGCAGATTTGCGAGAGCTGCTGCCACAGTTGATTTGCGTTGTCGATTGACGAGCCGATGATCGTGCCCGTGATCTTCACGTCGCGAATGTCGGGGTGGCCACTGGCAACGATGCCACCGGCAAAGGTAGGCATTTTCTGGCGACGAACGACGAGTGGAGCTGGAGAAATGTCGAGCGTGTCAAGTGTGTAGCCAGTGAACGAGCCTTGGCCGTCGAATGAGACTTTGCCCAAAAATGCCTTCGTCGTGAGGTCGGGGGCAATAATTGCGAGTTGAGAAAGGATCATGCGGGCACCCTCGTGGTTCGTGTGTACTTGGACGCGGCGTCGCGACTAAGGCGGTCGAGCTCGCGGGCCAGCGACTGTGCGTCGAGGTTCTGAGCGTTGTGGACCGTGATGTTGAACGTATTGCTGCCAACCATGCCGCCTACCGTTGGCGCCAACGCCGAGACATAACCGGCTCGCTTGGAGTGAGGCACTACGTCTTCAGGTTCGCCACCTTCGGCAAGTTGAACAATGCGGCCGGTTGGGTAAACGGTGCCGCCAGTGGCCATTTGGTTCATTCCGAACTTCTGCATAAGCCAGGACGTGCCGCCGTAGGCAAGTCCACCAGCGAGACCAACAAGGGCACCTTCTGGGCCACCGATACCAAAACCCAGAGCCGCACCACCAAGCGCGTCTTTCAGGACGCTCCCACCACCGACGTGGTTGTGGGCCTGGTCCATTACTCCCGAGGCCAGTAGTCCGGCACCTAAAAGACCAGACCCCACGCGAGCGACGGGTGACGACATGATCCCAGCAAGTCCACCCATACGCCCACCGGCCTCTGATGCAGCAAGCTCTGCTTGAGCAGTGGCGTCCGCTTGCGCGGCACCGGCGTTTGTCACTTGTTCGGCGGTAAGTCCGGCAAGGGCAGTCCCTTCACCAACAGCGGCTCCGGTTGCGGCCTCTTCTGCGGCTGCATCGGCAGTTTGAGCGCCCGCGTCTACCGCTGCGGCGTCAGCGGCGGCGACTGACGTGCTCGTTTGTGCTTCTTTGGCAGCGGCATTGTTCTTCGAAGACGCTGTGTCAGCGTCCTGGGCCACGGTGTTTCCGGTGATCTTGTTCTTGGCCCAGTCGAACGCGTTCCCGATGTCCGTGATGATCGTCTTCATTGACGTGTAGCCGTCTTTGAGAGCCTTGACCGCAGTGCCCATTTTGGTCAGTGCAAGGGTGCCGAGCGTTGTGTAGACGATGGTGCTCTGCAGCCACTTGGGTGAGTCGGTGAAAAGCTTCATCATGCTCTGCAACGGACCCATCACGTCTTTGAGGACGGGCAAAAGCGTTCCGCCGAGGTTCTCCTCGAAGTTGGCAAACGCGGCCTTAGTCTTGGCGAGCTGTTCCGCCGATCCATTTTGGTTCTTGTTGAAGAAGTCGTTGTACTGGTTCGTCTGGTCGAGAACGAGGTTGTAGGCAGCTTGCGCCTTTTGAGCCTGAGTCAGTGCCGGGACCTTGCCCTGAACTGCTTTGGCGTAGTCGGCCTCGTTCTTTGTGATGCGTGCCTGAATGACCGCAACTTCTGAAGAGTTAGCGCCGTACTTGACGATGGCTTTGGTCAGGTCCTCTTGCAGCATGGCGTGTTCGGCTTGGAGCAGGTTGGCCTTTGTTTGGTCACCCGAGTACTTGACGAGGCCGAGGCGCAGCGCTTCTTGCTGCAGGGTCGTGTTGTTGATGATGACGCCGTATTGGGCGAGCGCTCGGGCTGGCTTGCCCGCAACCGCGGCGGACATGGCGGTCACGAGGTCGGCCTGGCGGCTTTGGATCTCGGCCAGGCTTCCACCGGCGGCGTAGGCAATGTCGTTCGAACGCTTGATCAGGTTCTCGGACATCGTGGCGGCTTGTTCTTGACTAACCCCCATCACCTGGTGAACGATGTTGCCGACGTGGTTGGTCTGTTGCAAAGCGAGGTCGTTTGCGAGGCCCATTGTGTTGGCGGCGCCTTCTGCGAACTTCTTAACGCTTTCGGCGGCCTTGCCAAAGACGATCTCAGCAGTCTGGGCTGATGCCTCGGCGGACATGGCAGCTTCGACGCCCTTAAATGCAACGAAAGCACTACCCATTCCGACGAGCGAGGTCATAGCCGAGTGAGCCTTGCCGACGGATGCCAAAGCGCCTTCGCTCTTGGCGGCGGCCATCTCTGACGACTTCTTGGTCGCGGCTACGGTTTCTTCGCCAGCTTTAGCGACACCGGGGGCCACGCCAGCGGCGTAGGCGTCTCCAGCTTTGGCACCGGCCTCACCCGCAGAGGCGACTGATCCGTCAAACGCCGTCGCCGTGCTGTCAGTGATCTCCGCGCTGGCGGTCTTTGAGAACTCTGCCGAGAACTCGTCGGCGGCATTGGTAGCCGCTTCCTTGACCTGGGCCTGCATCGCGGCAACGTCAAGCTCGGGGCGTATCTTCAAGATCGCCTGCATCAAGCTTTCGGCCACGTCAGTCCTCCACAACAATCACGCGGCCCTTGTGACGTTCCAAACCACGCAAGAGCTCGTCCGTAGACTTTGGCCGCTCTTCTTCCCTCTTGACCGTTGCTGAAATGAATACCTCGCGCACCCGTGCTTCTCGGGTTAGGCCCGCGATCAGCTCAACGAACTCAACGGCGGGCAAGCTTGGTAAATCGTCACGCGTGACGCCGTACTCCCTGCGAAGGTCAGCCCGAGCGAGCGCTGGTGACGCCTCGTAAATACCGACAACGAAGAGCGCGTAGTAGAGGTGCCAGCACTCGATCAGGCAGCGGCTTTTGGGTCCGGCACGGTCTCTCCAAATCCAAGCGTGGCCAAAGCATCGGCACAAAACGACATGAATGCGGCGGTGTCCACGGTGGGGTCTTTGGCAATAGCCATGACCAACTCGTTGCCGAACACGGCACCGGCCAGCTCCACCACTACCTCGATGTCGCCTTCGATCAATCGCCGGGGCAAGTCCGCCACAGCGTCGGGGCCGAGGTTCTTGTAGATGGCGAGAATGTCATTCGTCGAAAGCGACGCCACGATTTCGTAAGTCTTCGGGATGCGCTCACCAGCGGCATTGAGGTCGTAGACGATCTCTTGCCCGGCCTCGGTCTTTTCGAGGTGGTGATGCCACCCAATGCAGACGGTTTCCGTTAGCTGCTTGGGTGGCTCACTCGTGTTGTAGTTCTTCATGGCGTCCTCCGCGTTGGACTATTTGGATTGATTAAGCAGCTGGCTTGGTGACGTAGACCGTGTAGCCACCGACAGGGCCCGAGTCCGAAGGCGTCAAGATTTCAAACTCAACGGCAACTTCGGTGTACTTGGTGTTGTCGAAGCTCAAGGTCTGCGCAGCCGAGTAAATAACGCGCTCGGCAACAAGGGCCACCGACTGGCCGCCAGGCCAGGGGCCGACAACCACGAGGCTGAACTTGGGAGCAGGTCCGATACCGGCAGGGGCGAACGAGTCGGCGTTGGTGCCGGTCGTCTTCGTGCCACGGATCAAGTCCGAAAGGCGGGCCTCGGTCACTTCACGCAGCGTCGTTTTAACGGTGGTGGCAATGGCCGAGATCGAGGCGTCGAGGTCGCGAGCCTGCTGCTGGCTGGTGGCCTTAACCCAGGTAGGCGTGTCCACAATGTCCACGGCGGCAGTGGTCTCACCCACCGAGCTCCAGCCCGAAAGGGTGCCAGCCATCAAAGAGGCGAGGTCGGCGGCAGCGGGCAGTGCCGTGCCGTAGGGGGCGACGTAGATGTGGCCGGGGCCCTGGATGAGGTTGTCTACTGACGAGGACACGGGTTAGCTCCTTGTGTTGGGATTGGTGGTGACGGTTGCTGCTACTGCTGGCGGTTCCAGATTTGGATCTGGGCATTGATGAGGACCCGGGCAAAGTTGCCAGGATCGACGCTTTGGGTGACGCTCAAGACGCGGGCGGCGACGATCTCGGCGCTGTTGTCCACAAAGTGCGTCGTATCTAACGTGGCCAACAAACGGGAAACTTGCTGGGCAAGCGACCAAGCAGCCACGTTGTCGGGCAAGTCGTCCAGTTCGGAGCCACGTCGACCAGCCAGGCAGTAAATGGGAACGGTCCACCGCTCGTAGGCGTCTACGTTGCGCGAGGGCGTCGTGGTGGGGCCACCACCGACAGGGCCGATCACGATTGCGGGAAACCCGGCGTCTGGCTGCAAGATCGTCGAGATGCGGCCTTCGGTAGTCGCCGCAATGTTGGCGTCAGAGTTGAGCCAAGTGACCATGAGTTGCGGAATGGCGATCACTTCTTGCCTCCATCTTTGGCCCACTCAATCCATTCAGGGGCCACGGTGTATTCGACGCCGAGCTCTTCGAGAGCCTTTTCGTAGGGTCGGGTTGGGTGTGGCTTTACCTCGTGATCGGGCTCCCAACGCGGGTAGTCCTCGCGAACGGTTAGACCGTTTGGGTCCTCGTGGCCGTACCAGTTGAGAGCGGCCTGGGCTACTGGGTTGTTGTCCTCGGCGCCCGATCCGAGGGTGGCTTCGGCACCCGTCGTCGTTTCGCCGACCGCGTATTGCATCGAGTCGTAAAGCTCGCCCGTAAAGACACCCGTGTAGGTGCGAGCTGCGGCGTTGATCGACGTAGACACCTGGGTCAGAACATCGACCATCTCACGGCCGTTCAGAAGATTCGAGAGCACCGCGTCGTCCACCGTGACTTTGATTTCCATCACGCACCGGCCTTCGTCAGCGTGCAAGAGATGTGGTGAATGGCGCCGGTTGGTCCACGACGAACTGCGACGCTTTCGACGCGGTAGTTCGTGCCCGCGTCGTCTTGAATAACGCACTTGTGGTCGACGACCGTGGCGGCAGGTAGAAAGGCTTGCCACTGCTCAACGGTTTGCCAAGTGCCGTTCACGTACTCCTGGGCGTTCTTTTGGTGAAGGTTGCCGACAACGGCGTCGGTGACTTCGTAGGTCGTGACAGGAACGCCCTCGGCGTCGCGGTCGCCGACGGTGGGCGTCAATACCTTGAGTGCTTGGTTGGCGCCGATCATTTGCGCAACCGCCGGTACGGGGCGGCGAGGGTGAGGCACTGGCCGCCGAGGTCTTGCGCCGCCTTGAGCTTGCGAGGAACTGGGTAGCCGTCGGGTCCGAGGATGGTGCCGGGCACGAGCGTGGCCGAGAACTCCCCAGCAATGTTCATCGACTGAATGCCCCGGGGCAGCGCCAAGTTCTCAGCGTTGGATTTGGTGTGGATGCCCCACGCGATTGCCTTCGCCAGTCCCACGGGCAAGTCGCTCGACAGCTGAAAGGTTGGGTTTGCTTGGACTTCGTTGTAGGGGGTGTAAAGGCCACCCGATCCGTAAGGCGTGTAGCCGCCGGTGTAGGTGATGTCGATGCCCTGGACCAAGAAGTAATCGATCGAGTTGGCGTTGAGCCCGTCCGATGTGTAAGCCGCGCCAATGCCGCTGTCGATGCCGTAGTCCGTGAATCCGGCTGGATTGACCGGTTCACTCGAGCCGCCGTAGAGGTCCCAGATCAGGTAGACGGCATCGTTGTCGAAACGCCAGCCAGCGGGAACAGTAGTGATCGGGGTAGCCCGAGGGTAGAGCACGCCGTCTTTACTGATGGGGAAGATGTGCTCGTTGTAGCTCTGGCTGACGAGCCAGCGGCCAAGTACGTCTTCGAGTGACGAAACTACATAGTTGTGTAGCGCCTCGAAGTTGTCGGGCGCGGTCGAGCCGGTAAAGAGTTCGTAGTCTTCGGCGGAGATCAGGGTCATTGCGCGCCTCGTAGATCGTGGGTTCTTGTTTGACCCTTGCTGCAAAGCCAAAAACCCCGGCCACCTCAAAGAGATGACCGGGGTTTGGCTACCGCGGTGGAAGGCTGACGACGGAAGCGCGGTCTTCCGTCGTCAGTGTTGTGCCTTAGGCAGGCAGGTGACCAGTGATCACGCAGAAAGCCTCGGGGCGGACGTTGGTCAGAGCCACACGGATCGAACCACGGAAGCGCACGGCGTCTTCCACGAAGTCGGTACCGACGTTCTCCGAAGCGGCCACAGTGATCTGCTGGCGGTTGACCAGCGAGACGTACTGCGACGAGCCGACGGCGATGCCGCCCCACTCCGAGTCGTCAGCGATGACCATCTGCGGGCACCATACGACGGGCAGGCCCCACAGCGTGAGCTGCTGGGTCGTGCTGGTCGGCTGGGCGAACAGGTAGGTACCGATCGTCGAAGTCGCGAGCGAGAGAGCCTCGATGAACGACGCCGAAGCCAAGATGTACGCGGCAGGCGTGAAGGTCTTCTGCACGGCAGTGATGCCCTGGCGGACGGCCTCGATCGCGTTGATGCGCGTCTGGTTCAGGTTGTTGGCGACAACTTCGTAGGTCAGCGACTGAGCGCGGCCCGAGCCGGTGACGAGCAGCGAGGGGATGCCGTTGGCCGTGTCGGTCGAAGCAACCATCTGAGCGATGAGGTTGTTCTTGATGCCGTACACGAGACGGTTCTCGATGATCGAAGCGAGCTGAGCCTGGTCGGCGAGCGTCGAGGTGTCAGTGCGGAAGACCGTACCGACCTTCGAAACCGTCTGCACGAGGCGGGTGAAGGTGATACCCGACTCGGTGTAAGCGGTGTAGTCAGCAGGCGAACCAGCGCGACGAGCGACAGGAGCCGTGTTGTCGGTGAAGCCGGTTTCAACGAACACGACCACGGTGTCGGACTGAGTGTTCGACTGTGGGATGTAGTTGAGCAGCGTCAGCGGGGCAACAGGCTTCAGCGCAATGTCGGTCAGGTAGTCCGGAGCGACGATGGGCGACGAGCCAGAGGCACCGTTCGGGTCGGTGAAGATGTCGAGGGCGTCACGAACATCCGAGATGTCGATAACGGCTTCGAACGACTTGTCACCGTTGAGAGCACGAGCGAAGACACCCGACTCGATGGCCTTGCGGGCAACGGTCGAACGCGTCGCAGGAGCGGCAGCGGGGACAATGGAGACAGCCGGGGTAGCGGCGTCAAGGGCGGCGAGCGCATTGAGCAGCGAAGTGCGGATGGACTCGGCGGCGTCGAGGGCGACGGTGTCGAGGGTCTCAGCACCACGAAGCTCGGCAGCGCGGGCGGCCACCTTGTTGAGCTCTGCGAGCAGTTGCTCACGGTTCATGGGATTTCTCCTTGGTCTTGGGGTTGACGGTTGTTTCGCCGCTGTGGTCACAACCGCCGACCACCTCACAAGATGGCCGGTTTGTTGCGGCTACCGGCGCCAGGGGCGGCGTCGGGTTGATCGGGCCACGGTGACCGTTTCAACAGGGGTGACGGTTGCTGCCATTTCCAGGGAGGTCCCCAGAGCGCTGTTGTCGTCGTCTAAGTCACCAGCTTCGAGCGCCGCATCCTGGGCGTCGTCGGGGTTTTCTACACCAAGCGCGTCAGAGGCCACGTCTTGGGCCACGTCAGCTGCGGTGTCGATGATGGTGAGAAGTTGGAGCACAAGCGACAGAGCCGCCGTGGTGTCGTCGGACCCGGCGCGAGTGATGATGCCGGTGATGGCGTCGCGGGCTTCTTCGACTGGCGTAGCCACTGTGTATGCACGATCGAACACCTGGGCTGCCTCAATACCCTCAGCACTGAGTGTCTTACGGCGGCGATCTGAGTATTCACGGTAGGACGTAGTCACGGCTTCTTCGACTGGCGTAGCTGGGCGGATCACGTCTGCGTAAAGGTCGGCAAGGTCGGCCTCGTCGGTGCCGAGTTCACGAGACAGGTCGATCAGGGCCTTCTTCGAGCTCGGGGCATTGACCAGGCTCAGCTCGTGGAGGTCCACCTTCGTAAAGACGACGGTGCCGTCCTTGCGTGCGTAGCCGTCAGTCGGGATGAAACCAACTGACACGCCACGGATGAAACCACCGTCTACGAGGCCCTGCAGTTCTTGGGCGCGGTCGGTGTCGGCAAACACAAAGCGAACCAGTGGGCCCTCGGGCGTGTCTTCGATGCTGACGGGCTTGCCGACTGGGTCTTTGCTCTGCTGGTGGTATTCGAGAATGCGGAAGTCGTTTGGGGAGACGTGGGCCATCGCACCGCGCGCCATCGTGGTGCCGTAGGTGTCAATGGTGGCGGCAGTGCCGTCGTCGTAGCCGTAAGCAAGGGCGGTGTAAATCTTGCGGCCTTCGGCGTCGGTCTCGACGCCACGGCTCTGCAAGCCTTCGCGGATCGTGAGCGTGCGGTTCTGCACCTTGCCCAGGTTCAACTTGTCCATCATTTACTCCTCGTTGGATCGGGTCTCGACTACGGCTTCAGCCGTGACGAGGGGTAGCGCTACCGACTTGCGGGTGCGCTTGGGGGTTGCCTCAACGACTGGCGTCGGTGCGGTGCGAAGCGGGCGGCACAGAGTGCAGTCGCAAGCCATTAGAGAACCTGCGGACCAGCGGCGGGAGCGACGGCTTCTTCGACCGCGGTCTTCACTTCGGCAACAGCGGCGTCTGCGAGCTTGTCGGCAACCGGGTTTGACTCGACGGCCTTTTCAGCTTCCTTTTCGGCCTTGACGGCGTCCTTGAATGCCTGGGTGTTCGCGAGCTTGGCGACGGCCTTCTGCACAGCGGCGTCTTTGCGTACCGAGTTCCAAAGCTTCACAGCGTCACGGACGTAGGGGGCTTCCTTGCGCAAGAAGGCCAGAGCAGCGGTGATGGCCGAAGCAGCTACCGCGGTCTGGGCCGGGAACGCGCTGTGGGCAGCGGCCACCAAAGAGGCAAGCGAAACGCCGCCGCCGGTGAAGGCAGCGCTGAACAAGGCTTCGACGCCAGCCTGCTTGTGCGGGGCGGGCGATGGGGTCTGGGGAGTGAAAGGTGCGGGCATGGCCGTGACGGTTGCTGCGTTGTGAGTGTCACGGGGTGACACTTATCGAATGCAAAGTCGCAACGATGGGGCAAACTGGTGGGGTGCCAGGTCCCGAAAGAAAGCCCAAAGAACCGTGCTCGGTTGAGGGCTGCGACCTGCTCAAAAAGTCTCGGGGTTATTGCGAAAAGCACTACAAGCGTTGGCGTCTATACGGCGACCCGTTGCTCACTGCCAAGGCCACCAGACCGCAAGAACCGAAGAAGCTTTGTCGCGCTCCGGGCTGCACTCGCAAGTCATTGACAAAAGGTTGCTGCGACAAGCACTACCGACAGTTGCAAGTCCACGGCGAGTTCTTAGAGAAGAAACGCGAGGGCTGCGCGGTCGAGGGTTGTCTGTGGCCAGTTGTGCGTAAAGGCTATTGCCGTCACCATTACTACCGCTTTCAGAGGTTCGGTGATCCGTTGCTCGGCACGCCAATACCTGAGTACGAATTTCGCAAATGCGCCGAGACTGACTGCGATCAAGAAGCTGGCCTCGGGCGCTATTGCCGCTATCACGAAAAGCAACACAAAGCTCCTGAGAAGGTGGTGCCCTGCAAAGTTGAGGGTTGCGAAAAGAAGGTGTTTGCCAATGGCTACTGCCAGGCCCATAACAAGCGCTGGCGCGCCTACGGCGATCCGTTAGGTGGCCGGGCCACGCCAATCAAAGATCGGCGGTGTTCGGTGGCCGGGTGCGATGAGCGCAGCTTTGCTCACGGAATGTGCATGCCCCACTTCGGCCAGTTTCGATACCACGGCGATCCGACGGTGCGCGTAAATGACCCGACGCGCGGTTGCTCGGTGCCCGGCTGCAATGACCCGCACCGTGGTCTTGGGTTCTGTGGCAGTCACCTCACGCAATACGTTGGCGGTCCGCGTCGACGCAACAAAATGAAAGCTGCCAAAGGCACCTGCACGGGCCCACAACTAATGGCCCGGATTGACTACTTCGGTGGGTTGTGTTGGATTTGCAAAGACCCGATGGAGGCCGTCGATCATGTCAAACCGATCGTCGCGGGCGGAGCACTGTGGCCGTCGAACCTGCGCCCAATCTGCCGCACTTGCAACAGCTCGAAAGCTGGTCGATGGTACGGCGTGGCCGGATTGCCAGCCCACGCCGAACGCATTCGCCAAAAGAAACTCAAATAGGCAGCTCGCCCTGGGTGGGCTTGGCGGCTTCCTTCTTGGCCCACTTCACGCGTGCTTCGATGATGGGCCAATACTCTTCGGTCATCTCGCAACCGCGCCAGTCAAAGCCTTCGAGGATCGCGGCGACGGCCGTAGATCCGCTACCGAGGAACGGGTCAAGCACAATTCCATTTGGCGGCGTCACCAGCTTGACCAGGTAGCGCATCAGGGCAAGGGGCTTGACGGTGGGGTGGAAGTTCTGGTTTATTGCGCCGTCTGCTTTCTCCGGCAACCCTTCCAGCCCCGCGTTGCGCTCGGACTTGCTTGCCTTAGCGCAGTAGAAGAAGCGCCCTGCGTCGTTTGGGAACCCTGCCAGCACTTCCTCGCTTCCGTCGTGGATTACGTTGGCAGGCCAGCGACCTTCGGGGGCGGGGCCAGTTTGTTGCGCTCTAACTACTTCGCCGGACGTGTTAGTGAACGCTATCTCACTTGGGTGGCCTCCATAACTTCTGCTTGCAGGCCACGTTTCCACTGTCGTCCCCACCCTCGACCCGTCGATGTTCAGCGCACCTGTGCCCCACTCCAGCACGTTTGCGGCCACTGTGCCGGTCAGGGGCTTGCGAGCGACACAGATAGGTTCGTGGGCTGGCTTTAGGGCTGTTCCCCAGCCTTGCCAGCGTTGAGCCTCGAAAGTGGCAGGTGCGTAGGCGTAGATTGGAGTGTCCACCAACTCCTTTTCGGCATTGTCGTGCGCTTTCATTGGTTTAGTCAGATGAGCCAGCGAACCGTCTGAGGTCTTTCTTGCGTTGCCCTGAGCCATGCGAATTATTTGGTCGGTGGTGCCATTGGCTCCTGCCGCCTTGTCTATCGCCTTGCTCACATCCAGCGACTTCGGGAAGCCCGAGCCGTAGATCCACATGATTTGGTCACGGATTTCAAACCCTGCGTCCTCGATGGCGACGGTCATGCGGTGGTAGGTGCGAGAGCCGGAGAAGGCGAGCAGGTGTCCACCTGGCTTTAGCACTCGGAGACACTCTCGCCACATCTCGACGTTGTAGGCTATTCCTGTTGCGTCCCAGGTCTTGCCCATAAAGCCCCCGCGCGAACGGTTGTCACCCAAGAACGATAAAACCTGCGCAGGGAGGACAAGATGATCGAACGACAGTGCCCAGTTTGCGGGGTCAACTACTTGGCTGACCCCGGTCGTCTCAAACACGGTCGGCAGACCACTTGTTCCCGAAAGTGTTCCTACGAGCTGCGGTCTAAGAAGCTCGAACGGCTCGTCACCTTTCATTGCGCCGTCTGCGGTAAAGAGATCGAACGCCCCGCGAGCCACGTCAAAGGCAAGTACGGCGCCCAGTTCTGCTCCCGGGCTTGCCACTACAAAGGCCGTTCCACTGGCCTCTCCAAGAGAGTCGTCGCCGCACCCTATACCGTCACTGAGGCTGGAAGGGTCGGTGCTCGGCGCGGACAGGCCAAAGGCGTCGCAAAGCGCATAGCCGCCAATAACTACGGGCACTCCGAGGAGACCAGGCGCAAGTTGTCGAACGCAACCGCACGAGCCTTGGCAGAAGGGCGAGTGTCCCGTGTCTCGAAGTTGGAGGACAAAGTTGCCGCTGTTCTTGACGGTCTTGGTATCGGTTATGAGCGACAAGTCGGGGTCCGTGGTGATGGCGGCCGCTACATCGGCGTTATTGATTTCGTGCTCGAAGACGGGGTTGCTTTCGAAGTCAACGGAACCTACTGGCACGCCGACCCTCGGGTCTATTCCGAACACAACGCGACGCAGGCCCACAACGTCAAGAAGTTCGCGATCAAACTTGCTGAACTTCGGCGCCTTGGCTACCGCGTTGGTGAGTTGTGGGAGTTGGACTTCAAGAAAGACCCCGCGAAGGCAGTGATCGAAGCCCACAGGCGGGCGTCCTGACGTTAGTTCGTACGGGGGGTCGGTCACGATGCTGTCAATGGAGCAGTCGGCGAGCTTTTTGAGCTCGGTGAGGCAGTCGCCTTTGTAAAGGTTTTTAATCTTGGACATGCACGGATACCGTCCGCGCTTGTCTCAATGGTGCAAGGGGCTAACCGCGATCCGCACTAATCCGTCGCCACCAACCACGAGCACTGGCTGACGTATCTCGACGAACTCGGCAGTGTCATCTGGCCAACATCCGGCGTCCACCATCCCGTCGATCACGGCTTTGACGACCGTGCCGACGTAGTTCATGGGGTCCCGGCGCCCGTTTCTGGCAAACGGCAGCGAGATCGTCACCAGCGAAGGCGGCAGCTCACTTAACCCAGCCGCAACGCACTCGACGTGGCTACATTGCCGCCACGCTTTGACCAGCTTGGCTCTCTGTGCCCAGTGAAGGTTTCTGTCCCGGTTGGTAGACCACACGTCGGCTGGTGGGGCGAAGGTGATCTCCATGCCAGTGACCCTTGCTGGCGTGTTCAAGATTTCTATTTCTATTTCTGTTTCTGGGAGCGTGACACGAGCGTGACAGGGTCAAGCTGTCACGCGTGACAAAGTCGTGACACAAAAAGACCCCCAGCGGAGTGCCGGGGGTCTTTTCATCCAACGTTGTGGTACATGGTCAGGTCGCGTGTTTCTGGCACCTGACAGATGAAGTTGCCGTACTCCAAGTTGTTCATCGAAGACACGGCAATACGAATCCTGCCGTGTTCCGGATGTTGATCGGTGAAAGACCGGCTTAGTTGGTAAACCAAGTTCATACCGGCTTCACCGATTGCAGTTAGCTCGTGGTCGGTCTCGTGGTGGCGATCATCGTCGCCGCTTGACCGGCAGAACTCCGGGGCCACGATCCTGATAGTCAACACAGGCCAACGGTCCGGGTTGTGCGACGGTAGCACGAGTAGATCAAACGCCTCGACTTGAAAGACCCCCAGCTCTTTGTAGCGGGTTAGTTCCTCCAAGAAGAACGAGCCGATTACCTCGATTTGCTTTTCGTCTTGCGGGGTGGTCTTACCCGTTCCTTTTCTTAACATCAGTCTCCTTTGTCGGGTGGGCGAAATACCCACGACTCGGACCGTGCGCGCAAGTTGGTGGATTGCCACAAAAGTTTCCCTTGCATTCTTGCAAACGCACCGGACCATCTTTGGTATCCCGCCACGGTGGTGAGTCTTTACTTAGGAGGACCGATGTCCGATACACCAATCAATCCAGTGCTTGCTCGCCTTATCGAAGAGCGCGATGCGCCGCACTATTCCGAGTTCAAGATTCTTTGGGCAGCTGCCGCAGAGAGGGTTGCTCTTGTCGAAGCCGCCCTTGCCGCGCAAGCTGAGATTGACGACTTTGGTCGTGCTGCAAATGGCACGCTTACCGTGGCGTCACCCCTCCCCTTTTGTCAGGTCGGCACCCTCGTACCCCTCCCCTTTTGGCAGGTCGTCGTGAGAACGCGGGCAAAAGGGGAGGGGTACGAGGGTGCGGCGCAGAACAGTATCAGCCGCTTGACACTCACAGCTGCCAAGCGTTTCGGAATCATTGACGGCGAGGTGAAGTAATGAGCAAAGAACGCATTGTATTTTGTGCTGGACCACAGTCTGAAAAGCACGATACACATCGAATAGCAGTTGCTGGAGAAACGTCTGACACACGTGGTGCGATCTACACGATTGAATACTGGTGGGAAGCAGACGGTGGCATCCGTATAGCTGTTGAACGCGAGGTGCAGTCATGACCGATGACTGCACCCCAGAAGAGCAGGCCGAGTTCGAGGCGTGGTTCCTCGACCTCGCGGCGCGCAGTGCTCGAGTTCAGTCCGCCCCCGGCAGGTTGCGCTACCTTGCGGCCACCATGCCCAGCAGCGACGAGCTGCGTGTGTTGATGGGAGCGCGATGACTGGCTTGCTACACTCGACGGACGTGGCATCCATCGAGCAACAAGCCGCCGACGCTAAGGCGTTTTTCGAGCGCGAGCTGGCGTGGCACCAGGAGCTGGGGACGTTCCCAGTTGAGACGTTCCAGGTATTCTGCGACCCTCGGACTTACATAACGCTTGATAACTCGTTTGACCTTGTTCTGCGTGTTGATGTCGCTGTGACAGGGTCCGCCATAGTTTCCGACAAAGGCGAAAAGTTGCCCGTCGCCGAAGTGTGCGAAAACCTTTGCCAAAAACTGAAAGTGCTCTGGGGCGTCCAATACCCTGACCATCTTCCGGTGGTTGCTTCGCTTTACCTTGATCGTGGCAAAGGCGCACTCTGGCAACCGCTCTCGCTTCTCAACCCCAAATGCTTAGAGCACTCGGACTGACACCCTGATGGCATGGATCCGACCTACATCAAGTGCCTGCTCGCCGTGGCCGTCCTTTCTTGGTTCATCGGCGACATGTGGGGCGAGTACGAGCAGGACAAACGCGACCGTGAAGAAGACGGCTGGTGATCCCACACAACGTCACGACCGTGCTGGCCGCCTGGTTGCTTGGGTATTGCTACGGGGCTTACAAGTCCTGGCGCCGTCGTAGGCGGTCACGTCGAGTTCGACGGGTGGTCTACGAGATCGGCGTGGCCGTTGCTCGGCACGACGAGAACGGCATGACCCGCAAGGCTTGGGTGCGACAGATCTACTCACGCCGTGGGCTCAAACAGCCACCTTCGTGACCTGTGTGCATTTCTGTGACACCCCGTGACAAGTAGAAGGGCACACGAAACGACCGGGTGCGAGAAGGAGAAACATGAACATTCCCGAACCCTTGGGATTTTGCGAAAACGGCTGTAAAGCCGGGCTGGTGTTCGACTAAGCGTCTGCGTTGCCGTTGGCGTCTACGGGCACCACAACGCAACGGCAGTTGTAAGTCTCTTCAGGTGAGCCACTTGGGTCGCCGGGGAACATGAGCAAGTCCGCGCCCACTTCGAACGGCTGCTCCATCGGGATTGGGTCGCCCGAGTATTTAGCGTCGGCCTCGACGTGGGTGTCTCGCACCTTCTCGTCGCCCATCGACTGCCACGACTTCATTTGGGCGCCCTGGCTTGAGTAGGTAGCCAGTGCCAGGTCGTTGGTCATGCTGTGGGCCGTGTTGGTAGCCACCTGGATCGCACGGTCACCGAGCACGTCACTCGTGACGACTTGACCGTCGGTGTTGATGGTCACACCAAGCATCTCGGCAACCTTTCCGAGCGTGTCCATGACTGAGGTCGGTTCGAGCTTGGCGGTGTCGAGGATGCCTTGCAAGTCACGACCAATCGCGTCATTCCAGGGCAACCCACCCTTCGGGCCGGTGGCGAGCAACACGTCGAGGCGGCGCTGGATCACTTCTTGCTGGGCGGGCAACATCGTCAGTGATGGCTTGCGGTAGTGAACCGCGAGCACGCCGAGCGCGAGGGCCGCAAGGTCCTTGAGCTTGTCGTGCGTGTCTTGCTGTAGCTCTTGGTTGAACGATCCAATGGCAAACACGTCGGCGGCGTTGAGGTGCGGCGTGTTGGTCTTGCGCGCGGCGTCGGTGTCTTTGGCGTTGGCCTGCGTCTTGATCGCACCCGCTACGCGGCGGTAAACGCGCTCGTGGTAGCGCTGGGCGAAGGCACCGAAGTGGTCGATGCCATCGTCAATGGCGCCGTCAAGACCAACGGCGAGATCGTGCGGCCCCTGCGCCGCTCGAACTAAAGGGAGCGGATCGGCCTCCCGAGCTGCAAGATCGCCGACGCTGTGGCCGACTGCGGTGCCGGGCTCTGCAGGTGGCGGCGTGATGATGGTGGGCGACTTGGTGTCAGACACATACGTCGAGCCCTTCTCGCCACCGATTGGGGGAAGGCCAACGGTTTCGCGAGCTTCGTCAAGCGTGACCAACCCGGCGTCCCACAGCTGTACGGCCTGGTTGAGCTTGTAGCTCGTGTCTTCGGCCAGCTCGGGCACATCGTTGGGCTCGAAGTAGAGCTCGTAGCCCATCTGCCGGGTGGCAGCCGAAAGCGCCGAGGCAACCAGCGTCAAGCGGGCCAGGATCATGTTCTTGAAGTAGGCGGCCAGTTCGACGCGCTGGTTCTCGTAGGTGCGGGCGCCACCAATGCCGAGACGTGAAGGCGGCATGTACCAAGTCGAGAGTGCGTCTTGGCGAGCGACGTTGGCGAGGTCAGCCCAGCCCTGTCCCGGTGCCGTGGTTGAAAGCGGCTCGTACTTCGTGTCGGTGCCGAACACCAAGAGCTTGCCCTTGTTGGTCGGGTCGGTCAGTCGGCTATTGAGCTGGCGTTCGTAAAGGCCCAACTCGTCATCTGGCACGTCCTCGTCGAGCACATTGACAATCCCACCCGGCACGCCACTGTTTGCCATGAGGCTGCGGATCGCGAGGTTCGAGTAGTGAACGGTTGAGATCGGAATGGCGGCGTTGGCCACGAACGGCTGCGCCTTGTAGGGGTCGCCAGGAAAGCCGTAGTGGATGCGGTGAAGTCGGCCCTGGGCGGTGCCACTAATCGCGTAGCCCTGCTCGTTGTAGCGACCGATCTCGATGCCCTGCATGTTGCGCTCGATGTAGCCCGCGATAATCGCACGGGAACCGTCTTTGTTGAGCTGGCCAGGTGCGGCCTTTACGACACTGATCTTGCGGTCGTAAAGCGGCGAAAGCGTGACGCCACCACCAGGGGCGGGCATCTCTTGCAAGAACACCTCACCCGTGAAGTCGAGGGCAAGACTGACGAACGAACGAAGCGCGACGGCGTGTAGCGACTGGTTGGCGGCGACGTTAAAGGCGTGGCAGTAGGGGTCGGTGTCGGTGATGTCCTTGCCAGTGCCGAGCTGACGGGCCTTCATCTCGAAGTTGTTTACATTGGCAACGTCGGCAGCTACGGCATTGACGATGGCGGCGAGCAGCGTCTCCTGGCCGTGGCCTTGATCGCCATTGATGACCTGGCCAAAGCCGAGGTCTTGGAACACCCCACCACCAGTGCCGATTGAGGCCCAGCCAAGATCACGTGTCTCTGTTGCGGGTGCGTCAGTGGTGGTTGTCTCACGCTGGCGCTTGCGCCCGAAGAAAGTAGCCACGTCGTCTGCTCCTGTCCGCGGTTAGTAGGTCTAAGGAAATCCGCGTGCTGTGGTTGTCACACTTGCTGCGAGGAGCCCGGTCCAATGGTGAGGGTGCTGGGCATGCCCTGGATGAGCCCGGTTTCGTAGTCCATTTGGCTTTCGAGGTCGGCCCGTCCAGCAAAACGAGCGCGCTTCTTGGGCTTGGTGCTCGCCATAAAAAGGGCGTAGCGCAACGCGTCGGCTGCGTCGT
>Ga0208867_1000063_pt1 | contig 39507 bp, 47 predicted proteins | sample CryBogCBE05Oct08_FD_185505 | JGI IMG/M metagenome (GOLD analysis project Ga0208867, IMG submission 185505) | Freshwater microbial communities from Crystal Bog, Wisconsin, USA - CBE05Oct08 (SPAdes) (version 2) | ecosystem: Environmental > Aquatic > Freshwater > Lake | place: Crystal Bog... | reverse complement strand
CTTACCCATACGGTAATTTTGACTAATTAATCCCGGGGGGACTTTGGTCCCCTTTTTAAAATTTAAGGAGATTAATTATGACAATGCAAACCGATGTATTATCGGCACACGTAAACGTAAGCAGTTTTGCCACAAACCCACAACGTACAAGACTTAGAGGGTTTTTTTGTGTACCTACAGGTACTGCTGGTACAGTTAATTTATGGGACAGCACAACAGCACCGGTAACAACCGGAACCTATACTCGTTCAGGTAATACTGTAACTGTTTCTTTGACTGCTCACGGACTTGTAACTGGGCAATATATAGGCGTTGCTTATGGCGCAGGTACAGGCGGAACAGCTACCAACGGTAATTATGTAGTTACGGTAGTTAACGCAAATAGCTTTACAGTTCAAGATGTTAATTCTGGAACTATTACCGGTACAGGTTCTGCTGCTATTGCAACTAGATGGATTACTTCTTTTGATACAAGTGCTAGCACAGCAGCTATAATATCCGTGCTGTTGCCGGGTGAAGGCGCATTGGTATATAACCAAATTTATGCGCAACTATCTAACGTAACTGGTATTACACTTTTTTATGGCTAAGAAAAAAGGTGTTTCACTTGCGGTTGGTCGTGGCGAAAAACTGCCTGCATCTAAGGGCGCTGGGCTTACCGCCAAAGGTCGTGCTAAATATAATGCGGCTACTGGCTCGCATTTAAAAGCTCCACAACCTGAAGGTGGTCCTAGAAAGAAATCTTTTTGCGCTAGAATGTCTGGTATGCCCGGGCCCATGAAAGATGAAAAAGGTCGTCCTACAAGAAAGGCGGCTAGTTTAAAACGGTGGAAGTGCGGAACAAAATGAGCGATATTGATCCAATTTCAACGGCTAGAGAATTAGCTACACATGCTAACGATATTGAGCACTTGCAGGCTGACATGGACAAAATGGTCAAAGAGATGGCTGAGATTAAAGTTGCTATTCAAGCCATTCAAAAAACGCTTGATACGGCACACGGCGGTTGGAAAACGCTAATGATGGTTGGCGGTGCTTTTGCTTTAATTGGCGCTATTTTGGCAAACATGTTTAACGGTATTTGGGGTAAGTAATGGCTGATGATTTAGCTTCTAAATATCCGGGTGCAAAAATAACTGTGGCTGGTGCACAAGCACCTTCTGATGAGTACAGCCCAAATAGAATGGGTGAAAGCAGAATAGAAAATGAAGTTGCAAGAAACCGTTCGGATTCACGTACACTAGCCCCATACGAGAAAAAAGCAATTAAAATGACTGCATCACGTGGCGGAGCAGGAGCTGGTGGTGGCGGAGCAGACATGGAAATGATGCACGGGATGTTAATGCCTAACCCAAAAGCTAACTACAAAAAAGGCGGTAAAGTTAAGCTGTTTAAACACCACGACGGTATTGCACAAAGAGGAAAAACCCGTGCCTAGCGTATCTAAAAAACAGCACAACTTCATGGCGGCAATCGCTAAGAATCCTGCTTTTGCTAAGAAGGTAGGAATTAAAGCGTCAGTTGGTGAAGAGTTTTTGAAAGCCGACAAAGGCAAGAAGTTTGGTACGGGCGGTGGCGTTGGTGTTACTCGGGGCGGTAAGGGTATGATTAACCGTCAAGAGACACGATTTGGAAGCATTTTAGGACAAGAGAAAAACGTGCCTAACATTAACTTGAACAAATACATTGGAAAGAAAGAAGGCGGTATGGCTAAGGCTGAAATGAAAGAATCCAAAATGGAATCAAAAAAAGAAATGGCAATGGACAAGAAACAAGACGTTGCTATGATTAAGAAAGCGTTCAAAGAGCACGACGCTCAAGAACACAAAGGCGGTAAGGGTACTAAACTTACGCTTAAAAAAGGCGGTATGGTCATGAAGAAGATGGCTAAAGGTGGCCGTGCAGACGGCTGTGTAACTAAAGGTAAAACCAAAGGAAAATACTTATGAAAATGGATCACGCACCCCTCGAGTCTGGTGTAGAAAACATCAAACACGAAACACTAGCTAAATCAATGAAGATGCACGCTTCTGGTCACAAGCCACACGCTGAAGTTTTTGGCGAGCACGCTGCAGGTCATATGATTCACGATGACCACGTAGAAAAAATGTGCGGCGGCGGTTACATGGGCAAGAAAAAGTAATGAAAGCCAGCCGCGGTATGGGAGCAATCTCCCCATCTAAAAAGCCAAAAGAAACTAAAAGTGCGGTGCTTTTAAAAAAAGGCGGTCTTGCTAAGCAAGCCGCTACTGCTATTGCTATGAAAGCAGCTGGTAAAAAGCCTAAGAAGATGGCAGAAGGCGGTCAGCTTAAAGAAGTACCAGAAGACAATACAGGCCTTTCAAAACTGCCTACTGAAGTTCGTAACAAAATGGGCTACATGAAAGATGGCGGTAAAGTAAATTCTGCTGGTAACTATACTAAACCAGAACTTCGCAAGCGCATATTTAACCAAGTAAAAGCTGCAGCAACACAAGGCACTGGTGCCGGACAATGGTCTGCACGTAAAGCGCAGTTAGTAGCTAAGAAGTATAAAGCGGCAGGTGGCGGATATAAATGAGCGGGTTGGCAAAACCACAACGTTCATTAAAAGCTTGGGGTGAACAGAAGTGGCGTACTAAGTCTGGTAAACCATCAAGCAAAACTGGTGAGAGATACTTGCCAGAAAAGGCAATAAAAGCGTTAAGCCCGCAGGAATATGCAGCGACCACAAAGGCTAAACGTGAAGGTAAAGCAAAAGGTAAACAGTTTGTAGCACAACCTAAAAGTATTAAGCAAAAAACTAAAGCCTACAGAAAGGTTTGACATGGCAGAGAAGTTTATTCAAAAAGCAATTAAGAAGCCCGGTGCACTGCGTAAAGCGTTAGGTGTTAAAGCTGGTGAAAAGATTCCGTCCAGCAAACTAGCTGCAGCTGCAAAGAAACCCGGTGTCGAGGGTAAGCGGGCTAGGCTGGCGGAAACCATGCGCAAATTTAAAAAGAAATAAATGCCGTTTAGCCATCAATGCACTTTCTGTAGTATTAATTTTATCTCGCCAAAGAGGTTGGCTAAATATTGCTCACAAACGTGTAAAGGCAAAGATTTTGCTGATGATATAATTGCCAGAAATAAAGCTAGGCAAAAATACGCGGATGTGCCCGGGCTAACTAAAAAACAAATTGCGTATAGAGCAACAAATGGGATAGATGCAAAACGAGATATTGAAAAAAGACATTTTGTTTTGTCCGTTTTGGGTGGTAAATGTGTTTGTTGCGGATATGACAAAAATATACGTGGGCTTGTTTTAGATCACATAAACGGCGACGGGCACGAGGATCGCAAGCGTATTGGCAATAAAATAGCTAGGTATTACGCTAAGAACTTAGAAGAAGCAAAGCAAAAACTTCAGGTTCTTTGCGCTACTTGCAATCAAATAAAATCTGTAGAAAATCAAGAGCATAATAAATCACGTAGAATTAACAAAAAGGCGGCTTAAAAAATGAGATTACGTAGCGTTTTTACATGGGTTATGGGGCTATTTCAAAAGCCGGAGAAAGAAATCGTTTTTCCTAAAGCGGAGATTGCGGCTTGGCCTTTCCCAGTATCAGAGGATTTTCAGCCACGCCCTAAGCGTAAGTACGTGCGCAAGGCTACAACACGCCCTGTTAAAAAAGCACCAGCTAAAAAAACCGTTGCTAAAAAGCAGGCAAAAAAGAAAGCTAAGTAATGACAACTTCTGGCACCTCGTCGTTTAATCTAGATTTAACAGAACTGATTGAAGACGCTTTTGAGCGTTGCGGTGCTGAGCTTCGTTCCGGCTATGATTTTAGAACCGCGAGAAGAAGTTTAAACCTTTTGACGATAGAATGGGCAAACCGTGGTATTAACATGTGGACTATTGAGCAAGGCCAGATTACTTTGGTTCAAGGCACAAACACATACGACTTGCCAATAGACACAATCGACCTTTTAGAGCACCAGATTCGTACAAATGCCGGTCAGCAAGCAACACAGACGGATATCAACATTAGCCGCATCAGCGTCTCAACCTACGCCACAATCCCAAATAAACTGTCTCAGGGACGCCCTATTCAGGTCTGGATTCAACGTATGTCCGGCGCGCAATACCCAAGCACTACTAACCCAAACGGCGTTAATTCAGCCGGTATAGATGCCCCCAAAATCACAGTCTGGCCTACACCAGATGGTTCTCAAACCTATACTTTTGTTTACTGGCGTTTGCGTCGTATTCAAGACGATGGTACAGGTGTGAATACCCAAGATATTCCTTTCCGTTTTTTAAACTGCATGGTTGCAGGTTTGGCGTATTACCTATCAATGAAACTGCCAAATGTACCAGCAGAACGTATTGCCGCCTTAAAAGCTGATTATGAACAACAGTTCCAATTAGCTGCGGAAGAAGATAGAGAAAAAGCACCAGTTAGATTTGTGCCTCGTAGGATGTTTATTGGGGGGTATTAATGCCTAATAAATTTGCTTCTGGTAAGTTTGCGATTGCCCAGTGCGATCGTTGTGATTTTAGATATAAGTTGGTTGAGCTTCGTACGGAGATTATTAAGACTAAGCCCTATCAATTAAAAGTTTGCAAAAACTGTTGGGACCCTGATCAGCCTCAGTTACAATTAGGTATGTACCCTGTTAACGACCCACAAGCGGTACGGGAGCCAAGACGGGATAATAGCTACGTAGCATCAGGTTTGACGGCTTATGGATACCAAGGTGGAGGCAGTCGTGATACACAGTGGGGTTGGAATCCTGTAGGACAGGGTTACGATTATCAGGAAACGCCAAACTATTTAGTTGGGCAAGGGCAAGTTGGAACAGTAACAATTAACTAGGAGTAGAAAATGGGATATAGAAGCGCAGCTGACGGAATTACCAGCAAAGGTAAAACCAAAGGTAGAAATTTAGGTGATTCAGGTTCTGACGTCAGTACTATGGTTGGTAAAAAGCCAGCTAAAGGTATTGCTGGCGGAAAGACTAATGAAGATATGTTATCTATGGGCCGTAATTTGGCCAAAGAAAAAGCGAACGGATGCTAATCATGGCAAATCAAGTTAAACCTACAAGCAAAAATAGTCCAGCTATTAAAGTTGGAAACAATAAAAATATTCTGCCAGCTGAAAAGTACGCTACGCCACACGACATGAGCGGAAACCCAGTTAGCGGCGGATTGCCAGCTATGTCTGAAGAGACTGGCGCAGAGTTTTTAAATAACGCAAATATTGGCACCGGCACAACTACTAAAGGTAACTACGCTAAAACCAAAACTGACGGCACTAAGCAACGTGGTTTTGGCGCCGCTACTAAAGGTTTTACTTCACGAGGTCCAATGGCATGAGTTTAGACCCACAAACATTAGTTAAACTTGAAATTACGTTAAACGAAGTTGAAGGTATTCTGGCAGGGCTAGGTGAACTACCTACTAAGACTGGTGCTTTTGCGTTGTTGATGAAAATTCGCGCGCAAACTGAAACTCAACTACCTAAAGAAGAACTTAAAGCTGAATAATGAACTACGAAACGCTGTATAACAACATACAAGCCTACGCCGAAAATACAGAGCAGCTGTTTGTAGCTACTATTCCTGTGTTTATTCAGCAGGCTGAAGACCGTATATATAACAGCGTCAATTTGCCTTCATTGCGTAAAAATGTGATTGGTACGGCTACTACAAACAACCCTTATTTAGCTCTTCCTGTTGATTGGTTGGCAAATTATTCACTGGCGGTTGTTGATAGTGTGGGTAATTATACGTATCTTTTAAACAAAGACGTTAATTTTATGCGCGAAGCGTATCCAAGCCCATCAGCTACTGGAACGCCTAAATACTATGCTTTATTTGGCAGCCAGTTATCTAATTTACAAGAATTAACTTATATTTTAGGGCCTACTCCAGATCAAAATTACACAGTAGAAATGCACTATTTTTATTATCCACCAACGATTGTTCAAGGGCAGATTACTGCCGTAAATACTTTAGTAGGCGGAGCGCTATATACCAATGGTATATACCAAAACATATCTTTAACTGGAGGCTCAGGTGCTAACGCAACTGCCGATATCGTTATTGCCGCCGGCGTCGTCACATCCTGTAACATTACTTTTGGCGGTAACTTTTATGTCGTGGGCGACATTCTTTCCTGCTCTTCCCTTGGCTCTACTGGTAGCGGTTTTTCTGTCACAGTAAATACCGTATCTAATGCCACAGGCCGTAGCTGGCTAGGTGATAACTATGACCCAGTACTGTTTTATGGCGCTATGCGCGAAGCTATGATTTTCATGAAAGGCGAAGCCGATATGGTTAAGTACTATGAAGATAAGTACCAAGAATCCATGATGCAGCTTAAACGGCTTTCTGATGGTCTTGAGCGTGGCGATTTCTATCGCGATGGGCAGCTTAAAATGAATGTTGGTGGTAGAGGCTCCTAATGTCTAATATTGTTCAGGGACAGACTACGGTTTTTAAAGTAAATCTTTTATCAGGGTTGGAGAACTTTGCTGTTGGCACCCCCTATACATATAATATAGCCCTTTATACAGGCAACGCAATACTTAATGATGCCACAACAGCCTACACAACAACCAACGAAGTATCCGGTGCAGGCTACACAGCGGGGGGTAAACCCCTAACAATTACCCAAGTTCCCGTGGGTGACACAAATTCAAACACCGCCTACATATCTTTTGCCCCAGTAATTTGGGTAGGAGCTAGCTTTACTGCTAGGTGTGCTTTAATATATAATGGTACCACTGGTGCAGCGGTAGCGGTTTTGGATTTTGGTTCGGATAAAACGAACACATCAGCAGGAACTTTTACTGTAACATTTCCAACCCCCACGGCGACAAACGCCATTATTAGAATTAGTTAAGGAGCAATTATGCAAAAAGAATTAGCAAGCTGCGGCGACCAAGCAGAAATTACACTTCAGGCAGGCGCTACACAAAATGAAACTTTAGGCGTTGAAGGTCATTGGTACGTTGAGTGCCACGATGCACAAGGTAATTTAAAGTGGACTGAAGAGTTCCCAAATCTAGTGGTTGCTGCAGGTAAGCAATTGATGCTAGATACTTTATTAAGAGGTTCTTCTTATACCGTTGTTGGGCCATATCTTGGCCTTACAAACGCTTCTTTAACACCAGCCGCAACAGATACGATGACAACTTTAGTCGGCGGCGGTAAAGAGTTTATTAACTACACCGTTGGTGGATCCGCAGTTCGTGGTACCGCGGTATTTGGCGCATCTAGCTCTACCGGTACAACACCATCTAACGTAACCACTTCTACAGCTTCCGCCATTACATACACTATTACTGGTGCTGGTGGTACGGTGTACGGTTGTTTCTTGGTAACGGGTTCAGGAGCTAGTTCAGCCCAAAGCAATACCAGCGGCACTTTGTATTCTGAGGGTAACTTTTCTACGGCTAAAACAACAACTGCTGGCGATACAGTAAGCGTTACATATAGCACTACCGCAACTAGTTAATTAGGAGCCTTTTATGGCCTTAGTACTCTATGATAGGGTTCAGGAGACTACAGCCACCACTGGTACGGGGTCAATAACCCTAGGTGGTGCTGTAGCCGGATATCAATCTTTTGCCGTAGTTGGCAATGGTAATACTACTTTTTATTGCATCCTTAACGGCTCTGCATGGGAAGTAGGAATTGGCACATATTCAACTACTGGACCAACTTTAGCAAGAACTACAATTCTTTCTAACTCCAACGGCAATACATCTCCTATTACGCTGTCTGGGGCATCAAGCGTTTTTATTACGTATCCTTCCGAAAAATCAATTAATTACGATGCCAACGGCAACGTCAATATTAGCTATACACCTAATACAACTACATCAGTTGGCAAACTAAACGTAGGTGACAATACATATAGCCAGTCTTTAACAGGGCAAATTGCTGTTTTTGCCGGTGCCGACAGTGTATCAAGCAACCTTTATCTTGTTAATACAAATAATACAAGTAATACATCATATTCTTCTATTGTTACGGGCGCAAACAACTACGCTAGTGTTTATATGGAGATGGGAACAAATAGTTCCTTATATAGTTATTCGGCAGCCGGATATGCAAACAACGCATTAAATCAACCAAATAATTCTTTTTTACAGGCTTATGGCTCTGATTTGGTTTTGTCTACATGGACATCCAACGCAATCCATTTTGTACAAAATGCCTCTTCTGCAACATCTGACTCAATGACGTTGTTTGCTGACGGCGGCGCTTCTTTAGGTGGTCTTGGAGACCCCGGCCTTGGAAATATAGCAATTAATAACGCTGTTGTAGGGTTTACCGCTATTACATCGGCAGCAGGCACTACCGTTTTAACTAGTTCCTCTACACAAGTTCAAGCAGTTACTGGAACTACTACACAAACAATTCAATTGCCTCAAGCAACTACTTTGCTTAAAGGCACGTTCTATACAATTTCTAATATATCTACTGGTCTTGTAACAGTTAAAGATAATGCTGGAACAACTTTAGAAACTATTACTACTGGTGGAGCTGCACAATTTTTATGCATTAGTAACCTTACTTCTGCGGGTACTTGGGGGGTTCGTGTATTCGCATCTTCAAATACTACTTGGGGTAATACCGCTTTAAACTATGGTGGAAATATTACTGGCGCTACTTGGCAAGCAAATACAATTGCAACAGGTTATGGCGGTACAGGCTTAATTACATTTACTGCGGCTAATAACGCCCTTTACTCAACATCTTCTTCTACTTTAACTGCGGGTACTTTGCCCGTTGCTGCTGGAGGTACCGGGGCTACAACTTTAACTGGATATGTATACGGTAACGGCACATCAGCAATGACCGCTTCTACTACAATTCCAACTTCGGCTTTAACCGGTAATTTTGTAAGTACATTTAGTGCAGGTACTACAGGGCTTACACCTTCCACCGCTACTACAGGAGCCGTTACCCTTGCAGGTACTTTAGGCGTAGCTAATGGTGGTACTGGAGTTACTACAACACCTACTAATGGACAACTTTTAGTTGGTAATGGAACAAACTATACAGTAGCTTCTTTGGGTTCTGGTACGGGCATTAGTACAACTACTGGATCCGGCACTCTTACTATTAATAACACAGGCGTAACTTCAGTTATTGCAGGCACTGGAATTAGCGTTTCTGGGGCAACAGGCGCGGTTACTATTACAAGCTCTGTAACTAGCCCAATCCCATCTGGTTCTGTAATGTTGTTTTATCAATCCGCAGCACCAACAGGCTGGACTCAAGTTACAACTACCGGTTTAGATGACAGCGCTTTAAGAATTACAACAAGTACTGGCGGTTCAACAGGCGGCACAACTGCATTTAGCACCGTATTTGCAAATCAAACCCCATCATTTACCCCTAGCAATGGAACACTGTCTGTATCTGCGGGAACTTTATCAGTTGGCATCGGAAGTTTAGCAACAGCAAGCACTACTGCAACCGGTTCAGTAAACTTAAGTTCTGGTGGTTCTGTTAACTTAAGTGGCGGCGGGTCTGTAAACGGAACTACACTTTCTACTGCCCAAATACCAAGCCACTCGCACGGGGTTGCAACTTATGCTCAAGGCGCAGGTGGTGGCACCCAAGGCGTCGCAGCATGTGGAGATGGTAATGGCATTTATGGTGACTTTTCAAGTGATAATACCGGTAGTGGTGGATCGCATAGTCACGGATTTAACAATCCAACCTATAGCCTTTCAAATCCGTCATATAGTTTTTCTGGAACTGGACATACGCATACTATAACTGGATCGCCTAGCTTATCAGGCGCGCCATCATTATCAGGAACTGTTGCGGGTTCTGTTGGTTCAGTAACATTGAATGTTAAGTATCTTAACGTTATTATTTGCAGTAAAAACTAATCGTGTTTGGTTTAACTACTTTTGCACAAGTTCCTTTTGCTGCTTTGGGTGGTGGAAATCAGTATGTACTTTCTATTAGTGAAAATTTTAATCCCAATGATTTAAGCTCCCAAATTTCTGCATTTTTAGAAAGCATTGCTGAAAATGCCGCAATTACAGACAACAACTCAGAGTCTGGAAGTGTTTATATTTTTGGTCTAACTGAGACTTTTACTTCTAATGACTCAAGCGCCCAAATTTTAGCATTTTTAGAAAGCATTACAGAAAACTATAACCCCGTTGATTCCGCTAATATAACGGCTCAATTTGCTTCAATACAAACAGAGAATTCAAACGCCGCGGATTCTAGTAATCAGTATTTTGCCGCTTTAGAGGCTCGTTCTGAACCAATAAATTCAGTACAAGACTCAAGTACTCAGCAAAGTAGTTTTTTGCAAAACCCAATAGAAAACTTTACTTCTGCAGATAATGCTTTAATTACAGCACAATTTAAATCTAGCATTACTGAAAATTTTAATCCCGCAGACGTTATTTTCATTGCAGCCCAGTTTGCTTCCCTTGTTTCAGAAAATACTACTGTAAATGATGTAGAAAGTATTGGTTTTGCTTTTATTGCAAGCATTACTGAAAACTTTAATTCTGACACGGCGCAGACAATAGCCGCTCAGTTTGCTTCTTCCATTTTAGAAAATTTAACTTCTAATGACGCAGAAGCCATAAAAGCGGCTTTTTTAACAAGTGTTGCGGAAAACGTAACCATTTTAACCACACTTATTGCACGCGGATGGGTTAAAATTAATGACGCCCAAAACCCCAACTGGTCATCAATTGACGATTTTCAAGGATAAACCATGGCATCAACGTACACAACTAGTTTAAAAATACAACAAATTGGAAACGGCGAACAATCCGGTATTTGGGGAACTTCAACCAACACTAACTGGACTTTAGTTGAACAGGCAATAACCGGCGTTCAATCAATTACAATGTCTAACTCCAACTACACATTGTCAAACCTTAACGGCGTTTTAGATGAGGCGCGTAATGCCGTTTTAGTAGTACAAGGCTCAAACTCTGGGGTTTATCAAATTGTTGCACCACTAGTAAATAAAACATATACTGTTTATAACAACACTGTAGGCGGGTACGCCATAACTATTGGCGGTTCTTCTGGTTCTTTAGTTACTATTCCAAATGGTTTAACTACTCTTGTATATTGCGACGGCACTAATTTTTATTCGGGACTTACGGGACTTACCGGAAATCAAACAATTAGTGGTAATTTAAGCGTTAACGGAAATGAGACTGTTAGCGGTAATTTAAGTGTTACTGGAACAGCTACATTTTCTGCAACCACCACTGCACCCACTGTAACGTATCCAGATAATTCTACTAAAGTAGCTACAACAGGATATGTTACTGCGGCTTTTAATGGAGCCAACCCTGTACCGTCTGGGTCTGTATTTGTTTTATATCAATCCGCAGCACCAACAGGTTGGACTCAAGTAACCACACTAAACGACTATTCTTTACGTTTAGTTTCCGGTTCTGGCGGCTCTACTGGCGGTACAACTGCATTTAGTACCGTATTTTCAAATCAAACACCAATTATTAGTGCTAGCGGATCTGTTGGCGCTACTACACTTTCTATTGGCCAAATACCAAGCCACTCGCACGGGGTCGTAACTTATGCCCAAGGAAATATGGGCAGTACACAAGGCGTCGCAGCATGTGGAGATGGTACCGACATTTACGGCACCTTTCCGACTACTAGTGTTGGTGGAAACGGTTCGCACACCCATAGTTTTTCTAGCGCGGCAACATCAAGCGCAATTACGTTAAATGTTCAATACGCAAATGTTATTATTTGTTCAAAAAATTAAATGATATACGATATACAAGACGCAGTACCAAAAGAGCTTATTGAAAAAATAAAAACTCAATGCGGAGCTATTGCGGATACAGACAAAAGAACTTTTAAACGAACATATAATCGTTCCGGAGATACGGTGGATTTTCATAATCATGATGTTTTAAAAGAACTAGACACAGAAGTTAGTAAGTTTGTATCTCAATATACTTCTGAAGTAGTTGCCCCACTTTACAAACCATCTTTTGATATTGGTGATAGTGGCTATGAATATCATAGATACAATATTGGAGATCAGTGTTTTTCTCATGCAGATGGCGAAATAGTGTTTAAACCAAACAATAACGTTTCTTTTTTACGTTTTGCTACAATGGTTATTCACTTAAACACCGTAGAAGAAGGCGGCATTACAGTGTTTCCAAACCAAAATAAATCTTTTAAAACAATAGAAGGGCAGGTGCTTTTATTTCCCCCCTATAATACCTATCCACATTATGTAACACCATCCACCACTCCAAGAGAAATACTAATGACTTGGTTTGTATATAACGGAATTAACGTAATAAAAACTTAATATGAAAATTGAACCAAAAAATCAATGCCCTTTAAATAATTTTGAACCTTGCAAACAGTTAGACTGCGCTTGGTTTATGGAAGTTCATGGAAAACACCCAAGTACTGGAGAAGATATTAAAGATTGGGCTTGCTCAGTAGTTTGGATTCCTATGATGTTAATTGAAAACGGTAGACAACAACACAGTACTGCTGCCGCAGTTGAATCTTTCCGTAATGAAATGGTTAAAAATAATGAGGTTGGACAGCGTGTTTTACTAGCCGCTGCAGGAGTACCGCAGCAAGCACAAAAAATGATTTTGGAGAGTGATTAATGAAGTTTTTTATTATTCCCGATGATGGAACAGTTAATATAGATAACGTGTACTTTGAAAAATTAAATTTATCTAGTTGTGGAATTCCAAACAATGTTCATGCGTTGCAATGGAAAGACAACACAGGATGGATTGAATTTGTAGACAACTTGGATAAAAACAAACCAGCAAACGAAATTATTACAGAAATACCTATTTGGGCCAAAAACGCCATTAATAAATGGAACGAAGCTAAAAGTGCCGCGGATAATAGAATAGCTGCTACGTCTGTTAAAGAATAAAAATGAACAAAATTATCAACGACCTTCTTACTGGCAAAGATAACCAAACGCATGATTTAGTGCGTTGGTCGTTGTTGTATTCTAGTTTAGTTCTTACTGCAGGCTTAATTTTTAATGCTGTGCATACTGGGTTATTTGATATTGAAAAGTTTTATTTAGGTTCAGCAGCTATTGTCGGCGCTCATGGTTTTGGGCTGATGATGAAAAAAGGCACTGAGCCAGAGGAGCAGTAATGTGGAGTTTATTTACAGGCTTATTTTCTAGTTATGGAATTGCAATCAAAATTGCACTACTTATTGCTTTTGTATGCGGCGTGTTTTTCGCTGGCTGGCATACTCGCGATAGGGATTTTACTGTTTACAAGCTTGAGCAACAAGCTATCGTTGAGAAACAACAAACGGAAAACGAGTCAATCAAGAAACAACAAACGTTAGTTACTAAAGGGATTCAAGATGAATATGATGCGAAGCTTGCTCTTATTAGGCAGTATTATGCTAACGGGGTGCGCCAATCAGGTACCAGTGCAATGCCCGGCATATCCGCAACCACCAAGCTCTCTAACGCAATCGCCACCTACAATGTACTTGCTGAACAATGCGCAATCACAACCCTCCAAGTAACTGAGTGGCAAAAGTGGTATGAAGAAGTAAAGAAGGCCAGTGAAGAATGAGTCCGGAGCAACTACAAAAACTAGGTATAAATGAAGAATGGTTTAAACCCTTAACAGATGTTTTTATTAAATACAGTATATCGACAACACAGAGACAAGCGTCTTTTATAGGACAGTGCCAACATGAGTCAAACAATTTCAGAACTTTGGAAGAGAACCTTCATTACTCTGCCGCTGGACTTATGCGTACATGGCCCTCAAGATTTCCTAGTACAGATGTGGCTGAACAATATGCTAACAATCCAGAAAAAATCGCTAACAAAGTTTACTCGGGACGTTTGGGAAATACAGAAGAAGGCGATGGATGGGCTTTTCACGGACGCGGCATTATTCAGTTAACAGGTAAAGATTTATATACGGCATGCGGAGCGGCTTTAGGGGTTGATTTTATTGGTAATCCTGAGCTTTTAGTACAGCCAAAGTATGCGGCTTTAAGTGCGGGTTGGTTTTGGAACAAAAAAGGGTTAAATGATTTAGCTGATAAAAAAGACTACCCTGAGATGACCAAAAGAATTAACGGCGGCCTATTGGGTTTAGCCGATAGAATTGCTAAAATTGATGCAGCAAAAGAAATATTGGATACTTACTGATGCCGTTACAAAAACTACAATTTAGACCCGGCTTAAACCGTGAAGGTACTGACTACTCCAATGAGGGCGGTTGGTATGACGGGGATAAAATTCGTTTTCGTTCTGGCTTTCCAGAAAAAATCGGCGGTTGGACTCAAGTGTCTAATAGTCAGTTTAGTGGTGTATGTCGTTCATTGTGGAATTGGCTAAGCGGCGATGCGGGTGCGGGTAGTAGTTATATTGGGTTAGGTACAAGTAGTAAGTACTATATTTATTTTGGCGGAATATATAACGATATTACCCCTATTACACAAACCGACACTCTTACAAATCCATTTACTACTAATTACGGGAGTAACGCATATACTGTTTTAGTTACAGATGTTTCTTATAATCCCGGCACCGGCGATTACGTAAATTTTTCTGGCGGTTCTGTTGTTGGCGGTGTAACTATTAGTGGGGACTACGCAGTTACTTCAGTTGTGTCATCTACAACATACACTATTACTATTACAAGCCCAGCAACATCGGCAACTGGCGGCGGTACTGTAACCGCATCTTATGAATACCCATCAGGCAGCACTGTTTACTCTATAGGCACTGGGTGGGGCGCAGGTCCTTGGAGCCGCGGTACTTGGGGTTCGGCATATTCATCTGGTATTGGCTCACAATTACGCCTTTGGTCTAATGATAATTTTGGTGCCGACCTCGTTATTGCCCCCCGCGGCGGCCCTATTTTTTATTGGCAAGATTCTGGTGGCGTAGGCACCCGCGCCCAGTATTTAAACAATATAGCCAACAATACAACCCTTCTTACAGACGCCACAACGTTTAGCTCTGGTTCCACAACAATTAATGTTACTTCGGCTAATGCACCATATGTTTATCCATATTCATACATTACTGGTATAGGTATACCAGCAAATACTTATGTTACATACATAAATAACGTAACCGGCGCCGCAACAATTAATAACACAACAACTGGCGCTAGTTCTGGTAACTATAGTTTTTCTTATTCTGGCGCATTTGTACCGCAACAAACTTATCAGGTTATTACATCGGCTATTCAAGAGTTTGTTATTGCGTTTGGCGCTAACTCATATATACCCGGAACACCTAATTCTACTTTTAATCCTTTATTAGTTCGCTGGTCAGACCAAGCCAATGCCTATCAATGGGTACCAGAAGTTACTAACCAGTCGGGTGAATTTGCACTAACTAACGGTTCTTATATTATGGGTGCCCGTGCAACACGTCAAGAGATTTTAGTATGGACTGATTCAGCAATCTATTCTATGCAATATATTGGCGCTCCTTACGTATGGGGCTTCCAAATTTTAATGGATAACATATCTGTTATGTCGCCTAACTCGATGATTACGATTAACAACGTAACTTATTGGATGGGTAAAGACCGCTTCTATATGTACTCTGGTCGTGTTGAGGTTCTTCCTTGCGCACTGCGTCAATACATTTTTGATGATATTAATACGGACCAAGCCTACCAAGTATTTGCTGGCGCTAATGAAGCATTTAATGAAGTGTGGTGGTTCTATGTAAGTAAGTCTGGCAGCGGGACAACTGTTAACAAATATGTTATTTATAACTACCTAGACCGCGTTTGGTACTATGGCACATTAGGGCGTACTGCTTGGCTGCAGACTGGTACACAGCCTTATCCTATTGCTGCCGACTATAATAGCAGATTACTGTACCAAGAAAACGGTACTGACGACAATTCAACAACTGCAACACTACCTATATATTCTTATGTTCAGTCCTCAGACTTTGATATTGGTGATGGCCACAACTTCGGCTTTGTTTGGAGAATATTGCCTGACGTTAATTTTAATGGTTCTACTACTAACCAGCCATCTGTAACGATGACCGTAAAACCACGGGAAAACTCTGGTACTGCATATGGACAAGCGGATAGTCCACAAGTTATAAGTTCGCAAAACTATACGACATTACCCCAATATACAATTCAGCAGTTTACTGGGCAGGTTTACACCCGTCTAAGAGGACGCCAAATGGCGTTTAGGATTGAATCTACTGGTACAGGCGTGGCTTGGCAGCTGGGTTCACCAAGAATAGATATTCGTCCAGATGGCAGAAGATAGAATAAAATGAGTATTCCAAAGTATCAAACCTATAATGGACAGATTAGGTCAACAACATCACCTAACTTGCCTATTGCGCCTACCGATTATCAGCAAGCTTATCAAGACCAGCTTAATAACGCGTTACGACTGTATTTTGCACAGTTAGATAACTTTACCCAAGGCTCTGTAATACCATCTTCAGGGGCTACGAACCAAAGACCTACGTCAAAGTTACAGGTTGGGCAGCAGTATTTTGATACTACGTTAAATCTGCCTATATGGTGGACTGGCACTAAGTGGATAAACGCTAGTGGAACGGCAGTTTAAGTGATAAAATCAGGAAAAAAGTAAAGGATATATTATGTCAGGTGGCGGCGGAAATGGTGGCGGAGGCCTATTTAGCGATCCCTTAGAACTAGCTCTGGTAGCTGGTACTGCTATTGCTGCGCCTTACGCAGCTCCTGCTCTATTTGAAGGCGGCGCTCTTTTAGGTTCTACGGCGCTTGGAGCTGGCGTTACGGGATTGGGTATTGGGGCTTTAGGCGGAGCCGCTTTAGGATATAACCCTGTTCAAACTGGCTTAATGGGCGGTTTAGGCGGTGCTGCAGCCGGTGCTATGGGCGTCGGTGCTGCGGCTGCTCCTACTGTTGGTACTACGGCTGGCGCTGCTGGAACTACTGCCGCATCTACTGCCCCTGTTTTAGCTGGTACTGGCGCGGCTGCCCCAACTGTTTCTGGAGCTGCCGCATATGATGCTGGTTTAGCCGCCAACACAGCTATTCCCGGAGCCGCTGCAAGTACTGGCGCTGGTATAGGCGGAGCTAGCACTTCTTTAATCCCCGGTATTTCAAATACAGCTCTTGGCGTAGGTGCTGGCGGTCTTGGCTTAATGGCTTTGATGAAGAATGAGCAAGCTAAATATGGTACACCGCCAAACTCTCAAGTCAACTGGAATGGCGGTTCTTTAGCCAATTTTAAATACGACCCACAACACTATAGTCCAGATGTAGTAATGCCGCCTAATCCACCGTATCAACCTGTTTATACAAACTATCAAGCAGCTCAAGGTGGAATGGTACCCGGTTATGCTGGCGGCGGTTTAATGGACCCAAATTCTGAGCCAGTAGACTTTATGGGCGGCGGTATGTACCCACAAAGCCAACAGCAACGTTCATACTATGCTACACCTACCCAAATGCCTACTAGTGCTCAAGCAACCGCATCTTTATACGAGCCAAAGACAAACCCATTAACCGGTGATGAAATGGCTAACATGGCTACTGGTGGCGTTGTTGCTTTTGATAATGGTGGTATGGCATATGACCCTAATGCTGAAATTCAGCAACAAGCTATGCTAGCACGTCTTTCGGGTTTACCTCAGTTAATTCCTACCGCTAGCGCAGCGGGGGGTAAAATTAAATCTTTGGGCGCTTATTCTGATGGCGGTCAAATGCTTAAAGGCCCCGGCGATGGTATGAGCGATAGTATTCCAGCTACAATTCAAGGTAAACAACCAGCCCGTCTTGCAGATAATGAGTTTGTAGTTCCGGCTGATGTAGTAAGCCATATAGGTAATGGCTCGTCTGATGCAGGCGCTAAAAGATTATACGCCATGATGGATAAGGTAAGAAAAGCAAGAACTGGGAAAGCTAAGCAAGCTCCTAAGATTAACGCTGATAAATACATGCCAGCATGACGCTGATAGTAAAAGCCGTTCCAACAAACTATGTGGCGCAATCTTGGCCTTTGGTTGAGAACTATATTGAGTCTGCGGTTTCTTGGGGTGGTGAAGACTATACGTTAGAGCAAGTACAGGTCTATTTAAGTCAAGGCGGTTGGAACTTATTAGTAGCGGTAGATGAACAAGGCGCAGTACACGGAGCAGCAACAGTAACATTTTTAAACTACCCAAATGACCGCATAGCTTTCATTACTTTTATAGGCGGCAAGTTGGTATCAAATAAAGATACGTTTGGGCAACTTAAAGATTTACTAAAGGCTAGCGGAGCCACTAAAATACAGGGTGCAGCAAGAGAATCAATTGCCCGTTTGTGGAGCCGTTATGGGTTTGAAGAGCGGTACAGAATTGTAGAGACAAAAATATGAGATATGGCTTAGATACAATGTTGCCTTTAGAGGCTTTTAAACCACGCTTAGGCCGTGGTTTTAGTGGTGGTGGCATGACCCTTGAAGGTGGTGGTGGTGGTTCTCCTCCTCCCCCTCCTCCTGCGTCACCCACACAAACTACTGTTCAAAATACAAACATTCCTGATTACTTGCGCCCATATGCGGAAACAATGCTTGGCGCTACTCAGCAACAACTATTTAACACGCAGCAAAATCCCGATGGTAGTACCCAAATTACTGGCGTAAAACCCTACGTACCATACAGCCAAAACCCAGCGGATTATGTAGCTGGCTTTAGTCCTGAACAAGAACAATCTTTTAGTACAACCGCTAACTTACAAGTACCGGGTCAATATCAAACAGCGTCTCAAATGACTGGCGCTGGCGGTTTAGGCGCTTATGGTTTGGCTGGTCAAGAAGCCGGCGCAGGTAATCAATACAACCAGATGGCCACTAACCCTTATGCGGTTGGTGCTTTCATGAACCCCTACATCCAGCAATCTCTTGCCCCACAATTACAACAGCTAGCGCAACAAACAGGTATTCAAACCGCAGCTGAACAAGGCGCGGCTACATCTGCTGGGGCTTTCGGTGGTTCTCGTGAAGCTTTGATGAATTCGCTACAACAGCAGCAAGGTAATTTAGCGGCTCAACAAGCTATTGGCCAAGGCTACAATCAAGCGTATAACAACGCTATGCAAAATATGCAGTATGGTGCCGGTTTAGGTCTACAAGGTCAGCAAGCCGCCAACCAAGCATTGGGTACAGGTATTGGGGCTGCAGGTCAGTTAGGTTCTATTGGCGGTCAACAGTTAGCCGCTCAGCAAGGTATTGCCGCAGCCCAAATGCAGGCTGGTACGGCGCAGCAGCAACAGCAACAAAACATTATCAATCAGGCAGTTCAAAATTACGCTACTGCACAACAATATCCAGAGCAGCAACTGTCTTTCATGAACGCTATGCTACGTGGTTTGCCAACACAAGCTACAACAACCCAAAGCTATCAAGCACCTCCAAGTTCGTTAAGCCAAGTTACAGGTTTAGGTCTTGCAGGTCTTGGCGCTTATCAAGCGTTTGGCGGCTCAGGTGGTTCAAGCGGTTCAGATGCAGGCTTGAAAGAAAACGTTGTAGGCTTGTGGACTGCGCCTAATGGCTTGCGTGTTTACGAGTTTGAATATAAGCCTGAGTTTAAAGACCATCCACTTTGCGGTCATGGTAAGTTTATTGGTTACATGGCTCAAGAAGTTGAGAAGGTTATGCCTGAGGCAGTATTTACTATGGACAACGGCTTTAAGGCTGTTAACTACGATATGGTTGGGAGGGCTGCATAATGCTCGGTATGGAACAAATGTATAAGATGGCGCTTGATCCGCGCATCTTCCCTGACTCACGTTTATTAGCTGTTTTACAAGGTCACGATAACTCTCTTCCTATGGCTGTAGCCATGTCTGCTAAACAACAGCGAGACAAACTAGAGCAAGCTAAGATGGGTCAACAAGCACAGATGGGCGCTAAACAACCTACAGTGCGTGACACAATGTTAGCTAAAGACTTACCACAGCCTCAAGCTGGACTAGACCAACTACCTGCTGAGAATATGCAGTCTATGGGTGAACCCGGTATGGCTGCTGGCGGTATTGTTGCGTTTGGTATGGGTGGCTTTACTGATCCTGATGAAGATGATGATAGTAGCGAAGAAGATGAGTTTAATTCATTGATTGCCCGTCAAGGCGACTTAGGCGGTTTGGGCGCTGGCATTATGTCCGTTGCTAACCCATCTGCTGCCCCATATAGTTCGATTGGTATGCAAGATAAAGGCGTGGGTACACCTAAAGCTGGACAGGCTTCTTTGCTTGACTACATTATGCGTAAGGAAAGTGGCGGTCGTGACTACGATGAAAAAGGTAGACCGCTCACTTCAAACAAAGGCGCTAAGTTCGCTATGCAGGTGCTAGATTCTACAGCTAAGAATCCGGGCTTTGGTATTAAACCCGCTAAAGATGTAAGCCCAGAAGAATACAACCGCGTCGGAAGAGAGTTGGTTGGAGCACTACATAATAAATATCAAGACCCTAAATTAGCTGCTATGGCTTACAACTGGGGTACGGGTAACGTAGATAAGTGGCTTCATAAAGGAGCTGACGAAAAAGCGTTGCCTAAAGAAACTCGTATGTATGTTGCCAGCCTTGCACAAGGCGGGTCCGTCGGGTTTACTGGAGGCGGATTAAATGATTTGTTAAGCGAGTTTGGTCCCGAAGCATCTACTATGGACGATACAGCAGCCGCAAGTAAAAAACCATTAAGTAAAGAAGCTGCAGACTATCTAAGAAAACAAGCAGCTCGCAGTGCGGCAACAGCACCCGCAGCAACATCGGCAATACCAAGTGCCCCAGCCGTTAGTGGAATTAATAAGTTGATTGGTAGCTATCTAGTGCCCGGAGCTGTTTATGAGGGCGGTAAAACATTAGGTAAAGCTACCATGAACACTATGGCCGGTAATTCCTATTTTGATGACTACAGTGATCCGTTTATGGGCGATGTAGCTGTTGGAAACCAGATTCTAAAACAAAACCCTCAGGCTTTAGCTTTGGCGCAACAATCGACACCAGCAGCTCCAGCAAAACCAGCTCCAGCTGGGCAAGCACCTGCATCATACACTCAAGCACAACAAGACCAAAGCCCTACCGGTCCAACTAGAGACGAGTTAGCGTCTTCATTCCCAACACAACCAGATGCTAGTCAAGATATGATTACTAAGTATTTGGCTGGGTTAGAGCAATCGCGCAAACAAGCCCCCGGCCTAGCTATGATGGCGGCCGGTCTAGGTATTGCAGGTCAGCGTTCCCCATATGGTTTATCTAATATTGGAGCTGGCGGTTTACAAGGATTACAATCTTATGAACAAGCTCAGAAACAAGACCAGTCCGGTCAAATGGCTGCGTTATCTGCTCAAGCTGCTATGGATAGAAATAAAGTACTACAACAACACTACAATATGTTGGGTCAACAAGGACAAGATGTTAAGTATTCGTCGCAACTGCAAGGCCTTAACGGGCAGATTGAAAAAGAGATTGCTGACAGCGCTATCCTAAAAAACAGCCCCCAACAAGCCGCTGTATATAGACAGAATAGAATTAATCAATTGTTAAAACAAAACCCAGCTTTGTATAAGTGGTACCAAACTCAGGGTGGAAGTCCTGTGTCATCTTCTGTACAATTACAAAGTGCCCCCGGAAACGTAATAGGGTCAGTTAAACAATAGTAATACCTGCAAACTGCTAGGAAAAATTTATGCCGTTTTTACCGCTACCCAATGGGTCGTATGTAGAAGTTCCAAGTGGACTTTCTGATGAGCAAGCGTTCAAGCTAGCTAAAGAACAGTTTCCTGAAGGGTTTGAGGATTACGCCGAGCATAAAAAGAAAACAGGCCTACTTCCAGCAGCTAAGTCTGGTTTTAAAGAAGGGGCCGGTTCTGCGCTTGAAGGTCTTGGTAACTTAGTAGGTAGTGAAGATGTAGCCGGCTACGGCAAACAAATCAAACAAGAAGGCGCGCAAGCGTATGAACCAACTACTTCACAAGATATGGACGTGGCTAGACGCCAAGGCATTACGTCACTTTTGGGTACTGGTCTTAGCAAATATATCACGGAGCCTGTCGGACAAGCTGTTGGTAGCTTTGCTGGTAGGTACGGTGCTCCTGCTGCAGCTGGTGCTGCTGCTTCTTTTCTCGCTCCCGAAACCGCTTTAGCCGGAACAGCGGGTTTTGCTGCTGCTAACTTCCCAATTCACTTCGGTGAAAATATTACTGCGCAGAAAGAAGCTGGGCAAGAACCCGACTATGATAGAGCATTAGTTCCTGCGTTAGCGCAAACAGCGATTGATTCTTTAGGTGGTGAGATTGTTGGCGGAGCTATGAAAGGCTTTGCTTTAAAAACAGCAACTCAAGAAGCACAATTATTAGCACCTAAAGTATTAAGCGGGGAACTTACCGCACAACAAGCCACAGCGCAGTTAAGTGGCAGGCTATCAAGTGTATTAAAAGGCACAGTAGAAGCTGGCGGTGCAGGTACATTGATGTCTACAGTCGGCACAGCTGGACAAAGATTTGCGGCAAGTCAAGATGTGTTTAGTCCCGAGGCTTTAGATCAATATGCTGAAGGCGCTAAGCAAATGGGTTTGGTTGCTCCGTTCTTTGGGTTACTGCATGCTGGTCAACCAGCTCGTGCTAAAAAGTTAATTGATGATGCGGACACAAAAGTAAAAGCTGAACAACAAGCAAAAGTTGACGCTGAACAAAAAGCGTATTATCAAAGCCCAGAAGGGCAAGCGCAATTGCAAGCAGAGCGTGAACCAATAATTCAGCAAATAAAAGATTTGCGAGAGGTCCTTAAAAGCAAAGGATTACCTAAAGAAGAAAAAGATGCCGGTAGAGAACAGCTTAACGCGTTACAAAAACAACTAGATAGCATCCATGAAAAACTTGGTATTGCTCCAGCACTTGAAGAAGGCCAAGCACCGCAAACTGTTGAAGGGCGTCTTGCTGCATTAAAAACACAGCGTGAACAAACTGCGCAAGCAGAACAAGAAAAGCAACAGCAAGCTGCGCAAGCAGAACAAGAAAGACTGCGTCAAGCAAACGAATTGCAATTAGGTGAGACAGTAAATGCTAAACCGCTACCTAATGCACCTAGCACATTATCTGCTCGTGAAAAACAAGCCGCGGAAGATAAAGCGCAAGCCGATAGAGAAGAAATGCTACGTCATCGCTTTATGCTTGAAAATACATTTAAGCCAAACGTCGAGCGCCAAATTGAGGATATACAAACTAAACTTCAAGAGGCTATACAAACTGGTGACACAACTGCAGCTAGGGCGTTGGCAGGCAACTTAGAAACACTACGTAAATCATTAGAAGCTACAGACTTACAGCTTGAGGCTTTACCTAAACCTGAGCCAACAGTTAAAGAAAAAATGGATGCGCTTGATAAACAAATCAAGAAGCACAATGCCGATTTACAGAAATATAGCGGCGAAACTTTTGATAGAGATAAGTTTGAAGCAGCTTTAGATAAGCTAGAAAAAGCCAAATCAGAGCGTGAAAAACTAGAAGAGCCACCTGCACCAGTACAACAAGGTTTGGCTTTTGAAGAAACCTCCAAAGAAAAAGCATACGCAGCTAAACAAAAAGAACTTGAAGGGGCTTTTGGTAACACTGATGAGCATTTAGTTGGTAGACTGGTTGATACGGTAAACGCACAAGGTAAAGAAGAACCTACCACTAACTTAAGAGTTGCAAGACTTCAACGTGCTATTGAAGAAGCAAAAGCCAACGGCGATGAAAAGTCCGAAGCGGCTCTTTATGACCGCCTTGACGACCTACAAGAACAGTTAAATCTGCGCCCAGAAGACGCTAGAAATAAAGCGTTACTTGATCAACAAGAAGCTATTGATAATTTGCGTGATGCAGTTGAAGATGTAAAAACAGGTAGGTATTTGGGCGAAGGCACAACAGATACTTCTACCGCTGAGTCTATGAAGTCGGGGTTGATTGATAAAGCAAAAGGGCATGTTGCGCAGTATATTGAAGCAGCAATTCGTGATATTAACGCTCGTCGTGCCGCGTTAAAACAAAAACCATTAAGTGTAGATGAGTCTTTAAAACTTGCCTACGATTTAAAAGATTCACTTGATAAAGTTATTAGCAATCAAAACTTATCCGTATTACTACGTCCCGATTACATGCAGCAACGCCTTAAATTAAAAGGCGCAACATCTGGAGAAGAGGCGGCAGCCCTTAAAAAACTTAGCGCACAGTACACTAAATCTAGAAAAGAAGGCGCTCTTGCAGAAGGCGTTAGCCAAATTGAAAAACAACTTGCCGGCATTAAACAAAAATATGCTGAGGGAGAGTTTTTAGTCAAAGGTGAAAAGCAGTTCTTTAGTTCTATGGAACGTGATCCTGCTCAGATGTTAAAGTCAGAGCTGGAAAAGAAAAACCCCAATCTTGAAAAAGTTAAAGCACTACGTAATGAAGTAAGAAAACTTCAAGAGCAAGAAAAACTAGCAGAAGAAGAAAAGGCTAGACAAGAAGCCGTTGATATGGAGCGCTACGCCCCATCTGGTGTAAACCCCGATCAGTATAGTTTGTTCGGTGCTAAAGAGTTAGAGCCTATTGCTACAGTGCGCGCTACCCCAGCTAACTTTATGAAGTTTGTTGGCATCCAAAGAAATAAGTTGCAGCACAGCATTAAGATGGCGCAAGCCGCTTTAGAGAAAGTAAAAGCTAAAGGTACGTCAGCTGCAGAAGACCGCGCTCGTATTGAAGCAGAGCAAGCTAAAAAAGGACCTTTAGTTGAACGTTTGGCAGGTCGTTTGGAAGATTCGTTTGCCAAAAACAAAGAAGAGGCTATAAGCCGTAGCGCCCAATTACGTAACCTATTTAGTACGCAATTAGAGTACAAGCTTTTGTTTGATATTGCGCAAACTAAAGAAAAAATTAAACAGTACGAAGAAATAGCCGCCGGTGAAAAGGGTAAGTTTAAAGAAGGCTACAAAAAGTACGTAAAAGAACTTGAAAAAACTATAGCGCAAGCCGAAAAATACTTAGAAGATATTCGTGCTCGTGATGTTGAGTACTTTACTATTGAAGGCGAAAACAATAAGCGTTCCGTGCAAATGACTCGCAAGGTGTTAAAAGATGCGCTTGCTGAAAATAAAATTACTGAAGAACAGGCCGCTCCAGTTAGTAGAGAAATTGACAGAATAGAAGCCACCAATCAAGCTGAACTACAAAAACGTGTTACGGAAAAACGTTTAGCTGAACAAAAAGCTTTTGAAGCATCTGCGTCGGCAGAGAAAGTTGTGCCAGTAAAAGAAGAAGTTGGTGCTCTTATTATAGATAAGAAAAAACTTGACAGAATATCTAAGCGTTTAAAAACAAACGAAGCTAAGTTTGACAGAATGAACCCTGAATCTAAAGGGTACGATGAACTTAACAACAAGATAGAAGCCGATAAAGAAGCAATCGACCGGCTAAAAGAAAGCATATTTAGAACAAAGTCTGAAAAACAAATACCTTTAACAGAAGAGGAAAAGCGAGCTAAACTGTATGAAGAAAGCGCCGAAGGCGCTAAAGAAATGCAGGCTATTCGCAAACAACTTGGGCTGGATAAACCCAACCGCAAAGACGTTATTGCCGACTCTAAAGCATATATTAAAGCACTTGAAGAGCGTATTGAAGCTAACGACAAAAAACGTCGTATTGCAAGTCCAAGGTCGGATGCTAGAAAGAAATTTGAAAATGTTGTGTCTGTTCTAACTAAAGAACTAGAGAATGAAAAAGAAATTTTAGCTGAACAACAGAAGCTTGCTAAAGCTGAAAGGGCACTTGCCGTAGCCGGTAATGAGCCGGGTCGTAAACAAAAATTAAAACCACTAACAAAAGGTACAGCCAACCCCGCTAAAGATTTTGCTGAAGGGTTAGCATCTGAGCGGGGCTACGAACCCGAGTACAGTCCTAGAATTGATAGAGATGAAAAAGGTAGTTTTATATTTAGAAGCGGTAAAAGCGAAGGTGTGTTTAGAAAAGGTTCTAGAGAAGGCGGCGTTGATCTAGCGGAGACCGCTAAAAGAGCCGAAGAGTTTAAAAATAGTTTGCCTGAAGGTGTTAAGTTCGAATACGCCGACACACCCGATGCGCTACCAGATTATGTAAAAAACCAGCTGTCTGAAAAATCTTTAAACGCTATGCAAGGCGCTGTACTGCCAGATGGCACTATTGTTGCAGTCGGTAATAAGCATGTTAGCATGTTAGATTTTGAAAAAACTCTAGCACACGAAGCTATTGGCCACTATGGTATAGAACGTATTTTAGGTAAAGAAAATCTAGTAAATCTCATAACTAGAATTGATGCGCAAAAAGGTGGTTTTTATAAACTCGCCAATGAAATGGGTGTTTTAAAAGACATACTTCAAGACATCAAAGATGAAAGAGAAGCGCGGGGGCCTTTAACTCCTGAACAAGAAAAAATGATTGCCGTTCGAGAAATGCTTGCTCGTTTTGAAGAAAAGCGTTTAGACGACAAAACATTTATGCAAAAAGCTAGTCGGTTTATTAAAGAATTGATTGGTGTAATGCGTGATTGGATACGTAAGTCTGGCCTTGCAGAACTTAAAACATTTACAGATGCGGACATGCTTAGTTTACTAAAGCAGTCTAGAGAAGCTATGGAAGGCAAGCGAGCATTTAAATATACCCCTCTTGACGAAGATACTGCTTTTAGAAAAGCTAAGTTTTCTGATGAATCTGACCCGCTTGCTCAACTGTCTAGCAAATTAGTTGCTAAACCAAAAGGCATCAAAGATTCTCTTAAAGGTAACTTGGCGGCATTTAATACGCAGTTTATTGACCGCTTAGCCCCACTTAAAGAAATTTGGCGTCGTATGGGTGAGACAGGCCCATCTTCGCAAATGATGTACAACTTGCTGGCTCATGGACAGCGCAACAATATATCTAGTGAGACTGTAGTTAACGGCGCTCGTAAGTTTTATAAAGACCCAACTACCGGTGAAGTAACTATTCGTTCCGCTGGTGGTCCGGGTATGAAACAAGTATTGCAAGAGTTATTACAATCTGACAAAGGCAACCCACAAGCACTTAATGAAATGTTTACTGCCTATGCTGCGGCTAAACGTGCTGAAGTAGTTGGGTATAGAAAGTTGATAGCCGATGGAGAAATAAGCGCTAGTATTACTCCAAAGATGTTGGAAGAAGCTAAGAAGTCAGGCAATGCGGACCCCGCGTTTGTTAAGGCGTTTGATACATACCAAAAATACAATAATGGTTTGATTGATAGCTTAGCAGACTCAGGATATATTGCTAAAGAAAAAGCTACTGAGCTTAAGAACAAAAACTATATTCCATACTATCGTTCACGTGGTGGTGTAGTTGATTTGGTAATTGGTTCTGAAACTCCTATCCGTATTGGTACATTAAAAGATCAGCCATACTTGCATGAGTTGGTTGGCGGTGATCAGAAGATTCAGGACTTCTTTAAGTCCTCTGTACAAAACACTAATATGATTACCGAAATGGCTTTGCGCAATAATGCCACAGCCAGCGTAGCCAATGTATTACAAAACTTAGGTATTGCTGAAGTTCGCAAAGGCGAAGGACAAGCCGCCACTAATGTAATTCGTTTTAAGTCTAATGGTAAAGACTACCACGCTGTTATTGATACAAGTAAGAACGCAGAGTTTAGCGACATTGATCCTAACTTGTTGGTCAAAGGCATGGAAGGTATTCCAACTCAGCTTCCGGGTATCGTGAGGTTGATGGGCGTGCCAGCTAGCTGGCTTCGTAAAGGCGTTACACGCAATCCTTTCTATGCCTACAAACAGTTAGTTCGTGATCCAATGTCCGCTTGGTTAACAACAGGGGCTGATTTCACACCTATTCTGTCATCACTTAAGGAAGTTAACAACGCTGTGCGGGGTGCGGGTGAGACCAACAAGCATTTGCAAGAGTCGGGTATTTTGGGCGGGGAAGTTTACACAGGACGTGCCGAGGATTTAAATCAAATAGTCACAAGACTACAGTCAGGTAAAGCCAGCGTAGCTGGGGCTATGGCGTTTATGGATAAGATGGCGTCTGAGGCTGATGCTTCTACTCGCTCAGTTCTGTATGATAGTTTCCGCAAGCAGGGCTTGACGGATATGGAAGCGCAGATTGCCACAATGGAGTCGATGAACTTTAATACTCGTGGCGCTTCTCCTTCGATGCACTGGGTTAACACAATGGTGCCGTTCTTTAACTCAGCGATTCAAGGTTATAACGTAATGTATAAAGCGTTTGCTGGCAAGATGCCGTACGCTAAAAAACTAGACTTGCAAAACAAGTTAATTAAACGCGGGTCTATGATTGCCGGTATGTCGATTTTGTATGCGATTGCTAACCAAGATAATGATGCGTATAAGAACGCTACGCCTGATCAGAAGTATTTGAATTGGTTTGTGCCGGGTTTTGGCAAAGATGGGAAAGAAGCATTTAGACTGCCGATTCCATTTGAAGCGGGCTATATATTTAAAGCTATGCCCGAAGCCCTTGTGAATATGGCGTATCAAGATGATGCCGCTAAAGAAGGGTTAGATGCTATTAAGACTGTCTTGCAACAGACAAACCCACTAGGCGTACCTACAGCCATTAAAGCGCCTATTGAACTGGCTATGAATCGTTCGTTGTATACAGGTAGAGATATTGAAAGCAAGCGACTACAGGCATTAGAACCCGGTCAGCGTTTTTACGATACAACCAGCGAACCAGCTAAGATGCTTGGCGATATGTTAAATATTTCCCCAGCTAAATTGGACTACTTAGCTCGCAGTTACTTTGGTGGGTTGTTTACTACTGTAGCTTCCGTTGTTAATCCGATGCTTGCTGACTCGTCTAATGTAAAACCTGATGGCACTATGTCAGACTTGCCTGTATTTGGTCAGATGTTCCAGCCTGAAGATGCGGGTGGTATTACTCAACGTGCTTACGAGGTTCTACAAAAAGCTTCTCAAGCCAACGCCACATACAAGCATTTGGCTGAAATAGGCGATACCAAAGGTGCTGAAGAATATTTAAAAGAACGTGGAGCAGAAGAGATTGGTTTAGGGGCTAGTGCAGAAAGTATGCGGGCGCAACTAGATAAGCTGTCAAGCGCAATTCGTACAGTTAAAGAACAAAAATTGCCACCCGGTATGAGCGCGCAGCAGTTTGCGGTTCAAAAGCGTAATCAAATAACGCAGCTTCAACAAGCTAGAGCGCAGTTAGCCCAAGACTTTACTAGGGCAGTCGCCGAAACAAAACGCCAATCTTCCCGCTAAGCATACCAAACTCTGCTTTGGCTTTAACTTGGTGGTAGACGGCGGCTTTTAGTCCAGCCTCTCGGGTTTCTGCAAGGCGTAAAGTAGGAACAAAGAACGCCCCACCGGGGGGCGTTGTCAACCAAGGGTAGTGAACTCTAATCTTCCTGCCCATCTTCTTCGTCTATACGGCGGCTAATCTGCATCACGTTAACCCGCATACTAGGACCTTTGGTTTTAGCCAACATGTTTTTCTTTATGTAAACAACCTTAAATTCTTTCATGTTTTCTAACTGCTTCTTAAACTCAGAAAAGCCAAAGCTCATGGTAACGCAGTGCGATTTCAGTTGTTGTATCTCAATATAGTAGTCTATATAACCCGGTGTTATATTATGATCTACCCGCCCAGCAATCTGTGAGCGTGTAATGGTTTGGTCTACTACACCGCCATCGCCAAGCATCGCTTCTAGTTTGCCGTTATAGTCTTTGACCACAACGAACTTGCCATAATTTTCTCTAGTATAGGCGTTGAGTACATCTTCCGCAGATTTCTTAGAACCAAATACTACAGCCCTCGCGCTATCAACCATCCCACGAAGGACTTTGATGACAGGCCCAACTGGGATATCAATAATGTTGGAATACTTTGAACCAAGAAGAATAGTAACAGCAACGACAGCAGCATTACCAGCAGACCAGTAACGCTCATCGTTTGTCGACGCAAATTCTTTCTTAAGTGACTCGTGGGTTTTTTTGTAGACTTCACGAACTGTATCCTGATTCTGAACCATCCAGCGTATTAGCATATCGCCTGCTACGCCGTAGTTGGTCTTTAGCTTATCTAATATTGTAGATTCTAATTCATTCCATTCCAATTTAACAGTAGGACATTCCTCTAGAACCCGCAACATTTCCGCTTGGGAAGCGTGCTTGCGCATACCACCTAAGAAGTCAAAGACGTGGGTATTAGATGTTAATAAGGCGGTTGATTTCCAGTTTAAGACGTTAAGGCGTTCTTTGTTGGCGTTAGCTTCCATACGCTCTTTGCCTTTACCTTGCGACTGGTCTAGCAAGAAGATGGGTAGCCACTCAAAGTCGCCTCGGTTCTTAGCAGTAATCTCGTCAGTTATCAAAGGCAGACTACCTAAAATACCTTGACGCTGTTGTAAGGCTACTGCCGATGTTGCTTGACCCACACGATACATACCGGGTTGACCAAAAAAACTTTCAGCAATAGACAACGCCAACGATTTACCTGTACCTGATTCGCTTGAGCCTAGGTGGTATGTCATGCCGTTAAAGCCTGAGAACTCCATAAGCAATGATGCAGGTCCAACTAAACCCATAGTCAGAATGTTCCAAATCTCCCGCTTGATAAACAAGTTAATAACTTCTCGCCATTCGGCTACTGTTCCTGATGGGGCGGTGTGCTGGTTAATGTTTTCTAAGCCGGGGGTAGGTACAAATACTTTCTTGCCTGAGGGTGTGTAGATGTGGCTGTTGTATACGAAAGTTTTATCTTCTTGCCAACCGCAGTTGTTAGGTATCTTGATAGCTTTCTTGTTGGCACTAGCTTGCTCTACACAGGCTCTAACATACTCAAACAAGTTCTTGTCGTTACCCGAACCAAATGCCGCAATAATATTTTGGCTAGCCAGCGCTTTAACTGTTTCGTCTTTGCTAACTACCGCCCGTTGTGGGAGCAAAACATCTACGCTACCTTCGGGTCTGCAAGCCACCATGTGAACTATGTGGTCGCCGTTGCGGTTCAGAATATCTACCACGAATACATCATATGGCAGTAGCATGATCTGCTTACGCGTTTTGTTTCCCTGAGCATCTTCTATAGTTTGATCTACATAGATGCCGCCGTTCTGACCATAGCTATAGTTTCTTGGTGGTACTGGCTTAGTTACTACTGGCGCATCGACTTCTACAACTTCTTCATCAATAGGCACGCCACGCTCTACCACAATCTCTTTCTCAGTATTGTCGGTCTTTAGTTCTTTACCCCATACTAGCGGGTTAGTAATTTTCCCAAAGTGCGGGCAACTTGTACAAGTTCCGGGATTTACTTCGTCTAGCTTTAGGCAAGGACTTGGACCTTTAGTAGAGTTCCACTTAGCGTTAATCCTGTCCTCATCGTAGGGGTGCATATCTCCCAGCTTCTTAGCCCACTCATAGCCGTCATCGCAACGCCTAGCCCAAGAGATTATATTGAAGAACAACGGCTCCATGCCGTCTTCTGAAGCGTGTGCTTTATAGTATTCTAGCTGGGCGCATTGTTTTGTTTCCTCAATTTTTTTGAAGAAAGTGCTGGAGTTTTCAAGAAGTTTGACACTGGTTGCCCCTGTTTCTTTGGGGCGTTTGCCGGGTATGCTAAGGGAAGTTTCCTCGTAGGTGATGGTTAGCTGGTCTTTGAGGATGGCGTTGATCTTATCCAACTCAAAAGTCTTACCTTCTACTAGGATTTTTACTGGGCGTGGCTTAGCTTGTTTGTAGTTCTTAGTATCGGGAACCCGCAAGACACGAGACGCATCGCCTGTAACTCCGAAATCTATATTGAAGTTCAACTGCTTGCAAAGTCTCTTTAGATTCTCGGCAACAGGTTTCCAAACCGCAATATCAATTTCTTCGGTTAGAGGCCAGTAAACATGAAGCCCGCCACCACTAGATAAGATGTATGGGGTTCCAAGGTCTGCTAACGATGTTTCGGACAAAAAGCTATCCAATGCCGCCGCAGCCACCTGTTTACTATCATAGTCCTTTCCATCGCCACAATCAATATCTAAAAACAATGATTTGATTTTTACTGCATTTTCAGTCAGTCGTTTGTTAGCATCAAAAGTCGATAGCGCATAAAAAGCATTTAAGCCTTTATTACTAAACTCGATAGCGGTGCTATACAAGTCTTCAATCGTCTCCACAAAGACGTGCTCTTTTTTAGCTGTGCTTAACTCGCAGGCGCAATACTTACCCGAAGTTGGAAGCACAGTCGCTAGGAAATCCTGCGACTTCATAAGTAACCCCTTAAATTAGTTAATACGTTGGTACAGTCTATGTACTAGCTCTTGCTGAAAGTCCTCGGGCATGGTACTACCCGCTAACAAAAATCGTTCAGCAAAATTAACTAATTCTCTATCGGTCAATATGCGTGGGTTGATGGATGATGTTACTTGCTCTTGTTGCATTTTCTCATTGCCTCCTCAGCGGTGTTGCTTGATTGTAGGATGGCCAGTAAATTCTCTACACTTCTGCGGTATGCTGGCGATACTTCTGAACCACCAAACCAGTTATAAATAGACTGACGTGTTGCTCCGGTGTATTCGGATATTTTTATTACAGGAAAATCAAGCCTAATCGCCCATCTTCCTAATAAGTTACCAAGCGACTTAGGCGCTTTTGATGTTGTTTCAACTATCTTATTTGAATACGGCATCTTATTATTCTCGTTAATTAAAGGGTGGGGTACTCATGCAATGTACGTGAAGCATCGGGTTAATAAACCATCCACTTTCCCCCAAAACTATTACTCGTCGTCTGTTTCCCACTCGCCGATTACTTCGGCTAACTTGCCAGCTTTCTTAGCTGGTACTGCGTTGGGTTTGACAACTGGCTTACGAACTTCAGGCTCATCAACTTCTTCTGTTGCTTCTGCCTTAGCCTTTGGTTTCTTACCTTCAATCGCTAACGCTTCGTCTTTCTTCTTAGCTACGCTCATGGTAATTGCTTGCTTAGCTTCGGTAGACTGACCCTTCTTAGCGCAGACTCCATACTCCTCATCGGTCAACCAGCGCATAGGTTGGAAGAACAACTTGGGTACTGCGGCTTTAGTATCAAAACGCATACGAGTTACTAGGGTCTCGGGGTTAATGCTTTGAGCCGCTAGGTAACGAGCGTAGGCTTGTAGTGGGCGCTTGTCTCCGTCTTCCTTACCAAAGATAGATGTAGCGGCTAGGGTCAACTGCATAACATCGCCTTCCATATCGTTAGCCAAAACAACTGCTAAACGCTGGCTAAAACGGCACGCACGAGAATCACCTAGACCTGAGCCTTTGGCATTTTGTGGGCAGTTAGCGCATGATGGTGCTTGTGGTTCTTCAATGCTTGCATCAGGTGTGTCACCATCAGCAGACCAGCAAGTAGGTGCGGCATTAGCGCCTTCCTCGTAAGTACCAGCATAAAATGTACGGCTAATTTTTGGAGCAGCTTGAACAATAACTACGTCAAGATGTCTGTCATCAATAGCGGCTACTTCTTTACCACCAGCAATTAAACGGAATACTCCACCCTTCGTTGAGATACGCTTCTGTGAGACCCCTACGCCACCAGCCAAGCTCTTAGCTAATGAAGATAGTTCTGCGCTCTTAGCAAACGCTGGTAGTTTTGAGGGGTTAAATGTAGTGAGTTCACTCATTTTTATTACTTCCTTATTTAGTTGGTTTACGAACAGTTACAGCAAAATCTTGCAAAGAGTTTAACCCCGCAGGCACAAGCCCCGGATTCTCCTCTAGGAACAACGCCATGTTCTTCTGCGATATTCTGCGCTCGAACAAATCTAAAGCTTCGTTGGCTACTACAAAATCTTTAAATGAATCCCAATCGTCTGTGTAGTAACGAACCTTCTGCGACAAGATGATTGTGCCTTCATCGGTTTTTACCGAATTAGTACCAAGAGCAACCATCTGATCTTTCATGGCGTTCTTCAATTCATCTTGTTGCGACTTGAGCTTTTCTATTTCACTTTCGTACTCACGAGTCAGCTCTTGAACCCTTGAGTATATCTTGCGATACACCTTTGCTAGTTTATCTAGCGGTATCAATTCATTTTCTTCAGACATCTCGTTTCTCCTTTCAATGTCTATGTCAAATACTTTACAACAATAGAGGCAACAACACAACCCAAACTAGGGTTTTTATTTTTACTGATTCACTTCTTCTTTATACAAGCTTAATAAGATATCGTGACCTTTAACCCGCTTTTCAAGCTGGGCGAACATCTTCTTTTCTATCTCACTACCTTGTAAGTGTATCACAGTAACTTTGGTGGAATCTTGACCAATACGATCTGCTCTTGCAATACATTGTAAATACGTTTCAACCGACATAACAGGACCATAAAACACGACTGTATCTGCGGCAGTTAAAGTAACACCATGCGATGCGGCTTGCGGTTGAACTACTAGTATACGAGGTTCGGGCAAGGTTTGAAAGCGCTTGAAGATATCTGTTCTTTTAGATACTCCAATATCACCATGAATCACCTCAGAAGCCACATTGTGTTTCAGTAAGTGGTTATGGATAGTATCAATGCTGTGCCTGAAGGGGGCAAACACAATAACTTTTCTACTCGTTTCTTCTAATACTTCCAGTAGTACCGACAGGCGGGGCATGCAATCAAACTCAACCACCTCATGCTCATCTGTATAAGCCGCACCCGCAGAAATCTGTAATAACTTAGATACACCAGCCGCCGCATTAACTGCGGTAATAGTTTCGCCAGCCGCTTCCATAACCATCTTGTCTTTAAGCAAGCGGTAGTATTTTGTCTGTTGGGGCGTTAAGGGTATTTCTCGGGTCTCTGTGAGGACTGGGGGCAAGTCGGTACACTCTTCCTTAGTAAACCGAATGGCGGGTTGTAAAGCCTCAAAAACAGCCTCAGCCGCCCCTTTCTTGGGAACCCACTTAAACTGGGTTAGTTTCTGCATGGTTTTGTCTCGCCATGCCGTAGCGAATTTAGGAACTCCTGCGGGGTTGACCAGCCTAGCCAAGCCATACGCATCAACAGGGGACTGGGATGCTGGTGTTCCTGTCATCATCCAAAGCATCGTATGGGGTTTAAGGATTTTGTTAAGTGACTTCCAGCGTTTAGTAGATGGGTTCTTGTATGCGTTGGCTTCATCCACAATTACTAGGTCGAATTTGCCGTTAGCCACAACCTCATCAGCAATAAGATTTAAGCCGTCATAGTTCACTACTACAAACTCGTAGTTGCCTTGTACCATCTCAATGCGTCGTGTGGCTTGCGCGTGATGAGCTACGATAACTGATCTGTGTATTACGCTTTTGCCTATGCCGTTCATCCAAGCGTCGTGCATGATTGACAAGGGGCAGAGGATAAGACATCTACGGACACGCCCAAGCTTCATCAAATAGTCGGCAGCCCATAACGCACTCATAGTTTTGCCTGTGCCGGGGTCGTTAAATACAAAAGCTCTAGGGTGAATTGTCAGAAATTCTGCGGTATCAATCTGATGTTCAAAGGGTTTATACATACCCGGCCAAGTGTATTTAGCTCGGATAGGTGACGGCACATTCTTTACACCTAGATTGCGTAGCACTCGCACTTCATCTAAGCCCCATTTCACAGCAACTTTATGTATATTGCCGTTCGATTCTACGATGGCATGGTTAGGGATAACGCTATATTTGTGTGGGTCACGGGTGTTAAACACCAGCGCCTTGTTTTCTATGATTTGCATTTGTATCTATCCACTTGTGTATCATGCTCTAATAAGCCAGCCCAAAATAGTCTATTGCCAACTTCCCACATAACAGGTTCTTGTTCTACGCAAACGCTAGAATCGACCCAATCGTCTCCATAAGTAATTAACCAAAGATTACGACACGCTTCGATCGGCATTTCTTTGGCGTCGGTTACATACTCGTGTGCATCTGCTTTCTTTGCGCCTTTCACAAAGCTTCTCCTTACTTTGTTTTCCATTCCATACCGCCCAAATTTTGGTGGGTATCCTGTTCCGAGACCAAACACACCCCTAGGATCAGTCCACCCAGTCGAATACCTTTCATGCCTCATTTTTCTTTAGCCTGTATACTAGACCGCTATTGCCATCTGGTGCGGTAACAATTCTATGATGTTCGACTAAGTCTCGGTTAGCTAAGCGCATTAAAGCCCCTTGCCAAAAGAGGTCGCTAAAGTCTTCTGCTGGAACCCATTCGTTGCCCCACTTAACTTGCCACATAGCCTCTAATACATGGATGGGCGTATCCATTGTGTCGTTATCGGGGCTTGTTAACACCCTACCAAAGTCTTCAAATAAACTTTTTAGTAACTCCATGTTAATCCTCGATGATTCTAAAAACTGCTCGGTCGCCATCAGGAAGATACATTCTTTCCATTTTGTGTGCTTTATGTAAACGATGGGCGGCTATGTAATGAAATCCATCTAGCTCACTATTGCGTACCCATTGATTACTGTAAGCCGCTAGCCACAAGTTCCTAAGCGTTTCAAGACTAGCTTGCATAGCTTCATGGTCTATATCAAACGGAGGAGCTTCGGGGTCTACTTCTATAAAAGCTTTAGCCTTAATAACGCCGTTAGCAGTTATTGATGAGCCTGTCCCGCTTGTTGAAAGCATAGGTTGCGCAGTCCACCCACCAATGTTTCCGATACTACTCAGTATTCCAGCCATTTTATTTTCCTTTCGTTGTTGCCAGTATTATTTTTTATTATCTGACATATTTGCTTTAGGAGATCGCAGTCTTAAGTTGCCGCTTGTTGATTTCCCACCTGACTTTAAAGGCTTCACATGGTCAATGTGTTTGCCCTTGCGGTCGACACCTTCTTTGTCGTATTTTCTACGAGCCTTTTGTCTCTCTAACTGATCCTCAGTCTCGCCTGTTTTCTTTTGCAGTTTGTATGCGTGTTTGTAATCACGCTTGCCGTTTGTTTGCATAATAGTTCCTAGTGCTTGGGGTTAAATTCACAAGACTTTACTTGACACCATCCGCATAGCGGTGTGCTTGTTGGGTTCCATACATCATTTTCGTAGCTTGCTTTTAGCTTGCCGACTCTTTCTCGGTATAAACCCCAATGAAAATCTTTCTCGTCTGCCATCATTTTATGCTTAACCATACTATTTTTCACTACGAAAAGCAAAGATGAGTTGACCTGACGGATGTGTGGGAAGTGAGCGAACACCATCAAAGACATTAGAATTAGCTGGTCTCTATCAGGATACTTGTCGTTGCCTGTTTTGTAATCAACTACCCAAGCCTTTAGCCCATCGTCATCAATGATAACTAGGTCAGCAATACCTCTAGCCCAAACATCAGGTGCGTCAAATGCACACGCAGTTAAATCCTCACGCACACCCATCTCAAGCTCAGGCATCTTTCTGCCGTTGATCTTCATAAGCTGTTCTAGAATTGGCTCCATGAAAGAGTATTCTGCTGGCACAGGCGTGCCGTCTTTCACAAACAACTCAGCCGCTTCGTGAACTTGCTTACCATATTTAGTATGGACAGTCTCTTGGAATGGGTAGTTCTTTAAAACCTTAACCTCGTAGAACCGACGAGCGCATCCTTCGTAATCTTTCAATCCACTATGAGACCACTTGATCGGTTTAACTTCCATTACTTTGCATCTCCATATCGTTTAGCGTGACTTGATTCTGCGTCAAGCGGTATGCCTTTCATATACTTTGGCTCCATGACCATTTGCGCCAAGACCCAGTTTTCAGCTTCATCAGCTTCTTCCTCAGGGACTAGCGCAACTACTTCATCATGGACAGTCAATACACAAGGATAGCGTTCTTGTATTCTCAACATACCATCGGTCATTACACAACGAGCTACAGCCTGAACAATGTTTTCTACCAGCTTACCGCCGTATAGTTTCTTTTCGTCAGGTCCGTAAAACCACTGCATCCTATCTTTGTCGTCGGCTACGCCCTTTAAATCAGGATAACGCAGAGCCAAACCACTAGGTAAAATTATACGCTCTTTTGTAAATTTTAGACACTTGTATTCGTAGTCTTTGCCGTCAGCCAAACTGTGCTTTATCAGCGAGCCACACAACTCCCAAAAGCTAACGACAGGGTAAGCCGCTTCACGATACTTCTCGATAATTTTCTTAGCCGCTAGGCTGTGAACCGCAAGCTCTCTATCTGTGCAAGTGTAAGGTATCTTGCCAAGTAATTCCATGTTTCTATCCCAACTAAGAAAGTCAGCCGCATCTTGTTGAGTTACCCCAAGTTGTTTAGCAAATGCCTTGTCGTATAGAGTAGGTGGTGCGCCGAGGAATCCAGTAAGAAGTTGTGCAGAAAAGCTAGCCCAACCCATGCCATAGCCACAACCTAACAACGCTGATTTGGCTGACTGCCTAAGCGTCGGATGTGTTTCTTTACTAAGATTCGGGATGCCGAACATTTGCGCCCCGAAAGCCGAATACGCATCTTGCCCCGACGCAAAGATTTCAAGAAGCTCGTCATAGTCCGCAAGGTATGCAAGAACTCTCGGCTCAATTTGTGCGAGGTCGCAGACCACGAGGGTATAACCTTGCGGTGCTTTGATAGCTTTGCGTAAGAAGGAGTTCCGCTTGAGGTTTTGTAGATTAAGCCCCGAACCCTTGCTCGCCGACCAACGCCCTGTGTGTGCGCCGTAGTAATTGAGCGGGACAGGTAGCGCACCTCGTTCCGATATATCTGCGAATCTCTGCGCTCTTGTGCGTTCGAGCGTCGATTTAACTTTAAGCCTTGCCTCACAAATAAGGGCAACATCCTCGTTACTACTGTTAAGCAACGCTTGGAAGAGCGCATCGTTCTTAGCGAAAGCAAAAGCTTCTTTACCAGTCGTCTTGCTGATTTTGCGTGGAGGATCAACTCCAAGCTCCTCAAGAACTTCAGCAAACTTAAGGTTACTAGCAAGCGCCGTTTCATCAACCCCAACTTTTGCAAGCAACGCTTCCCGCTTTGTCCTCTCATCTTTGATTGCTTCATCTAACATCTCCTTGTCTAGCTCAAGTCTAGGGAATACAAACATCTTGAGCGTCATATCAATCAGGTCAAGCTCGCTCTTAGGGAACCCACCCTCTACTTCTTCCATAAGTCTTTTGTATATCTGCGCACACAACTCCACATCATGCTCGCAGTAGATGGCTAACTCTTTCTCCATCTCGTAGGTAATCTCAGCCAAGCCGTTGGTGCTATGCACCGCTTGTCCTTTAGGCGGTAGCCCATAGTCTTCTGCCAACTTAGCTAGACTGTTGCCTACTTCTACACCACGCAAAGCCCGAGCCATAGACAAACTATCTAGTATGAAGAAGGGGCGCGCGCCGTATCGCCAAGCGAGGATTGAGATATCGAACTGGGCATTATGCGCTAGCACATTTATGTTTTCCCAATCAATAGAACTAACCCACGATGGTATGTCGTCGTGCGTAACCCAATGAGTTGTATCTTCGTCAAGCCACTTATAGCCTACACCAAACGCTTTGAACATCGGACTGCGGACATATTCTTCCGT
>Ga0208867_1000062_pt1 | contig 39660 bp, 37 predicted proteins | sample CryBogCBE05Oct08_FD_185505 | JGI IMG/M metagenome (GOLD analysis project Ga0208867, IMG submission 185505) | Freshwater microbial communities from Crystal Bog, Wisconsin, USA - CBE05Oct08 (SPAdes) (version 2) | ecosystem: Environmental > Aquatic > Freshwater > Lake | place: Crystal Bog... | reverse complement strand
TGGATGCTTTCGTTCTTTCTTTGGTGCAAAAATATTTGCTAGAATTCGGAGTTACCTTTTGACATGTATGAAGAATGGAGTTAGCCCTACCGAAGCACTAAAGTTGGTTTTTGAAGATAAATTCCCTGATTTTATGAAATAACCTCTGACCAGTTACGTTTGATCTATAGAATTACAAACAACATGAGCATTATTTTGTACATATCCAATACTTGCTCCCCTTGCTGTACTCTTAAATTTTTTCATATGATATTGAAGCTGAAAGCTAGCAAGTGACAGGTATCTTATGCTTTTATTTGGTAATTAATACAAAAAACAAGAAAGCATGACTTCTTAGCGATTAACCAAATGTCTTTTTCGAATCTTTTCTCACTAACTAGGTCAGGCTACCACAATCCGTGATAAATTTCTTTAGTTATTTAGTTTGTCCTGGCGATCCTGAGTATCTTCAATATCTTGCTCAATACAAACGGACTATAGGCGTATTTTCAAAAGTGCTCAGATAAAAGAAGATCATTCATTCGAGTTTCTACACATCTTAACTTCTAGATCGTCCAAAACAAACTCGCAAATGCCAACGATTCTCCAATTTAAAGCACTGCTCTATTTGAATTATGCTCATAAAAATCAAAATAATTTTAATGCTATTTTTGTTCCTGTACAACTTAATGAGCGGATACAAATTTTGGTAATGCCGATCAAGCACTTGTTTCACATAATTAAGATGATCCTGACAACGATCGTATCGATTGCGCGCATCTACAAGCCTGGCTATAATTACCTACGCGCTGAATTCTATTATAGCCATCAACTGCTTCTGAACACTCACGATCGACCTCTAGCACATAAGGCACATAATTCTCGTAAACTTCTCTCTGTCTGTTTGCTGCGTTTTAGAAATAGCCAAGTGCATTTTTCTCTGCCTCAAACCACCTATCGTGAGCATACTTCTCTTGATCCAGAAGAGCTTGCATCAAGTGCACCCATATAAACGTTGAAATTAGGAAAAGCTTCATAAATTTTTTGAGCGCTAGGATGCGTTTTGTTTCGAATACTTTCCTGGAAAGTACCCAATTCTGCTTTCAAAGAAATGGATTCACCAAGCTTCTGAACAAACTGATCCATTTCGACTTTAAAATTTTGAAAAATCGAGTCAATCTCTGAACTAAGACTCTGTATCCTGCTGTCACGAGAGATACTCGCTTCGTACTCAGCCTTCATTCTAAGGAATTTTTCGTGTTTTTCTTCAAAACTTATAACACGACTTACGCTACAAATCTCTCGTTCTTTTTTCTCAAAATCATCTTTTATTCTTTTTTTATCTTATTCAAATTCTTCCGCTAATCGATCGCATTCCTTTTTCAGAGGACTCTCGTCACTAAGTAAATCTATCTGCTTCTGATAGTACTTGAATAAACGAACTACATAATCTTGATAACCTTGGATAATATGGTTTGCCATTGCATAAAAAAATGGCCGATTATCCGCTTTTGCAGGAGATAGAACCAAAAATAAAACGAGGAAAAAACTGAGCACATATTCGAAAATGCCACAGAAGCTCCTTTTAATGTATGAACCTTATCCAGTTATTTAGTATCGAAGACTTCAGGAATTGTTAATAAAAAAAACGAATGCCACGTAACCAATAGGAACTTCCCCTATCCGTCTACTCAGATCCGGACTTGAAGCTTCAGAAGTTACGCATATGAATGGCAGCCATCTTTTGCTTTCTTCTGATACTTTTCTTGTGGGTTCTTTTTTCAAAAGATTCAAAGCCATTTGCCTAAGATTCGTTTTTTGGACCTTAGTTTCAAACAGAAAAAATCAGCCCCTGATTCCTATGACTCCACAGTACTGCGATTTTATCCGCTGCCGAACTTAGCTCTCAGTACTCTCATCTTGCCTCCGGTTTGACTTCTTACTGAACATAAAAATTAAGGTTCTCACGTGCCAGCTACAAAACCATTCACGCTCACTGCTAAACAACCTCTCATCTGCATGCAATGATCTAGACCTCTTTTGAACGCTTCAGGCTTTTGATCAACCCTCAGACCCGAGGCCCCCCTGCGATCCACATGAGTGAATACTTTTAAGTGCTCATCCATCTCTTTACGTCGAAGTAGCAACTAAGATTTTAGTAGATTTTGGAAAAGACCCTGTGAACTTCTTAAAGCCCCTGACAGACTAGGACCTCCAAAAGCATCGCCTGCCAAATAAAGATTGCGAGCAGGGCTCTCAAACCAACGAGGCCAAATACGCAATGGCTGACAGTATTTCCATTTTTTGATTTGCAAGCAGGTAAATTCTGGCATTTGACGAACCATCACCTCAGATGCTTGAGCTTGAATTTCATGATCCTCAAGACCGAAGTGATCGCGACTCCAGTGGGGATCCATCACCACAGTCCAAGAAGGTCTTTGTGAATACCCCTTAGCATGTTGCGCACAAATCGAAAAGATCCCGCCTCCTACTTGCTCCCGATAAACCCAGGGCTTCCCATCTTGGGTTGCTTCCACAAGCAATACCAAAGCACGTGAATACTCAATATCCAGACCGGGATCAAAATCAATTTCAGACATTTTTAAGATTTCAAGCGACTGTGCAATAGGGCAGGTGAGTACCACCTGCTGAGCTTTTCTCACTATGGCTTGGTCATTCTTCAAGCACCAAGTCCCTTTTTTGTATGCTAACGAAAGAATCTTTTCTTGATAAAAAACAGGTAAAGAACGCGCTAAGACTTTCGCTAGATCTGTCATACCCAGTTTTCCACAAAAGCTATTTTGCTCATCTTCCGGAAATGACAAAAGAGCAGAGTTTTGCTTCCATAAATCAATCCACCTTGCTGAAACTTCGGTTTTCTTGATGCATGGAGCTCCGTGATCAAATCTCAGATTTTCGATTCTTCGGGTTGCCATACGCCCCCCACAACCCCTGGATTTTTCAAAAATTTCAAGGTTTAATTTCGGAAATTCATGAACTAAATCCCAAGCCAGAGACAATCCCGTTAACCCAGCGCCAACAATAGCAAAATCCAAGTCCATTTTTTAGCCCATTACGAAGAATACTCAAGCATATTTTGCCAATATTCAGAGACATCAATTTGAGCTTCTAAACTTTTTAGGATGGAATAAACCCCCGCTAATTTTCGATGCAAAAAGATTAAAGAATAAGGTGGAGGCGAGTAAACTAATACCTCAGCCAATGCCTTCGCTGCCTTTTGTGAATTCAAATGGTGCTTTTGATCCGAAAAATCAAAATAACGAGAGCCTAATTGGTTCGAAAAAAAAGGTCGAATCGCTGTCTGAAGTAAAGCTTCGAAGGCCTGATGTGCTAAAGCTGACTCCCTCGAATCTATCAGTCCTAAGGCAATCGCATGCTCTTTTAATGCCACGCAATCTTCAGATGCCGCAAGCTCAAGAAGACGCACATAATTTTGAATAAACTCGCGGGGATAACGCCTGGTAGCTCCAAAATCAAGTAATACCAAGGTGGATTGAGAATCGTTGATTAAGAAGTTAGCCCAATTGGGATCTGTTTGTACCAGTCCCCACTGAAAAAATTCATGAAAATAAAGATCCAGTACTGCAATCGCTAAAGATTGCCGCTGATCCTTAGAAGGCTTTGTAGCAAGCCAAGACCTTAAGCTCACCCCCTCCTCAAAACTCATCCCTAAAACCCGCTCTGTAGAAAGCTCATCGATTACTTCCGGCACAACATAGGAAAATCCCCCCTGAGAAGTGATCCCTGCCATCAGCGAGTGATATTCCTTTTGAAACTTTGCCTCTTGTCGATAATCAACTTCTTGAATTAATATTGTCCGAAATTCCTGAAATAAGGGCTCAAGATCCATACGACGAGAAGTGAGCTTACAAAAAGAACTCGCGATAGTTTTCAGAATCTTAAGATCCGAGTCAATCGAATCTGCCACCCCTTGATACTGTAACTTGAAGACAATGTCTCGACCCTGAAATCGCGCCTGATGAACTTGACCAATGCTTGCAATACCTAAAGGAGTTCGAGAGAGACTTTCAAGTTCGCTTAACTTTTTTTCACCGAGCTCTTCACGCAAAAGAACTTCCATCTCCTCAAAGGGTTGTGCCACTGCGGATTTTTGAAGCTGACTTAAAATTTCAATGGCCTCTGGTGGAAAGTAGTGATTTAAATCAAGGCTCAACAATTGCCCCGCCTTCATCGCTGCACCCTTAAGTTGAGACAGGCTATTGACAATTAAAACGGCTTGTTCCAATCGAGACTTGATGCTTCCCGATCGTACTTCCCGAAAACCCACGCGCGCCGCTAAAGTCGCAAGCTCTAACGCTCGACTGAAAGCTGATGTCTTCATACAAAAACTCCTAGAAAAAACACTCGAAACTCAGAAAAACAGGCAACCCAAGCAGGTTCATAGACCCTGCTAAGATCCTCACTGAATACCCCAAGCTATTCTGAACAGATTTTCTTGATTCAGAAAAAATTCCAACAGGGTATTTGCAACTAGAATCATTTGCTCTAAAGATTGGATTTTCTCTGGATCCACATGATTTCTTGCATCAGAGCAGATGAACGCTGAAAAATCTTGCGTGATCTGCTGAAGCATTTTAGCTTCGCGGGTTCTTAAAATACCTTGGATCACCTCATGGACATGATTCACTGCAATATAAAGCTTGATCTTGCGATTGGGAGCCTGAGCCTCTTGGATCAGTTTAAACCGGCATAATTCCTCAAGAGCAGGACTGATAAGTGCCTTCGATAACGCTAAGCGCTCCACCAAATCAGTACAGCTCAATGGGATCTTAGAAAGATAAATCTGAGTCCAAATGGCTCCATGAACACGCCTAAATCCCCAGTAGCGTATAAAATCACCAATGGACAGGGATAACTTGCGAAGGCTACGGTTTTCAACTTTACTTTTCACGTGGTTCATACTAGCATGAACCATGTAAAAGGCGAATGGAAAACTTAATTACCCTGTAATAGCTCTGAATACAAAAAAAATCAGACTAAGAAAGATAAATGATGTCCTTGAATAAAAGGTGCTGCTGTTTGTTGACCTGCTTGGGTTTTCAGACATTAACAGCCTGCTCAACTGTTTCATTTCCCACAGTTCCAAGTGTCGATTTAGCTCGCTATATGGGAACGTGGTATGTCAGTGCCGGTCGGTTTACCATGTTCGAAAAAAATGTGAATAACGCCGTTGAAATTTATCACTATGACGAAAAAACGAAGACCATTGAGGTTGATTTCTCCTACCGCAAGGGATCTCCGGAAGGCAAAGAGAAAAAAATGCCTCAAAAAGCTTGGGTTGTCGAGGGGAGTCAAAATGCTCACTGGTTGGTCTCGCCTTTTTGGCCTCTGAAATTTGATTATCTGATCATTGCTCTAGCGGAAGATTATTCATGGGTGGCTGTAGGGGTCCCTCATCAAAAATACCTTTGGATCATGCATCGTAAAAAACAAGCAAGTCGTGAAGAAATCAATGCCATCCTCGATCACCTGAAGACCCTCCACTACAATACCGATGCCATTGAATACGTTCCTCAAAAATGGAATGATAACGTGAGATAAAAGGAAAACTCATGAAAATACTAGTCACTGGTGCTACGGGCTTAATCGGACGTTCATGCATTTACCCATTGCTTTTAGCCGGGCATGATGTGAGAGCTCTTGCTCGAAGCCCCCAAAAAGTTACAGAATTACCTGAAAAAAACGTTCACGCTTGGACAGATGATGAAGTGCCTGCTTCCGATTTAGTTTCTGGCTGTGATGCGATCGTGCATTTAGCGGGCGAGGCAATTGCTGATAGCCGCTGGACTGAAGAAAGAAAAAAAAAGCTATGGAATTCCAGAGTTTCTGGGACCAAAAACTTGGTAACCGCACTCAGTACGCTTTCTCCTTCTGATCGACCCAAAGTACTCCTCTGCGCTTCAGCCATTGGAATTTACGGATTAAGCACGGAAGCATTCGATGAGACATCGGAAGTTGGTAGGGGATTTTTATCCGATCTTTGTGTCGCATGGGAGAAAAGCGCGAATGAAGCCGAAAAATTAGGGATTCGAGTAGTCAATTTAAGAACGGGTCTCGTTCTTTCGAGAAAAGGGGGACTGCTGTCTCAAGCAGGACCCGTGGTTTTAGGTAGCGGCAAGCAGTGGATGAGCTGGATTCATGAGCAAGACGTAGTTGACTTTGTGATACACGCGATAGCAAATCCCGATTGCCATGGCCCGTACAATCTCACCGCACCCCATCCCGTCACCCATGAAGCTTTTATCAAAATACTGGTTCAAACTTGGGGCATCCCCCTCACCATCAAAGCTCCAGCTCCCCTGCTGAAGATTGCCTTAGGTGAGATGGCTTCTATGATTTTAGCGGATCAAAAGATCTTGCCCCAGAGAACACTTGCATCTGGATTTCAGTTTAAGTTTAACAAGTTAGAGGATGCCATCGAAGATCTTCTCGGAAAGTCTTCTTTTTTAGACCGCCATTTTTCTGTCAAGCAATTCATTGCTTGTGAGCGATCTGAAGTCTTTGCTTTTTTTGCCAAGGCTGAAAACTTAGAAATTCTAACCCCACCTTGGCTTCATTTTCAGATCAAAAAGCAGTCAACACCTACGGTACAAACAGGAACCCTCATTGATTATCAATTAAAAATACATGGAGTTCCTACGAAGTGGAGGACGCTGATCAGCCATTGGAACCCAGAACAGTCTTTTATTGATGAGCAAGTCAAAGGACCCTACCAAAAATGGCATCATGTACATACCTTTGAGACAGTGCCAGGTGGCACTCTGATCTCCGATGACGTGACCTTTCGATTGCCCGGATGGATTTTCGGCAAAATACTTCTTCCCTGGATCCAAAAAGACATCCGCAAAATATTTAAATACCGACAGAAGAAAATCCAAGAGATTTATTCTCAAGACACAACACCATGAACTTCTTGCTGTGTAAAAGCCATTTAGGAGAAAATCTGCAATTACCTGGGATCTTCGATGCATGAGCCTTGGGGGATTCATTGGTTCAGGAGAGATCTTCGCATTCCAGGTAACGAAGGTTTAAAAGAGAATTTCAAGCAAACCCAAGGAAGAACCTTGGGCCTTTTTTGCTTCGATCGTAAATTTCTATCGAGATCTGATTTCTCTCACCACCGATTTTCATTTTTTTTAAAAACACTCAAGAAGCTCAAAGAAGACCTCCATGCCCAAGGAGGAGATCTGCTCACTGTGGATGCCCCAGCAGACCAAGTTCTTCCTCAGCTGCTCGCTCATCTCTGCTCCCATAAGATCAGACCACCGTCTTTGATGACCTGGAATCGTGATTACGAGCCCTTTGCACGCCAAAGAGACGCTCACATCGAGCATCTTTTGAAAGCTCAGGAAATAATGATCTTTCAAGGAAGAGACCACCTTTTATTTGAGCCTCATGAAATTTTTCCACCAGATCAACCTGATAAATTTTATCAAGTCTACACTCCATTCGCGCGCAAATGGTTTGCCAAACTTGCTAGCCCCGAAGGACAAATACGACTGAAATTACAAAATAAAATATTTCAGTATTTCGAAGAAAAAGTACCCAAAAACTACCATTTTCGTATGCATTGGTCAGATATCCAGCAAAAGAACTTCCCTTTTTTTGACGCTTTGGAAGCCTTTGAAAAAATAAACGAAAAAAAAGTCACACTATCCATTCCCCCAGCTGGATTTTTTGAGGGATTTTGCCAATTGCTAAAATTTAAATCTAAACTGCAGTCTTATCAAAAAGACAGAGACTATCCGGCTAGCCAAGGCACCTCAAAGATTTCGCTCTTCTTAAAAAATGGCAGCTTGACAGTCCCACAGGTTTTGTTTTCCCTTGGCCTAGAAAATGTCACGATGAAAAAAGAACCCTGCGGTAAAACTCAATTTGTTCAAGAACTTGCCTGGCGTGAGTTTTACTACTCCATCCTTTACCATCGACCCGATGTTGAAAAAAAATGCTTTTTAAGCCGTTACGACAAAATCCCCTGGGAAAATAATGAAAAATGGTTTCAAAGATGGAAAGAAGGAACGACGGGATTTCCTATTGTCGACGCCGGTATGAGAGAACTTGCTTCAACGGGATGGATGCACAACCGTGTGAGAATGATCGTCGCTTCTTTTTTGACGAAAGACCTTTTGATAGATTGGCGCTGGGGAGAAAATCACTTCATGAAGGAGCTCTTAGATGGAGATTTAGCCCCAAATAACGGAGGCTGGCAATGGGCTGCTTCCACGGGCTGTGATCCTCAACCCTATTTCAGAATTTTCAATCCCTGGCTTCAAAGCCAGAAGTTTGATCCCCAGGGTCAATACATAAAGAAATTTGTTCCAGAACTCAGAGATGCTCCTGTCCAAGCACTTCACGATCCAAATGCTGATCGAACCCCGTGGAGATATCCCACACCCATGGTCCAACATGCACAACAACGTGAGAAGGCTTTAAGCCTTTTTAAAAAAATGATACTTCCCTCAGGATAGAGAAAATCTGAGGCTCCCCACCGATAAGGGTAAAAAATGTTCTTGGATTAGAAAGCAATTGAATTAATTTATTGTTTTAAGTAGACAAGAATATGCACTTTCGAACGAAAGCGCGATGTATTTTGAAATAAAAAAAGCATAAGACTCCCTGAGGAGTCTTATGCAAAGATACCGAAAAAGAGCCTACTAAGCTCTAGAACGTACTTTTTTAGTCACTAACTTCTTTTTCTTAAGAACCTTACGGCCATCTCTAGCTTTAGGTGCTTCTTTTCTGCTACTGCTTGCTCCACGAGAAGACAGGTACTGCCTGAATGACTCTCTCATGAGCTCTGACACCGTTCGATGTTCAGATGCAGCAAATCTTCTAATTTCATCCGCCATTTCAGGAGGAAGGGACAAACTCATTATTTTAACAGTTCTCATAACATACTTCCTATTATTTAATTCAATTAATTGCAATATTGACTTGCAATAACAAACAACCATTCTTGGACTTAAAATCCCAAGTTTTTTACGGTTGCCGCTACAATAAAATATTTTTTAGAATTATGCTAGCAAATTCTATCTATTTTTAAAAATAATCTGAGATCACCCAAAGTATTAATTAAAAAGATAAATAAAACGGCCTCTAGCAAAAAAAAAAAAATACTTTTCTCAAAGCTCGACCAATAAATCAGAACAAATAGCAAACAAATCTTAACAGTGCAACCCCGGAAAAGCATTCTCTTAAAATTTCTGCTTTTTCGACCACTCAATTGCTATTGATTGACTCACTCCCCCTCGATTTTTGAGTACTCTGACCCAAATCACCCCCTGAAAAGGCCATTTTTCACCTCAAACCAAACTTCTCATCCACTTTTTACAATTTTTCTTGGAAAATGCCACCGTAACCCATAATCCTTCTACGCATCAGGGCTCAGGTCTTGCCCTGATCTTGTAGCCTCATCTCAAAATCTCCTGCAAAAAATACATTAATACTAGTGCGTCTACCCTTCCGAAGGAAGCTCAGCTCTCTTCAAGCTCGCAACAACACTCTTTCCAAGCCTCACTGAGCACTACCCAGGAAACCCTTTCCCTACTTCCGAAGTTTCACCTGGTACATAAATTAAAAAACTGAATTTTTTTCTCGCAAATTTCTTTGCTTTTTTACGAACAAGTTGTCACTCCCACCTATACCTCATAGCCTAAAATCTTCATGATCTCTTCTGATGAAAATCTAAAATCTCCTGCCAAAAAATCATTTATAAGCGTCCCTTATCAAAAAGCACTTTCTTGAAGACCCAAGAACCTTCTCCTGGATTGACACTTCGCTGTTTGACTGAACATTCATGCAGGAAAATAGCAGTACTCTCCCCTCAAGCACCTACTTCAACCTCAAATGAAGGGTTTTAAAAATCTGAATCTGAGTTTTCATAAAAGAGGACCACACAGAAGAGATGCTCACTGGATCGCTATACTCGTACTTTGTGTGAGCCAAGATCTTTCAGTGGAAATCTCAGACCCCCTTAAGATTGAATAACACATCGAATCCTTGAGAAAAAAAGACAATTCAATCTATCGAATCTCCTTCAAACAAGACAAAAAAGCCTTTTGGTCTTTTCTCCTACTCTCTCCATTGCTCATCACCCCTGACTTCAAAAAAACTTAAGCCCAAAAAAAAGCTCCATCCCAGGTATACAAACTCACCGAACGACAACCGAAGTCCCATGCAACTCAACAAGAACACTGACAGGCAGTACAAAGGCATCTGCGCTCAAAAGATACTCATGTAAAGAGCATTTATCATAAACTAAATTTTTATAATTCGTTATCACGTACTGAAAATTCACGCGTCAAGAACACCTAAGCCTAACTTAACAGAACTTACCCTTACGATATCAGCGCACCAGGAACATTTTTCATACCACTCGTGCGATCCAAAAATACAACCCTTCTCGAACCTAAATCCAAAAAAAACCTAATTTCATATTGTTGCTCGTTTGAACCGAACCCCAACCTGCAATTTTATACTCCCTCCAAGGACTATAGGAAAAGTCAGGACCAAAAAAAAAGCGTGTCATCGTAACCCAATAACAACCGAGATCCTATAGTTAATCCATTGAAAGCTGTATCTTGCACACGAGCAATCTCGGAACCGGTATTCAAGGATCCAAAGCTTCAACCCACGTAAGACTCAATGAACAACTTAAAGCGCGTGAGAAAACCACAATCCTAAAAGAAAAAAACTTTGATAAAAAACGCATAGACGCATCGTATGATAACAGGCATCATAAACACTACAGAGTACTTTCTTGAAGAAAGAGCCCCTAAGCATTGCACACGTAAGAAAAAAGACTTAAACCATCCCGAACACAGAAGAAACCTAAGCCCAAAAAAAATTTCCATGCAAAGGCATTCAAACTCACGAAACAACGAAGCTCCCTCACACTTCACCCAAGGAAGAAGAATTTTTGAATAGCATATCTCAAAAAATGAGAGAATGAGAGCACTCCTTGCTTCACATCCAAGAATCCGAATACCCACCCACCAAAGCCTCCAAACTTTCTGCTCGAAAAAATCTCTCTGCATCAATCACGATACTCTTTGATAGCTTACGCAACCGACTCAGATCCATGGATGTAAAGGTGCTCACCGACAAATACATGGAACCTGAATGCTCATCTTGATTTTGGAAATCAGCTCAGAACCAAGTAAATTTAGGGTAAAAATGAACGAAAGAAAAACAAGGCTACACTCATATCAAGCTAGGTCTGAAAAGCTTCTGTCTTTTCTTAGGCATCAAAAATTTCTAGACAACAAGAAAAATAAAAAAGAATTCCCATGCAACGCTTAAACTAGCACTTCAAAAGCTTGAGATTTTAGCCACAAAAAACCCAAAAAAGGGATTTTCAAAGCCAAACCATTTTCCAGCAACAGCAAAAGATGGGTACTTAGAAATTCCCCCTGATAAGGCAAGGAAAAAGTTCTTCAACTTCCCACCTCAGACAAGAGAAACCCAAACAGAGCAATTTACTTGCGAACAGGACAAATACAGAAAAAAACATGCATCAAAATTCAAACAAATGCGTCAAAAACTCAGCCTAATGGTTGGAAAAGACCTAACTCTCAAAAATACTGCTAGCAAAATGCGCGAAGCGCACTATTTGACAAATGCCCCCTAGTCACAAGCATTGCTCGGTGTGAAATATCAACGCATAGAAAACTGACCCACCCAACGAAAAATAGACTCACCCATGAACAAGTAGCATCGGCGGAGTCCTTCCCAAAGAAAATGCTACTTGAGTACATTACACAGCTACAAAGCCAATGAAGACTCAAGGAGCATCTTGGCCCCCTGTTTCAAGATTGCTGAATTGCCAAGTTTTAAAAATAGGAAGACAACAGAATTTTGAGCCAAAAAATCACAAAATTTACCCAAAAAAAAATTGAAAAAAACTTGAGCAGCAAAGATTGAACCGAATACGAAGAAGCTTATATTGCTTGGAACAGGATCTCAAAAATTCAAGGCAACAAAAAAAGCTCTAAGGCTCAGTCTGAATCGCAAATTGAAAAGATGACAAACGAGAGCCTTACCTCAGGCAAGAGGTAGTATTCAACTCAAAGCGATGAATTTTTAGACGACCATGAAAGATAGATTATTTTGGAGGTTGTCGACAATAAAAAGTGGAGATCTTTGTACTCATGCATGGAAATTCTTGATTCTCTCAAGCTTTTTTCTTCATCCTACTGAAAATCTTAACTTGATGGTTTTCTAAATCAACATACACTCTATTCTGATCCAAAAAGATCGATAAATGCACTATTGTCGACTTACAGTGTGATTTTGTGAGACCAACCACGAAGACGAAGCGACAACGATCCTGAACCATACCCGCTCCAAAGAATCCATGTCTTCATTGTCTGAGTACAAATGGCCGCGACCACATTACTCGAAAGGAAAAACACTAAAAAACCTAAAAACTACTGCCTCAGCATGATTGGCCTTGTCTGTCAGAAACAAATCCACCTAGCGCATCTTTCTGCTCAAGTTTCTTAAGCTTTTTTAAATGACTTGCATCCCTCAGACTCTTCACTGCTGCCTGTGTTTTGAAAATTTCGCAATTCAACCATTGCTGAATAGAGAACTCCCTCGATCCCCTGGCTCACTCCCCCCTGAAGACCTAAAACCGCTCACCCCAAAAAAAAAGTGCCCCTCCCAAGAGGGAGAGGCATTCTATCACATACAATTAATAGGTAAAATCAGAGACTATAGTATCCAAGAAAGATCGATGGGAGCGCTTACAGAAAGCAAATACGTCGCACCGGTCAATATATTATCACCGGAAAGAGTTTCATTAACTACAATACCACCGGCACTAGCAATATAGTTTCGAGTCGTAGAACAGTAACTGGATCGGATGTACTCTAAATTCACACTCAAAAGAGGCATAGGACTATAACCCACCCCTAACTTCATAGAAGAACCCTTAAACAACGCACTATACTCGGGTTCAAAAACTCCCTCAGCAAATTGTATTCTATCTACAAAGTTGTATCCCAACCAAAAGCGAACTAGTTTCTGCAATTCAGCTCCGACCAAAAGCCCAAATTTCATATTGGCTCCTGATTGAGTGGTACCGACACCATTAATCTTGTACTGCCCCCAAGGCATGTAAGAAAATTCAGGACCTAAAAAGAACATGTCATTGTACTTGACCAACAACCGAGCCCCTGGATTCAATCCATTGAAAGTGGTACACTTACCACCGGTACTGCTGAATGCCTTACTATTGTAGGATCCAAAACTCCAACCCAGATAAGGATCAGCAACGAATTTAACATCAGCTTGAGAAGACCAAGATCCCAGAAGCAAAAAGGCAATCAATAGGTATTTAGATAAAAAACGCATAGGCACTCCTTTATAATAAAGACCATTTACATAGAACAAAGTTCCATCAAAAATGATCAGTGAACGTCATAAAATCAACTCTACCACAAATAAAATGACTGACCAAGTATTTTGCAACTCGCCAACAGCACTCACGATCTCAAGCGTGAAGCTTCCTCGGATTCGTTCTGACTACTTCGTCGAAGTCATCGCTATAACAATGAGGCTTTAATGACCCAATTTCCCAAGACAATTTCTTAAGTAGAATTCAAAAAGAGAATATCTATGGTGCGAGCTGCAGGGATTGAACCTGCGACCTTGACCGTGTAAAGATCCTGCTCTACCGCTGAGCTAAGCTCGCACTTATTCTAACAATGGCTAGAAGCCTCAATGGAAACGATCAAAACCTCCCCCTCTTTCTTGATCAAGAATTTTGAGGGAATGATTTTTTCAGATTGCTCCTAGTACTACCTTCTATTACGTTCGATCCCGTTTGTAAAGCACCTACGGAAAAGATCTGCTTTCTCTGAAGATCTTGATATCAATATCACTGAACGCTATGCGCACTGTGCTCTAAAGAAACTACTATCGAATCCGCCTTGGGCTCAAAAGACCCAACTTCTTCCTCTTTTTCTAAGTGCACTTGAAGACTTTTGTACTTCAACAAACCCGTACCCGCAGGCACTAAACGCCCCATAATTACGTTTTCTTTTAAACCACGCAAAGAATCCACCCGACCACCGATACTTGCTTCGGTCAACACTTTCGTCGTCTCTTGAAACGAGGCTGCCGAAATAAAGCTCTCAGTACTCAACGAAGCCTTCGTGATTCCCAAGAGCAAGGACTCAGCTGTCGCCGGAACCCCTCCCACCTGCATCACCTTGCGGTTCTCAGCTTCGAACGTGATCTTATCCGTCTGCTCTGCAGGCAAGAACGTGGAATCTCCCACTTCTTTAACCCTCACCTTACGAAGCATCTGACGAACTACCGTTTCAATATGCTTATCGTTGATTTTCACTCCCTGAAGACGATAGACCTCTTGCACTTCATCCACTAAGTACTTAGCCATCGCTTTCTCCCCAAGCACTCGGAGAATATCATGAGGATTGATAGGACCATCCATCAAAGGCTCTCCTGCCTTAACATAGTCGCCTTCATTAACTGCTAAATGCCTACCTTTTCCTATTAAGTAATCTTTAGGCATTCCAATCTCAGGTGTGACCACTAACTTACGCTTACCCTTCGTATCTTTTCCAAAAGACACCAACCCATCAATCTCACTGATAACAGCGGAATCCTTAGGCTTACGCGCTTCAAAAAGCTCAGCCACCCGAGGTAACCCTCCGGTAATATCCTTACTCTTCGTCGTTTCACGATGGATCTTAGCAATAGTATCCCCTGCTTTCATCATATCCCCATCATTCACGACCAAGTTGGCTCCCACCGGCATCATATAACGAGCAATACGCTGAGAACTTTCCAGCTTCACCGCCTCTCCCGATTCATCAACAATCAAAATCTTAGGTCTCTTATCAGAAACTTTCGACTCCACAAGAACTTTATGAGATAGCCCTGTCACACTATCGAACTGCTCTCGCATCGTCAGACCTTCTTCAATGTCTTCAAACTTCACCTTACCAGAAACTTCTGTGATAATCGGCCTAGAATAAGGATCCCACTCAGCCATGAGCTGCCCTTTATCCACAGCTTCACCCTCTTTCACAAGAAGACGAGCCCCGTAAACAATAGGGTATTTCTCCCTCTCACGTTGATTACTGTCCACAATCACAAGCTCACCGTTTCGGTTCATCACCGTCAAATGACCTTCTTTATTCCGTACAGTCACTATATTATGGAATTTAATCACACCCTTCGTCTTAGCGTTCAAATTAGAACGCTCAGCACGTCTGGAAGCAGTTCCTCCAATGTGAAAGGTTCTCATCGTTAACTGCGTTCCAGGCTCTCCAATGGACTGAGCCGCAATCACACCCACCGCTTCTCCGATATTCACCAAACGTCCACGAGACAAATCTCTTCCATAACAGGCACTGCAAATACCCTTGCGCGACTGACAAGTCAGCACCGATCGAATTTGCACACGATCAATCCCCGCTTCATCAATTTTACGAATGTATTCTTCGGTGATTTCTTCGTTCGCTTTCAGTAAAACTTCATTCGTAACAGGATCCACCACATCTTCCAAAGCCACACGGCCTAAAATGCGATCACCCATTCTCTCAATAATTTCTCCACCTTCAATTAAGGCCGTCACGAAAAGACCATCCAATGTCCCACAATCAAATTCAGTGACAATCACATCCTGAGAGACATCCACCAATCGGCGTGTCAAATACCCAGAACTTGCTGTTTTAAGCGCCGTGTCCGCCAATCCTTTACGAGCTCCATGCGTAGAAATAAAGTACTGCAACACCGACAAACCTTCTCTAAAGTTCGCAACAATAGGTGTTTCAATAATTTCTCGAGAAGGCTTCGCCATCAATCCTCGCATCCCAGCCAGCTGTCGAATCTGCGCATTACTGCCTCGCGCTCCCGAGTCAGCCATCATGAAAATCGAATTGAATGCTGGCCCAACAACCTCTTCACTGTCCGTGTTATTCGGATCTCGGAATTTCTGTAAAGACAAACTCTTCATCATCGCAGTAGCAATCTGCTCCGATGTCTGAGCCCAAATATCAATGACCTTATTCTTTCGTTCTCCATCAGTGATCAGACCCTCAATGTACTGATTCTCGATTTCCTGCACCTGGTGGTAGGCCTTCTCTAAAAAAACCTCTTTCTCAGCAGGAATTCTCATATCGTGAACGGAAATCGAAATCCCAGCACGCATCGCCTCACGAAACCCCGTCTGCATGAGATGATCCGCCAAAACTACCGTCTTTTTATTTCCCGTTAATCGATACGCCTGATCAATGAGTTCCCCTAAATCTTTCTTTCCTAGAACTTTATTGTACGCACTAAAAGGAATCTCTTCAGGGATGATCTCCGAAAGAATCACACGACCCACCGTAGTCTCCTCCAATTCACCTCGAATACGACAACGAATCTTCGCCTGAAGATCCACTACCTGAGCATCGTAGGCAAAATGCACTTCCGTAGGACTGGTAAAAATCTTACCTTCTCCCTTCGCATACGGACGCTCACGCGTCATATAATAAAGACCCAGAACAATGTCCTGAGACGGCACTATGATAGGCTTTCCATGTGCCGGAGATAAAATATTATTCGTAGACATCATGAGAACACGCGCTTCAATTTGCGCCTCAACAGATAAAGGCACATGAACTGCCATCTGATCTCCGTCAAAGTCCGCATTAAACGCAGCACACACTAAAGGATGCAGTTGAATCGCTTTTCCTTCAATCAAGACAGGCTCAAACGCCTGAATTCCCAAACGATGCAATGTAGGAGCTCGATTCAAAAGAACCGGATGCTCCTTCACCACTTCTTCCAAAATATCCCAAACTTCCTGCCGCTGCTTCTCCACCATCTTCTTAGCGGACTTAATCGTCGTTACATAACCGTACTCAGAAAGCTTATTGTAAATAAAAGGCTTAAAAAGCTCAAGCGCCATAGCCTTGGGCAATCCACACTGATGCAATCTTAATTCAGGACCCACCACGATGACCGATCGACCTGAATAATCCACACGTTTTCCCAAAAGATTCTGACGAAATCGACCCTGCTTACCTTTGAGCATATCCGAAAGAGAACGAAGAGGACGCTTATTCGGTCCGGTAAACGTCTTTCCACGTCTGCCATTATCAAACAACGCATCAACCGATTCCTGCAGCATGCGCTTCTCATTGCGAATAATGATCTCAGGCGCATTTAACTCCATCAAACGCTTTAATCGATTATTCCGATTAATCACACGACGGTACAAATCATTCAAGTCAGATGTCGCAAAACGCCCCCCATCCAAAGGCACCAAAGGACGAAGCTCGGGAGGTATCACCGGAATGACTTCTAACATCATCCACTCAGGACGATTACAACCACTTGATTTGAACGACTCAACGACTTTCAACCGTTTGGAAATTTTCGTTCTCTGGGCTTCCGAAGTAATACCCTTCAAGTCTCGACGAAGCTGTCTTGATAAAACCTCTACATCGATTTTTTTCAGCATATCCCGAATGGCTTCCCCACCCATGCCAGCACTAAAACTCAGACCATCTTTAATCATCTGATGATGCTTTTCTTCAGAAAGCACCGTATTCTCTTCCAGTCCCGAATTTCCAGGATCTACTAATAAATAGGACTCACAGTACAAAACCTTCTCTAAGTCTTTCAACGAAATATCTAAAAGAGCCCCAATTCGAGAAGGAAGAGAACGCAAGAACCAAATATGAGCCACAGGAGTTGCAAGCTCTATATGCCCTAAACGCTCACGCCTGACCTTCGACTGAATGACTTCGACACCGCATTTTTCACAAACGACCCCTCGGTGCTTCATTCTTTTATACTTACCGCAATTACACTCGTAATCTTTGACAGGACCGAAAATCTTAGCGCAAAAAAGCCCATCCCTCTCAGGCTTAAACGTACGATAATTAATCGTCTCAGGCTTCTTGACTTCTCCAAAAGACCATTCCCGAATCTTCTCTGGAGATGCCAAAGAGATCTTAATTCCTGTAAAATTCAAAGGATCTTTAGGTTTATCAAAAAAATTAAGAAGGTCTTTCATCTCTACTCCCGTTCAGTTGATTTCTCAACGACCCGAAAAAATTACATCACTTCCGTGTTCTGATTCGATTCTTCAATCAACTCCACGTTCAAAGCCAAGCTCTGAAGCTCTTTTACCAAAACATTAAAGGATTCAGGCAACCCTGGCTCTAAAAGCTGCTCACCCTTAACAATGGCCTCGTACATACGATTCCTTCCGGTGACATCGTCGGATTTGACCGTCAGAAATTCCTGCAAACCATAGGCAGCCCCATAAGCCTCTAAAGCCCAAACTTCCATCTCCCCTAAACGCTGCCCACCGAACTGAGCCTTTCCTCCTAAAGGTTGCTGCGTTACTAAACTATAAGGACCGATGCTTCGAGCGTGGATTTTCTCCTCAACCAAATGGTGAAGCTTCAGCATATACATAATACCCACTGTCACTTCTTCCGCAAAAGGCTCGCCCGTGACCCCATCGTATAAAGTCGTCTGACCTCGATTCGGCAATTGAGCTAACTGCAACATCTGCCCAATATCATCTTCCGAAGCCCCATCAAAAACAGGGGTAGCCACATGAATACCATGACGCAAATGCTTCGCCATTTTTCTGAGATCCTCATGAGAAGCATCTTTCAAATAATGATGGACCTCAGGATGATCAAAGGTCTTGCCTAAAAGATCACGCAACTTCTCCCCCTGAAAATCTTCAAGAAGCGCATTGATCTTCTCCCCAATCCCATGCGCAGCCCAACCCAAGGTCACCTCAAGCAATTGCCCAATATTCATACGAGAAGGCACCCCTAAAGGATTCAAAACCATGTCCACAGGCGTTCCATTGGCCATATAAGGCATGTCTTCTATCGGCAAAATACGACTGATGACCCCCTTATTCCCATGGCGACCCGCCATCTTATCTCCCACTTGAAGCCTTCGCTTAATGGCAATCTGCACCTTGATCATCTTAATGACACCGGGTGCTAGCTCATCCCCTCGTTTAAACTTTTCCGCCTTTTCTTGAAAAACATAATGAACTGCTTCAATGCGATCTTTTGCCACCTTCATCATGGACGTGATTTCTTCTTCAAGCTCATCTACCACAGGAATAAAACCCAAAAGCTCAAAAGGAATCTGAGACAGTACCTCTTGACCCAAACTCTGCCCCTTTTTTAAAAGCTCTTCAGAACCATCTTCGGACAGCAAGGGTCCTACCGTCACTTGATCTTTCAGACGATCCGCTATTTTTTTCAATACCGCTTCCTGAATCGCGTCAATCTCAATACTCTGATCACGATTCATTTGCGCTAATTGCTCCTCAAGAATCGACTGACTTCGACTGTCTGGCTCAGTGCCCTCACGAGCAAAGATCTGTGCACTGATCACCACTCCATGCACCCCGGAAGGAACACGAAGCGAAGTGTCTCTCACATCTCCAGCTTTTTCTCCGAAAATAGCCCGCAATAGCTTCTCTTCCGGAGATAACTGAGTCTCTCCTTTAGGAGTGACCTTTCCCACTAAGATATCGCCTGGTCTTACCTCAGCTCCAATGCGAATAATCCCACTCTCATCCAACTCTTTCAGGGATTCCTCACCTACATTGGGGATATCTCTCGTGACATCTTCCTTACCCAATTTAGTATCACGAGCAATACACTCGAACTCCTCGATATGGATAGAAGTAAAAGTATCCTCTTTAATCAAGCGCTCAGAAATGAGAATAGAATCTTCAAAATTGTAACCACTCCACGGCATGAAAGCGATCATGACATTTTGACCCAACGCAAGCTCTCCTGCATCCGTGGCAGGGCCATCCGCCAAAATATCACCTGGCATCACATGATCATGCAGCGAAACAACCGGTCTTTGAGTCACACAAGTGTTCTGATTCGAGCGCTGGTACTTCGTGAGATTATATATATCTACTTCTGAACCCGAAAGACCTTCTTTTCCTCGAGCAGGCTTCTGAATGCGGCGGATGACTATCTTCCCGCTATCCACCATCACCACTTCTCCCTCATGACGGCAAAGAATGATTTGGCCAGAATCTCGAGCCACGACTTTCTCAATACCCGTTCCCACTAAAGGAGCCTGGTTACGAATCAAAGGCACTGCTTGCCTCTGCATATTCGAACCCATCAAAGCACGATTAGCATCATCATGCTCCAAGAAAGGAATCAAGGAAGCCGCAATAGATACAAGCTGGTTAGGCGATACATCCATCAGCTCCACATCTTCAGGATTCACTAAAGCAAAATCCCCCTTCCTTCGAGCTGCAATCAGATCCCCCTGCAAACTCTTCGAACTCAAAGCTTCAGGCGCCACTTGCGCAATGATTCTATTTTCTTCTTCCGTCGCCGTGAAAAACCGAATCTCCTCAGAAACGTTTTTCGCTTCCACAACACGGTAGGGAGTCTCAATAAATCCAAACTCATTGACACGAGCATACGTAGACAAGCTTGCAATCAATCCAATATTCTGACCTTCCGGAGTTTCAATAGGACAGATACGCCCATAATGGGTATTGTGCACATCTCTCACTTCAAAACCCGCACGCTCACGCGTTAAACCCCCGGGCCCCAGTGCTGAAAGTCGACGCTTATGTGTTACTTCCGACAAAGGATTAGTCTGTTCCATAAATTGGGAAAGTTGACTTGATCCAAAAAACTCCTTCACCACGGCAGAAACAGGTTTTTGATTAATCAAATCATGAGGCATCAGGGTTTCTATTTCTTGAATGCTCATGCGTTCTTTAATCGCACGCTCCATACGCACTAAACCAATGCGATACTGATTTTCAATCAACTCACCCACGGCTCTGACACGACGATTGCCTAAATGGTCAATGTCATCAATACTTCCACGCCCATTGTTCAATTCACAAAGAAAATACAGAGTAGAAAGAATATCTTCTTTCGTAAGAATCGTGTTCTCAGAAGAAATACCGTTTTCAGGAAACTTATAATTGAGCTTTAAACGACCCACTCGCGACAAATCATAACGGTCCCGATTGAAAAAGAGATTTTCAAAAAGCTGACGTGCAGCTTCCACTGTAGGAGGATCCCCAGGTCGCATCCGTTTATAAATCTCAATCAAAGACTCCTCAGGATTCGCGACCTTATCCATCAAAAGCGTATCTCGGATAAAGGATCCATGAGAAAGATGATCCGTAAAAATCAAACGAACCGATTTTACCTGCTTCTGCCGAAGTTCTTCGAGCAAATCCGAACTTAATTCTTGATTTGTTTGCAGAAGTACTTCGCCCGTAGCTTCATCAACCACGTCTTCCGAAGCAACACGACCTAAAACCGCCTCCAAAGCGATTTCAAGCTGCTTAATACCTGCATCTTGAATCTTTCGGATCACACTTTTGGTAAACTTACGATTCTTTTTAACAATCACATCCCCTGTTTTAGGGTCTACAATGTCCTCTTCCGCACGCTGCCCCGAAAGAATATCTAAATCCACCTCTTTGAAATACTTCCCATGCTTTTCAAGATGAACTGTCTCAATGCGATAAAAATAATTTAAAACTTCGCCATTAGACATTCCCATCGCACGTAAAATCATCGTGGCTGGTAATTTACGCTTACGATCGATACGGGCATAAAGCACATCTTTATGATCAAATTCAAAATCTAACCAAGACCCCCGGTGAGGAATGATACGCGCAGAATAAAGAATCTTTCCACTAGAGTGACTCTTTCCCTGATCATGGTCAAAAATGACTCCAGGAGAACGGTGTAATTGACTCACCACCACTCTTTCCGTACCATTGATGATAAAAGAGCCAGCCTCAGTCATCAAGGGAATCTCTCCCATATAGACTTCTTGCTCCTTGATATCACGGATGTTCCGAGTACCCGCGTCCTCATCCACATCATAGACCACCAACCGAACAGTGATCTTCAGAGGAGCCGCATAGGTCATACCCCGCTTACGGCAATCATCAACATCGTATTTCGGCTTTTCCAGAACATAGCTTTCAAATTCCAAAGAAGCCGTACGATTAAAATCCTCTATCGGAAAAACAGATCGAAAGACTCCCTGAAGGCCTATGTTTTGACGCTCCGAAGGCTCACAATCAGCTTGCAAAAATTTCTCATAAGAATTTTGCTGCAACTCAATGAGATTCGGAATTTCAACAGGCGATTTTATCCTAGAAAAATCTTTACGAACTCGGCAGTTTTCCGAAAACGGGGAAGGCATACACACTCCTCAATCAGAAAGAAATACAACCCCAACAAGCTTCAGCGCTTGTCTACAAGGCATCACTTTGAATCTAAAAACCCCAAAAGCAGTTCAAGCTGAGTTACTGAATCTCAACCTTCGCTCCTTCGGTCTCAAGCTTCTTCTTGATCTCTTCTGCTTCTTGCTTACTCACAGCTTCTTTCACCAATTTAGGTGCGCCTTCTACAAGCTCTTTGGCTTCTTTCAAACCTAATCCTGTGATAGCGCGAATTTCTTTGATCACATTGATCTTCTTTTCACCCACCACGGATAAGATCACGTTAAATTCCGTCTTCGCCTCAGCCACAGGCGCTGCAGCTGCACCCGGTGCGGCCACAACAGCCACAGGCGCCGCAGCAGAAACTCCAAACTTCAACTCAAGATCTTTCACAAACTGAGAAAGTTCAAGAACGGACATGTTCTCAATAAAAGAAAAAACTTGCTCTTTAGTCACAACGGCCGACATCTTCTACCTCATTCCTACTTATTACACTGCAAGTTCTCCACGAACTTTCAGTTTTTTTTAACATTCTTAAGTAACATTGCTGTTACTCACTTCTCTTACCTTCACCTCACGGAGTTGAAGCTTTTTTCCTTCCAATGGCAGCAAGGACCGTGACCAAACTGCGGGGAACCGCAGCAAGAACACTGACCCAATTGCGCATAGGAGTTTGTAAAGTCCCCAGCAAAAGCCCTCGAAGCACATCCTGGCTGGGAAGTTTTGCCAGCGTTTCAATCTCAGAAACAGCCAACCGCTTCCTCCCCATCAAACTATCCTTCAGCTTGAACGCTTGGTTTTCTTGTGCGAATTGATGCATCAACTTCGCTGCCAAAGAAATCTCTTTCGTAGAAAAAGCCACAAGCGTAGGACCCACGACAGCATCCATCAGAGTCTTGCCTTCTTCTCCCAAGGAACCGTCCTCAAAAACCCAACGCGCCACATTGTTTTTCAGAACCAATACCCGACTTCCCGCAGTTCTCAGACGCCTTCTCAATTCATCCGCCTGAGGCGCAGATAAACCCTTATAATCGGCAAACACAGCCACCTGTGCTTGCGCAAATTCCTGCTTCAATTCCTTAGCTAACGCTATTTTCTCAGCACGATTCATGAACCCTTTACCTCACTTTATCTAAAACTATTACACTTGCGAAGCAGCAGCAATCGCGTCCAAGGGATCAAGCCAAAGAGCAGGACTCATCGTCGTAGAAAGAGCAATACTTTTCAAATAAGTGCCTTTGCTCGTAGGAGGCTTCGCCTTCAACAAAACCGAAGTAAGTACAGAAAAATTTTCTTTCAATTTCTGCGCTCCAAAAGATTTCTTTCCAATGGATACGTGCACAATTCCTGTCTTTTCCGTCCTATATTCAATTTTCCCTAGTTTTTGCTCCTTAACGGCCTTGGCGAGATCAAAAGTAACCGTGCCAAGCTTGGGATTCGGCATCAATCCACGCGGACCCAAAATCTTTCCTATTTTCGAAACAGCAAGCATCATATCAGGAGTAGCGATCATCTTATCAAAATCAAGCCAACCTGCGACAATTTTTTCAATCAAATCATCCGTACCTACATGATCTGCTCCAGCAAGCATCGCCTCTTTCGCTTTTTCTCCCTGTGCAAGAACCGCAACACGAACACTCTTGCCTATCCCATGAGGTAAAACCACCGCCCCTCGCACCATCTGATCCGCATGCTTCGGGTCAACCCCTAAATTAAAGGCTGCATCCACACTCTCATCAAATTTCGCATAAGAAAGCTGAGTTAGTAGTTCAAAACCTTCCAATACAGAATAGCGCTTTCCCGGAACCACAAATGCCAAGGCCTGTGCATACCTCTTCCCCCTTCCAGGACAGGAAGACTTCTTGCTCAAAAGTTTCTTCGATTTTTTCTCTGACTTCTCAACCGATGAAACTTCCTTGGCTACCTCAGCTTCTTCTTTTTTTTTGGTATTTTCAGCTTTTACAACCATGATGATCCTCCGTGGTTCCAGCGCCTTTCAGCTCCCACCTATTTCTCAATAATTGCTCATCAATCTTTAATCGCAATTCCAGCACTACGTGCCGTACCTGCAATGATTCTCATAGCAGCCTCCAGGCTTGAGGCATTCAAATCGGTCATCTTCAGCTTCGCAATCTCCTCCAATTGCTGCCGAGTAACCTGACCTGCACTGACTTTATTCGGCTGACCAGAACCTTTTTCTACTTTAGCTGCCTTGAACAAAAGCACTGCAGCAGGCGGTGTCTTAGTGATGAAGGTAAAAGAACGATCAGAATAAACAGTGATCACAACAGGAATAATAGTGCCCTTTTGATCCTGGGTCTTGGCATTGAACGCCTTGCAGAACTCCATGATATTCACACCACAACGCCCCAAAGCCGGACCTACAGGAGGAGCAGGATTCGCTTGCCCACCTGGAATCTGAAGCTTAACTTGATCGGTGACTTTTTTCATACTTCCTCTACCTCAATGAATTCAACCTGATTAACACAGGTGCCTATATCTTTTCAACTTGAATAAAATCCAACTCGACAGGTGTAGAACGCCCAAAAATACTCACTAGGACTTTCACCTTCGCTTTATCGGGATTTACATCCTCTACCGTACCACTAAAATTAGCAAAAGGCCCATCCACCACACGAACACTCTCTCCCTCCCGAAACGAAACACGAGGTCGAGGCTTCGTATGACCCTCCGCAATACGATGGATCATTTTCTCCACATCCGACTCCGGAACAGGCACAGGCTTCACCTTATTACCTACAAAACCCGTAATTTTTGGAGTATTGCGCACAATATGCCAGGTATCCTGCGTAAGCTGCATCTTCACCAAAATGTACCCCGGAAAAAAACGCTTCTTGCTCGTTTTTTTCTGACCCTTGACAAGCTCAATAACATTTTCTTCAGGAACAATGATCTCTGCAAAAAAGGACTCTTTTTTTAAAGATTTAATGCGTTCTTCTAAGGCGGATTTAGCTTTGTTTTCAAAGCCAGAATAGGTATGGACCACGTACCATGCCATTTCATTTGACTGCTGAGCAAGAATTTCTGGCACATCGCTCTCTTTCATTTTACACTCTACTCCTCATGCTACTTTTGTCTCCAGACTTCATAGCATCCAACGCACAACCTGAACCCAGAGATAATCCAATAAACCTAAAATCATCCCAGAAATTAAAACCATTAAAACTACTACAAACGTTGATACTCGTGTCTCTCTAGCACTGGGCCAATGCACACGAGACAGTTCCAAAACCACCTCGTTCATGAACTGATTGACCCCTCGGTGCCTGTACAAACTCACGAATAAAACAACACCTGAAAAAGTAGATACACCCCTTAAAATAAGGTCGATATTACGAATCTTGGTTTCAAGATCATAAGCACCTACCAGCTTCCCCCCAGCAGTAATCAGTAAATACCCTACTAAAATAGAAAGAACCAAATAACACAAATTGACCCATTTTTGATAGTGATCTTCCATAGCGCTTACCATCTTTCTTCCTACTACACGAGTTTTCAGACACTTCCACGAACGAAGCGGATCCCTTAACTACAAAAAAGATCTAAGTTAGCGCACGGCAATGTGTACCCCCCGTTCAACAGACTTCTCTGCAAAACGCAGAAAAACCCATCTCACCCACAAATTCTACCTCTTTTAATGACTCAATAATTAGGTTCTTGTGTTTGTGCCCTACGTCTAGGTGAACCTACGAGTTCCGCCTCATCTTCATCGCCCTGACAAAACTTGGCAGGGCAGGAGGGATTCGAACCCACAACAGGCGGATTTGGAATCCGCTGCTCTAGCCGTTGGAGCTACTGCCCTATCTCACTTGCCTTCACGATGTGCCGTGTGTTTTCGACAAAATTTACAGAATTTCTTAAATTCAAGTTTATCCGTAGTTTTCTGTTTATTTTTACTTGTTGTATAATTTTTCCGCTTACATTCACTACAATCCAGACTCACCGTGATTCGCATGAAAACACACTCTCTCGTTCAATTGTCTACTAAAAACAAGGCTAAGCTCTTAAGCTATGATCTCAGAAACCACTCCAGCACCTACGGTCCGGCCACCCTCACGGATAGCAAAACGCAGCTCTTTTTCCATAGCAACAGGAGCAATGAGTTCCACTTCAATCTCAATATTGTCTCCAGGCATTACCATTTCTACGTTCTTCGGTAAGTGCATCACCCCAGTCACGTCAGTAGTACGAAAGTAAAACTGAGGTCTGTAGCCATTGAAAAATGGTGTATGACGTCCACCCTCTTCTTTCGTGAGAATATAAGCAGATGCCTTAAACTTGGTGTGTGGCGTTATCGTGCCCACGTGACCCAAAACTTGACCACGTTCCACATCTTCTTTTTTGGTTCCTCGTAAAAGAACCCCAACATTATCTCCTGCTTCACCTCGGTCTAAGAGCTTTCGGAACATTTCTACACCGGTAACCACCGTCTTCGCGGTGGGTCTTAAGCCGATGATCTCCACTTCTTCTCCCGTCTTAATAATGCCTCGTTCAACACGGCCGGTAACCACAGTACCACGGCCAGAAATCGAGAAAACATCTTCAACAGGCATCAAAAATGGCTTCGCAGTCTCTCGGGTAGGCTGTGGCACATACGAATCTACAGCATCCATTAACTGCATGATAGCAAGAGCCGCAGCCTCACCTTCTTCAGGTGAACCAGGTTCCATCACCTTCAATGCCGATCCTCGAATAATCGGAATCTTATCTCCAGGAAACTTATAAGAACTCAGAAGCTCACGCACTTCCATTTCCACAAGATCCATCAACTCGGGGTCATCCACCATATCGCACTTATTCAAAAAAACCACAATGGCCGGAACTCCTACCTGACGAGCCAATAAAATATGCTCCCTTGTCTGGGGCATGGGACCATCGGCAGCAGATACCACTAAAATAGCGCCGTCCATCTGAGCAGCACCGGTAATCATATTTTTTACGTAGTCGGCATGGCCAGGACAATCCACGTGAGCATAGTGACGCTTACCCGTCTCATACTCGACATGCGTCGTATTAATCGTGATACCACGAGCTTTTTCTTCAGGTGCATTATCAATCTGAGCGTAATCCCTTTTTTCAGCCCATCCTTTAGAGGCAAGCACCGTAGTGATCGCTGCCGTCAACGTAGTCTTCCCATGATCAACGTGCCCAATCGTTCCGATATTGCAGTGGGGTTTATTTCGCTCAAATTTTTCTTTAGACATTTTTTTTCGGCCTCCGCGCTTTTTCGGGTGAACAACCACCCTGTTTAACAATCTTTTAAAACAAATCCCAACATACTCCGAGCACTCGACTCGGGCATCGTCATCCGGTCATCCGATGTTCATACCACAGGCGAACCATATTTTAGTTCTCCTTCTACTCCGACAATCCGGGAAATGTCAAGCCTACACCACCCAAGAACCCAAGCACAATCAAAAAAAATCTAGAAGAGAAAAAACTTGTTCCCGAAAAACACCATGAGTTCGATGGGATTTCTTACTCTCACTTCTTTCGCTGAAAATTTCGCCAACTCAACCAGCCATCTTTCATAAAAACCAACAAAACAGTAGTCCCCATAGCCGTCCACTGAATCAAATGATGCACTCCGGCAACCAAGAACCCTTCTGAAAAAGGAATCCCCACACGACTCAACCCAAAAGCCATAGAAGTCTCAAAAGTCCCCATATTCGCAACCGAAACCGGAACAGCAATGCCTAAGTTTAAAATGACCAAAACCCAATAAGCCTCATGAAAAGCAAGCGATGGCGAAAGCACTGAACACAAACTCAAGATTCCCAAACACTCCAAAGACCACTCAAGAAGGGCAAAACTCAAGCTCAGCTTGAAATTTCTGGAACCTCCCTCCAAGAACCTCCTCAGCCAACCGCTGCCCCAAGAATAGACTCCGAGCAACCCAAGAACCCCCAAAAAACCATACAATTTCCATCTCAGCTTTTGATCCAAAAGCCGCTGCACCCCATAAAGTAGCGTGCTTCCCAAAAGCAACCCAAAAGCCAACAAATCAGAAAACTTATCTACAACAAAAACACTTTTTGCGCTTCCCAAAAATCCTTTTTTCTGCTTCTCCAAAGCAAGGACCTTGAAGCCGTCTCCCATCCTAGCAGGCAAAAAAGCATTCAACGCTTGACCCAAGACATAGATTTTAAAACTCCCAGACCAAGAAATAGAGGCAGGCAGCGCAAACCAAAATCGCAGACCCTGAGCAAAGAGCTGAGCCACCGAAAACAAGAAAGCCACTAAAAGCACTTTTTTAGGAAGATGAAAACTCTTTTCAAAAAGATTTTTTAGAAAAAAAGGATGAGCCCTCAACCAAAAGAATCCTATCGATAGACAAGCAATCGTAAAGCCTACCCGAACTTTGATATTGCTCATCCATCTGACAGGAATCAAGAACCACCCCAAAAATAGCATGGAGCTCTTGACGGGACTCGAACCCGTGACCTCTCCCTTACCAAGGGAGTGCTCTGGCCATCTGAGCTACAAGAGCATGCAAATTTGGAGCGGGAGACGGGACTCGAACCCGCGACCCTCAGCTTGGAAGGCTGATGCTCTAGCCAACTGAGCTACTCCCGCACATCTTTTATCTAAAATCACACGCTTAACCCGCAAGACACTGGTGGAGAGAGAAGGATTCGAACCTTCGAAGGCGTACGCCGCCAGATTTACAGTCTGGTCCCTTTGGCCGCTCGGGAATCTCTCCTCAAAAATTTCAACCATGGAGCTGGAGAAGGGACTCGAACCCACGACCTGCGGTTTACAAAACCGCTGCTCTACCAACTGAGCTACTCCAGCACACTTCTTCAAAACCTTACCACTGTCAAAAAAAAACTCTTCTTCTTAAAAGACACAACTAGTTGAATCTATTTTAAATAACGAATAAACGAAGGCGCGTCAAGCATAAAAATCCTCAAACCGTCAAAGCGCATAAGATAATCCCAGAAGCTACCGAGACATTCAAAGAGCTCAGATTCCCTTTCGCAGGAATTCGACATAGAAGATCACAATGTCGAGCCGTTAAAGGCTTGATACCTTTTTCTTCGTTCCCCAGTACCACTAACCAAGGACGATCCTTAGGCACCTGATCCAACCGTCCCGAGGCATGCTCGGAAGTACCCAAAACCCAAACCCCTGCTTCTTGAGCAATTTCAAATGCCTGCTTCAAATTAGTTTGCATCGCAAAAGGAACCATCTCCAAAGCCCCTGAAGCCACATCATAAACCGTGGAAGTCAATGGAGATGATCGCTGCTGAGTTAAAATCACTCCCTGGATCCCGAAAAAAGCAGCTGTTCTAAAAATAGCACCTACATTTTGAGGATCTTGCAGCTCCTCCAAAGCAAGCCAAACCTGCTGAGACTGCCACGTCTTCACCGAGGAAAAAAGTTCAGAAGTCATCACCGGAGCCCGAGCTCGCACGCGCGCTTGCATGCCAGACAATTCTCGATCTTCGATGATCCGAATGTAATGCTTCTGAGCGAGATCCAAAATCTCTTGCCAAATACCAGAGAATTTCTTACCCTGAGCAACTCGTAAACTCAAAATATCCTGAGGTCTCAGCTTCAATGCCGCTAAAATACTGTGAGGATTTTCTAAATCTAACATCAGTAATTTTTTGCGAAAATTGCCCGGACACTCGAAGAGGCATCTCGACAAAAAAGACAAGCCCTTTGATCCCTTTGAGGCTGCAAATCCTCTCCCCACGGCAAACAACGAATGGTGGCTTTCGTCTCCTCCTTCACACAAGCTTCGCAGGATGACTTTTGGCACCAAGGTGCGATAAAAAACCCTCCCACCTTCTCAAGCTTCGTTTTAAAATCACCATAATCCTCCACCTCATGCATGCGTTCCTGCCGCCACAACCGGACTTTTTCAAAAAGATCCCTCTGCATCGTACCCAATCGCATCGCCACCTCAGAACCTACCCTCTCTAACGCAACGCAATGCTTCACACCCTCATCGCGCCGAACCAAAACAGCTTGAGACTGCTTCAAATCCCGCATACCCAACTCAATGCGTAAGCAAACGCCCAAAAGTTCGTATTCATGAAATTTCCAACCTGCCTGCTTAGAAGAATCTCGATCAATATGCACCTTCAACTCGTAAGACCCCTTCCAGCACCTCAGGATATCCTCCTGAAGTTTCTCCGCCTGAATCAGAAGCTCCCCATCGTTAGATCCTTGCAAAATAGGCACAATCACCACATGCCTGCCTGCAAGATAAGGAGGCAAAACCAAACCTCGGTCATCCGAGTGCGTCATGATGAGTCCACCAATTAACCGAGTAGAAACCCCCCAACTCGTTTGATGTACCCAATGTGTTTTCCCCTCTCGATCTAAATACTTAATATCAAACGCTTTGGCAAAATGCGTTCCCAAATCATGGGAAGTGCCGGCCTGAAGCGCCTTACCATCCTGCATCATCGCTTCTACACAATAAGTTTTCGAAGCCCCTGCAAATTTTTCGCTTTCTGTTTTCTGGCCAACAATCACAGGCATCGCAAGCACTTCTTCTGCAAAAACCCGATAAACCTCAAGCATTTTCTTCGCTTCTTCTTCTGCTTGCTGTGAAGTAGCATGGCAAGTATGCCCTTCTTGCCACAGAAATTCTGTTGTTCTCAGAAATAACCGCGTTCTCATCTCCCAACGGACCACATTCGCCCACTGGTTGACTCTCATCGGCAAATCTCGATAAGACTGAATCCATTTAGAAAACATACTATTGATAATGGTTTCAGAAGTCGGACGAATCACCAACTTCTCTTCTAACTCCTTCCCCCCCGCATGAGTCACCATCGCACACTCAGGAGCAAATCCTTCTACATGCTCAGCTTCTTTCTTTAAAAAACTTTCTGGGATCAAAAGAGGAAAATAAGCGTTCTGCGCTCCTGCTTGCTTGATCCTACGGTCCAAATCTTTCTGTATCTGCTCCCAGATTCCATAGCCTTGAGGTCGAATGACCATGCATCCCTTCACAGGACTATAATCCGCAAGCCGTGCCTGAAGCACTAAATCTTGATACCATTGCGAAAAATCTTCGTTTCTAGGAGTGATTTTTTGAGCCATAGCTTTGATTATCCTTCATAATCAGAGACACAGCAAGCAAGTTCACTCAATTCCAAAAGATTTCATTTTTCGATGCAAATGACTTCTTTCAATCCCAAGCACTTGAGCTGCCTTAGAGATATTCCCACCATATTCATGAAGTGTTTTCAAAATAAAAGCCTTCTCAAACTCCTGGCGAGCATTTCTCAGATTCTGTAAATCCGATTTTTGTGGCTGTACTTTTTCCAACTTTTCTTGCATCCCAAGCACAAACGACGCATCCTGAAAGTGGCTCAAAACCTCAGCATCCGAAATCCAAGCACTTTCTGGCTCTGGACTTAAAATAACCACTCTTTCCATTAAATTTTTAAGCTCCCTCACATTCCCAGGCCATGCATAGCTCCGCAGAACTTGATAAGCTCGATCAGAGAATTTACGAAGCTCTTTGCCATACAGATGACTTGCAAGCTCTAAGAAATGATCCGCCAATAAAGCAATATCTTCCCCACGATCTCTCAGAGGAGGAACCACAAAAGCAATCACATTCAACCGGTAAAAAAGATCTTCTCGAAAATTTCCCTGCTCGATTGCTAAACGCAAGTCCTTATTCGTCGCGGCCACCACCCTCACATCGACGCCAATGGTCTGCGACCCCCCCACCCGCTCAAATTTTTGTTCCTGCAAGATGCGAAGAATTTTTGCCTGAGTTTTCAGAGACATATCCCCAATTTCATCCAAAAAAAGCGTCCCCCCATGGGCCAGATCAAATTTCCCTCGACGAAGCTGGGTTGCTCCAGTAAAAGCCCCCTTCTCATGTCCAAAAAGCTCACTTTCAATCAGCTCTTCGGGGATAGCAGCACAATTGACCTCAATGAAAGGTTCATCATGCCGTGAAGACCAACGATGCAAACTCTGAGCAACAAGCTCCTTGCCTGTTCCATTTTCTCCTGTGATCAACACAGAACCCATGGTAGGCGCTACTTTCTGAATCAAAGCAAGTAAACTTCGGATCGGAGCACTTCTTCCCAGCAAAGACTGACCTTTTTGCAGCTGCTGCCGAAGGGCATCATTTTCTCTTTCTAAATCTTTTAAATTAAAAACATTTTGAAAAAGGACTAAAAGCCTTTCCAGAGAAAGAGGTTTTTCTGCAAAATCAAAAGCCCCGAGCTTCGTGGCTTTCACCGCCATTTCAATACGCCCATGCCCTGACATCATCAAAACACTTTGATGAGGCCACCGAGCCTTCAGCTGACTTAAGGTTTCCATGCCATCCATCCCTGGCATCCAAATATCCAAAAGCACCAAATCAGGCTTCTCAGAAGCAATCATCTCAAGGGCTTGCTGTCCTGTTTCTGCAAGTAAAACCCGATACCCCTCATCTTTTAAAGCCCCCTCCAGAGATTTCCGAATACCCAACTCATCATCCACCACCAAAATACTTCGCATCTTATCGCACCAAAAAATCCTTCAAAGGCCCGGCAGGCAATTCTATCAGAAATTGCGTGCCTTCCCCTAACTTCGATTTCACTCGAATAAAACCCGAATGATCATTCAAAATACGCTTGACAATAGCCAGCCCCAGACCAGTGCCCCCCTCCTTCATCGAGAAATAAGGCTCAAAAAGCCTTCTTTTCACACTTTCGTCCATTCCTGGCCCATTATCCTCCATAGTAATAGCGACCATCTGAAGGGACTCATCGTAATGCAACTGAAGGCGAATCACCTTCCAAGAAACTTGCTTCTCCAAAGCAGCCACCGCATTATCAAATAAGTTGATCATCACTCTTTTGATTTGATCCCGATCAAATGCAAAAACAGGCACTTTTTCATCAAACTGCGTTTGAATCGCGATTTCAGGATGTGCTTGTCGATAAAGCGCGACCACTTCTTCTAAAACAGGAATCAAGGCATGAGGAGCAGGAGAGGATTCAGGAAAACGGGCAAAATTAGAAAATTCATTCACCATTTCTTTAAGCTCATCCGTATACCTGATGATGGTCTCTGTGCATTCTTGAAGCAATTTGGTATCAGAATCACTCAGCGCTGCACACCTTCTTTGCAATCGCTGAGCAGAAAGCTTGATAGGGGTGAGGGGATTTTTAATTTCATGAGCAATCCTCCTGGCCACCTCCCTCCAAGCCATCTCCCTTTGCTCCTTCATCAGATGCGTGACATCATCAATCACCACCACAACCCCCTCCCCCTGACGAAGGGAGGTGGCCACAGCCACTAGGGTTTTCCATTGATCCTCCTGCTGAAAGATCCACTGAATACTTTCATGAGCCTGAGAAACATCATGACCCAAAGCAAAAGCCTGATCGATTAATCCGATTAAAGGAGCTTTCTGTCCATCCAAACAACGCGTGTAATGCTGATTTAAAACAGCCTCTGGCTCAATTTGAAAAAGCTCAGAAACAGCACGATTAAAGGTCGTCAGTTCACCACTTCGATCGACAGCAATCACTCCCGTTTCCACATTCGCCAAAACGGCCTCAAGCTGCAACCGCCGTTTCTCTAAATCCGCACCCGCTTGAATGAGATGCTCACGACTTTCTCGAAGATCTTGAGTCATATTATTAAACGAATCAACTAACACCGAAATTTCATCATAACCTGCTGAGGAAATGCTCACGTCCAAATTTCCCCCTCCCACCGCTTGAGCCCCTAGCACCAACCGCTCAATAGGATCCGTAAGCTCCTTAGCCATATAAAGCCCAATCCAAATGGCAACAAAAAGAATAACTAAAGTGATCATAATTAAAATTACTAAATAAGTGGTTTTAATCGAATACTTCAGAGGATTAGTTTCTTGGTAATCATGAAAAACACTTGAAATCTCATCTACTTTATTAAGCAAACTCAAGGGAACATAGGAATTGACTGCCAATACCGCAAGGACTTTTTTTCTAGAAATAACAGGAACTAAGCAACGAATGAGATCTCCTGATCCTACATGCTGAACAACAGACACAGAATGGTTTGAAAAGGCTTGATCCAGAAGATCAAGCGACAAGCGAGGATAAACCCTCAAGGGCTCTTGCGTCATTTCCATTGCGGAAATTCGCTCTTCTAAAGGATGAGGATAAAATTCCACAGAATCTAAATCCAAAAGACTACGCTCCATCTCTAAAACATGCGTAATCCAGGGATACCAACCCCGATTTTTTTTAAACCGATTTTGCAATTTTTGAGCAATATGCTTCGCAAAGTGCATGCCCATGCGCTCCCCATTGCGATAATAAGTCCCCGTAATTTCAAGAGAAGCTTGCAACGTATTTTGAATCTTTAAAGAAAACCACTGATCAAAGCTTGAATGAATATACATCGCCGAAATAACGAATAAAACTAAAGTCGGAATAATTGAGAAAGAAAAAAAAGCAATGACTAATTTCGTCTTAAGCCGAGCGCCCCAAAGCTTACTTCGCCTTTCAATGAAAAGTTTACCTACATTGCGAAAGATCAGCCACATCAACCCAATCAAAAGAATGATATTGACGTTCAAAAGACCGAAGAAAAAAATAGAAGTAACAAAAGGAAGAGTACTTGAAGCCCGACTCAACTCAAATTCAGCAAAAGTAAGAAATAAAAAAACAATGGCCAGCAAGACAATCAAAGCCACCTCTTTTTTTCTTTTCTTGCTTTCTCGAACGTCCAATTGCTCTAATTCCTGCACGTTAACCTCATAGGAAGCCTATCACTAAATTTTCAGATTCTAAAAGGTTAAAAAAAGGTCTTCTTCAACCGTAAAACCTCATGAACTTCATTCCCTAGAATGATCTTCCTAACTCAAGCAAAAAGCGATAGAACATACAAAAAAAAGAGTTTAAAATCAACGCCCGTCCCTAAACTATTTCAAATACAAACCTGAGATTATCTTAAAAAAAACTGGAACTCCAATCACGCCATGTGAAATGCTGATAAAGTATTTTTAAATCACAATATTTGGTAAAACATCCCCCTAAAAAAAAGAGAATCTTCAGGTGAATGCTTGTTCATTGGCTCAGAACGTAAATCACAAAATTTATAGGCAATCTGCGAAAAGCTGAAAAAAGATTCGTCATTAATTTTATTAATACTGTTTCAAAAAGACATTATTTCCTTGAAGAAAGAAGGAGATCCACTGTTTGTCAGTTGAAGTCAGAGGACTCCATGAAAACGACCGAAGTCAAAAGCTAAAATCCATCCTATTGCTGAAAAAAATAAATTATTTTAAATGATTTTCTCTGCAGTCACACAACCCTTCTCTGAGGAACTTTTTCACGTTCATCAAAAGTGAATAAGTTTATTCTTCTGTTTTTTTACTTGATATAAATAAGAATTTCAGCTAATTTCTCAAAAAAAATGGTGGTAACGTGAAAGATCATGAAAAACCTTCGGTGAGAGCTTCTTTGATCCTAGAAGCCTTCGAAAAGACTTGGGAAAAGCTATTTGATTCTCCGATACACTTAGACACGGCATTATCTCAGGTGCCTCTGGCTTATAAAAGTATTTTGGCCCAGATCCTCCCTGCTATACTGGCACGTCCGGTATCTTGGGCAGAACAATTGGGAGTAGGAGTCCCCGAAGGAGAACCTTGGAGTTTGAATGCCTCCGAGCTCAAGCATTGGCCCCAAGCTCGGTGGATGGCTGCTAGGATGTATGCGACCATGGCAAATCCTTCTCCTCCTTTGGTCACCTTGCCTCAGGACTTCCCTGCTTGGATGATCCGTGCTTGGGAATTGGCCTGGGGCTCTACCGATGAACTCGTGCAAAGTCTTGCTGCTCCCGCAGGTCTTAGTTTACGAGCCTCACGTAAAATAGGAGCCCAGGGGTTACTTGCAGCGTTAAAAGCAGAGAATGCACTTCCAGTTTCTGCGGAATGCTCTTCCATAGTCCCCTTTGGGGTAAGGTTGGGAGGATATGCTTCTGTGCTCAAAACTCAAGCTTACCAACGAGGGCATTTTGAAATTCAAGACGAAGGATCCCAATGGATGGCCTGCTTTGCCCTTTGGCCTGAACTTTTTCAGGATGGTTTACAAATGCGTCCAGGAAAAGTTTCAAAATTCAACACTGGTACCCTACCTTCTTTGCCCAGTTCACTGAAAATCATTGACGCTTGTGCTGGAGCAGGCGGGAAAACGCTTGCCATGGCTGACGCCTTACGAGGAAGAGGGCGTTTTTTTGCCTACGATACGTCTATAAAAAAACTTCAGGCTTTAAAAAGACGTGCGACACGGGCAGGATTGACCAATATTCAAACCTGTCATCTCACAGAAGGGCAGGAAACCGAAATCCTTGTAGCTTATGAATCAAGCGCAGATTTAGTTTTAGTAGATGCTCCTTGTTCGGGCTGGGGAGTTTTAAGAAAAAATCCTGATCTTAAATGGAGACAAACTGCCGATGTAGTGACACGCCTCACTGAAGTACAAGCGCGATTGCTTTCTCTTTATGCACCCTTGGTAAAACCTCAAGGACGCTTAGTGTATGGAGTTTGTACCTTTGGCTGGAACGAAACACGTGAGCAAGTAGACAATTTTTTAAAGAACCATCCCGAATTCTCTGTTCTTTCAGGAGGTTTTCTAGGCCCTTCTCCTTGTGATGGATTTTTTGTCCAAGCTTTTCAAAAAAATGAAAAGAAGCCCCAAACCTTATGAAGACTTGGGGCACGCAACGAAATTCAAGCTGAAAATTATTTTTCCTTGGTGATAATAGCGTTTTTCTTTTTATCGTTTTTTTTCTTGTTCTCTTTTTTTTTGTCTACCATTTTTTTTCTCCTTGTTAGAGCAACTCCACACCTCACTCATCTTACATTTAAAATATCTAATATCAAGATAAAGTTTGTAATTGAATTACTTTAACAAAAGCATTTTTTATTAAAAATGCGCCAATCTTTTGTAAGAAGCCCCCTTGAAAAGAATTTTTCTCACTGTAGCAAAATGATCCGGAAATTTTTCCTCACCTCTGCAAATACACCTACTTAAGCTGATAAATTAGAATATTTAAAAAACCCAAATCAAATTTTAAAATATTCTATTCTCATTTGTTGAATGTTTGCAGCATTGCCTTCTTAGATGCTATTTCTCTGAAGACTCAAGTAGACAAGCCCCTTCATTTGAGCAATCTCCAAAGCACCCACATCTCCAATACTATTGCCATGAAGAAACAACGTATTCACTCCCTGCATCTGCGCAATAAACATAGCACCGCTATTTCCGATATTATTACAACCAAGATGTAACTCCTGAATGCCTCTCAATTGTCGTCAAGATTCAAAGTTCTGATTCCCTTCATTTGAGCAATGAGTGAAGCTCCACCCTCTCCGATACTGTTACCATGAAGATTTAAGTTTTTCACCCCCTTCATTCGAGCAAGGTGTGAAACCGCCTCATCTCCGATAATGTTATCAGAAAGATATATGTCTGTAATTTGCTTCATTTGAGCAATGCAACTTGCTCCAGCATCTCCTATATAGTTACTCTCAAGATTCAAAGCCGTAATGCCTGTCATGCGAGAAATATGAATTGATCCAGCATATCCGATAAGATTACCAGCAAGACTCAATTTTGTGATTCTGTTCATTTGAGCAATGTGTGAAGCACCCGTTTTTCGAATACTATTATAGCCAAGATCTAAGCATTTCATCTGCGTCATTCGAGCAATGTGAGCAACACCATTGTCTCCAATACTATTGCGAGAAAGATTCAATTTTGTAACGCTTCTCATTCGAGCAATATGAGGTGCTCCAGCATCTCCTATAGAGTTATTCTCAAGATTCAATTCCTACAACCCCGTCATTCGAGCAATAGATGCAGCACCCGTATTTCCGATACCATTCATATTAAGATCCAAGCTTTTCAGTCCTCTCATTTGAGCAATGTGACCTGCACCAGCATCTCCCATACGATTACCCCTAAGATCCAATTGAGCAATCCCCTTCATTTGAGCGATGTGAGCTGTCCAGCCTCTCCGATACGATTTTCATCAAGATTCAAGTCTGTCAATCCCGTCATTTGAGCAATAGATGCAGCACCGGCACTTCCAATATCCTTCATCCAAAGATTCAAGCTGTTCATCCCCCTCATTGGAGCAATATGACCTGCTCCAGCATCTCCGATACGATTTTTCCCAAGACCCAAGGCTATGATCCCCTGCATTTTAAGAAGACTGCGTGCCCCAGCTGCTCCCACACGATTGCGAGAAAGATTTAAATTCTTCACCGATTTCATTTTAGTAATACCTTCAACACCAGCATCTTCGATATTATTCGAGCTAATATCTAAATCTACAATGCTTTGCATTTGAGCAATCAACTGAGCACCGGAATCTCCTATATGATTATTATTGATATTCAAGTGGGTAAAAGTCCCTGCATTGAAGCAATATACGAAGCCCCAGCCTCTCCTAGCTCATTAGAACTGACATCCAAGTAGGCAAGTCCCTTCATTTGAGAAAGAAGCACCGCCCCTGGCTCCCTGATTGCATTGGAGCTCAGATTTAATCCTACCAGGCTCCTGATTTTAACAATGGATGCAATGCCAGCATCTCCTAGATGATTCAAGCTGAGATCTAAATAGCTAAGTTGCTGCATTTGAGCAAGCAGTGCCGCCCCAGCCTCCCCAATTGCATTGGAGCTGAGATTCAAGTCCATCATCCTTGACCCCACAGAAGAGGTCTCATGACCGGTTGGATGTTCAGCACCACTGAATTTTGAATTCGATCGCATTTGAGTAAGAGATGCAACTCCAGCATCCCCAATGTAATTGCCGGCAAGATTTAATCTTCTGAGCTCCGGCATAGAACCCGCATTCCGCACCAAAAACATAAAAATCAAAAATGCCCCCTTCAACCGCGAACTGCATTATTGAGATATAAATTAAAACACTAGTTATACTGAGTCAAAAAAATAGGATAGCCTCAAGATTAAAATTGAAGAAGTTTATCACGGCAACAGATTACAATCACTTGAATTTAGAAAAAAGGTCACAAATTTACGCGCTGAGAGCAACGAAGACATCAACGGCTGAGATTGCCCGAATACTTCAATGCCACCCATCTACCATTGCTCGTGAAATAAAACGCAACACTGGCGATAGGGGTTATCGCTATAAACAATGGCAAAGCGGTAGAACGTCGATGAAAGGCAAGTCGCACCTGTAAGAAGCTCAACCAAGAAATGATGGAAATGATTGAAGAAAGGATTCTGGAAGGTTGGAGCCCGGAACAAATCGCGGGTCGGTTTAAGCTTGCTGGCAATAGTATTAGTCATGAAACTATTTACCGGCACATTTGGAAAGACAAAAGTTCTGGCGGCTCTCTCTACAAACATTTGAGACATTCTGGAAAAAAATATAACAAGC
>Ga0208867_1000057_pt1 | contig 40411 bp, 38 predicted proteins | sample CryBogCBE05Oct08_FD_185505 | JGI IMG/M metagenome (GOLD analysis project Ga0208867, IMG submission 185505) | Freshwater microbial communities from Crystal Bog, Wisconsin, USA - CBE05Oct08 (SPAdes) (version 2) | ecosystem: Environmental > Aquatic > Freshwater > Lake | place: Crystal Bog... | reverse complement strand
TAGATGTTGAAGGGCTCGACGGTGGAGTTGTAGATATCGAAGGTCGTCCCGCCACCCCGGCTGACGGTGGAGTTATAGATATCGAAGGTCGTCCCGCCACCCCGGCTGACGGTGGAGTTGTAGATACTGAAGGCCGTCTCTGCTTCTCATCCTTATTTTTCTTTTCAGTTTCATCCAAGAGTTTTTGCATTTGTAGGATCTCGGTTTGAAGCAATAGATTCAGTTCGGTCAAATATTCATGATCAGATCCTTTCTGACGTGCCAAATTCATATTATTTTTAGCATTCAATCCAAGCCCCCTTGCCTCCCCCCCGATATCGAATTCGGCCCTTCGCTGCGCGCCGTCGCGCCCGCTGAACGCGTTTGGATTATCTTTTTTGACCTCGTCTATGATATTTAACATGTTCTCTACCCATTCTAGCTTTTTTAGTCTTAATTGTATATTTTCCACAGTCGGAGCAATTCCAGCCATTTCTCGTCTATTCCCAATTTTTGCAACTTTTTCAACATTATCAATACCAGTACCCATACCAAGCCATCCGGCAAGCCCAGAAAATTTTCCCTTATTTAATTCATCAGACATTTGTTTGTCCGCTTCTTTCATAAGTTCGACGTCACGCTTTTCCGCCGCTTTCTCAAATATGACTTGTCGCCCGCGGAAGAGAAATGCGGTCTCCTGAGTGGTATCCCACTTCCCATAATCTGCGAGGTCTTCCTGAACCTTTTTTCTCCTAGCCGCCTCCTCTTTATCCTCATCCTCTTTAACAAAATTAGGAATATGCCCGACCGCATAACCCTTTTTAATAATAGCGTTTAATTCCGAAGAAGGAGACCCCTCATCACGACTATTGAATACCCCCAAACCCATAGGGTTCAATGGATTTTTAAGTTGATCCCATGATTTTGTATAGATAGAAGAAGCTGGAGCGCCGCCAGCTATCTCCCTAGAGATTGCAGCTGCCATTGCCGCACCTTGAGCCTTCTCCCGCCTGTCGCGCTCTCTTTCTATAAATGTATCTGCAGTTGCGTCCCCCATTGATTCCGCTCCACCAAGTATTTGTCCCGGCACACTACCTAATAATCCCAATACATCTCCAGCCACCAATCCGGCACCCTTTACACTATTACCCAAAAAACTACTCAAAGCTTTGCCAGATAAAATCTTACCCGCAGACTCCTCTAAATTCGTAATAAGATTGGCATCTCTATTTATAAATGCACCTTTTCCACCCGAATTGAATTCTGCCCATTTTTTACTAAATAAATACAGTAATTTTTTCTCAGTATCAGAAAGTGGTTTTTTTAAATCATAATACTCATCCGCGTAAGGGCCTGTCATTCTAGATAAATGACCCCTAGCGCTCTTAAATCTCTCTGATTTTGCCATTGCATAATGATCTAATGTTCTAGGATCATTCCAATAATCAATTACAGCAGAAATTCCACTGCCAATTCTTTGTATGGCATTCGCGCCCCTAGGTGCCGAAAAACCCCCTTGAAAATTTGCAAATGTTTCACTAGAATTATATAATTCTGTTAAAATCGGTTTAGTTTTAATATCTCCACTCGCATGATGTGCTTCATGTGCAGCTACAAATCTACGCAATTCTGCTGGTGTATACTTTTCAAGTAAAGAAAATTTATCGGAGCTTAAATTTGAACTAAATAACTCTTTATTTATTTTTATATCTTTGGTATATGTAGTATTATAGCCATACTCCGACATTTCTTCTGTTCCAAAATTTAATCCACTAAATTTTCCACGAGTTCCCAAGCCAGACTTTTTTGGATTATAATAAGTACCAAATTTAGTTTTTACTTTACTTAAATCTATCATTTCGAGCGGAAGGTTTCCATCTGCATACATCGGAATAACAGCCGAATCAGGCCCCCCTGCAAAATTTGGAATCTCCATCTCCTCGCTATTCATTAAGAAACGCTTTCCACCTATTCGACCTCTTCCATAATGTGCGCGCGGATTTTTAGCGCCCAATGAACGAGCCAAAGATTCTTCAATGGTAGAGTTAACAAAATTAGGAACATATCCAGCAGCATGCGAGCTTGGAACGGTTACTGTTGTACTAGGTTTACCAGCTGCAGCCGATTCTTGAGTATTGATTGCTATCTTTCTTAGTAAATCTATTTGCTTATCTGTCTTAGTATTATAGTCATTATGAAATTGATTAATATCCTTAAATGCCGTCGCATCCTGTGCGTTACTAACTATCATCTGCGCAGCAGTTGCATCTTTTGCTCCCGTTGTCGCGCCACTTTTAATTGCTAATTCTATTGCAGCCTTTGTATCAGAAGTCATTTCTGGCGCATTATTTCTCGAAGAAAGTCTTTCAAATTTTTCTAATTGTTCGTTAAGAACTTGATTATAAAGTCTTGATCCTAAACCCGTAGTATCTTCAACATTATGTTTTTTTGCTTCACTATATTCGGCAATATCAGCCAATGCCTTATTTCTATCAACTTCCCCAGTTCGCTCTAATAAATCTTTCTCAATAGCTCGAACTATACCTTCACCACCCTTCATACTCATTAACTTTGATTCTCCAATATCATAACTCTTTGATAATGAGTCTTTAATTCCTACTGTTAAATCTTTAAATAGTTGGTCACTTGTAGTCATTACTGACGCGCCACCAGTCAATTTTGAAACGCTATCCATCACATCTAAAATTGCTTTAGATATGTCTGCGGAATTTGCAGTTTTTGAATTCGAAATTAAATTATAGTCCCTAACTGCTTTGGCAACATCATCTCCTGTTTGTGATGGGTTTTTATAACTCAGTACAGACTCGATTCCTCCACCAACTCTGTCTAGACCAGCGAAATTAACTCTTATTAATTCATCAATTTTTTGAGCAGATAGAGTAGTGGCTTCGCGCTGTGCATCATATAGTTTTGACTTACCCTCTTCAATGGCTTTTTGTAAATCTGATATTGCTTTAAGACCCTTATCTTTATCTTCAGAATGCACCGCTAAAAATTCCTCAGACGCGCCAATACTATTAGCTATAGCATTTGCATTATATACGCCTCCTTTCGTATTTTCCGGTTTAAGCGCCTCGGACATAATTGCCCTCATTTTCTCATCTGTTAAGTTAGCTGGATTACCCTCTTTTCCTATGGACTTTAAAATTTCTTGCTCCAAATCTAACGGCGCCTCTGCCCGTGCCTTACCAATGGTTCCACTAAAAATATTGGCAATTTGATCTTGTAGTCCCGCCCCACCAAATCCCATTTCGGCAATCTGGTTTGCCCTAGCCACCCTACGCTCTTGACCAAAGCTTATATTAAACTTCGCAGCTTTTATCGCCTCTTCTAAAGCCGCTACATAATTACGATCTTTTTCAACAATTTGACGCTGGGCAGCAGCCGCAGCTGCAGCCGCGTCCGCAGCTTCCTGCTGTTGTTTATTTAATTGTTGGGCGCTATTCAGATCTTCTTGCTTTTGGTTAATCTCATCCCGAACTAATAGGGCAAGCGCGGCTCTTTGTTGGGCCTGAGTTTCATACTGATCTTTAAAATTTTCAAAATTTACTCCACTTATTCCAGCAATTTCGGCTACAGCTTTAACACTTAGCGAGCTATTTTCATTTGCACGACTGGCAGAATCAAGAATGGTTAGTCTTTTTTGTATATTTTCTACAGTCATATTAACCCCAGCCATAGCTTCCCTATTCCCAAGCGCTGCAGTTTTTTCAAAATTAGTAATGCCAACACCACCACCAAATGGCCCAGAAAATTTTCCCTTATTTAATTCGGCAGCCACGTCCGCCTCTGCTCTAGCTTTGGCGGTTTGGTCTGCTGAATTTCTTCTATCTTTTGCAAAATCTGCTACTAATTTTTCTATATTACCTACGGAATCACTAATTAATGTGGCCCTATCTGCTGATCCAGTATATGAAGAAATCTGTTCGGTTAGTTTTGCTTTTGTTGCAATTATTTTCTCAGCATTTTCAGGCTTATTAGCTTCTGTTAATTCTTTTAATTCAGTTGCAGTTTGGATTATATTAGTAGACTGCTGCTGTATTTGAGTTTGGTTTTCACTAGCTTTTTTAAATGCTGCCTCTAATTCTGGTATATCAGTTTTTAGTTGATTACCAACATCCATAATTGTTGTAGTTAAACCAACTAACACGCCAGCAACAGCACCAATTCCAGTTCCTATGACCGGCTCAATAGCTGTTCCAATCATTGCACCAGTTCCGCCATAACTTAAAATATCTCCGATACCCTTAGTGGCTGATGCAGAACCTCTTCCAGACTTTGTAGATTGGTCTATATTATTAGCAATCGTGCTAGTAATAATTGGCCCCAGAGTAGAAACGGCCAGAGCAATATTAGATCCTCCTGCGGCAAGTCCAGCCTTAAGCTTCAAAGATCCTTCGGAAATATTTTTATTTGCTGCAGAAATAGTCTGAATTTGTTTTCGATACTCTTCTCTAATCCCATTACTACCAAACGCCAACATGGTAGCAAGTCCAGAAAGCTCAATACCGACCGCTGCATAAGATGAAGAATTAGATCCAGAACTGTCATCTGCGAAGTTAGGAATATATCCAGCGGCATAACCCTTGCGGCGAATCGCGCCCCTTTCTTTTGATGGTGAACCCTCATCACGAGAGTTAAAAACGCCCAATCCCATCGGGTTATTAGCCCCGGCGAGTTCAGAATACTGTTTAACGTAGATTCCGCCACTCGGCGCTCCAGCGCCAATTTCACGAGCAATGGATTCATGTAGCGCGTCGGCAAAATTTGGAATATAACCAGCCGCCTTTTTCTGTGGTTCGGTTGCTTTTAAAATCTTGGTTTTTAAAGCCTCTAATACAGCAGAATCTTTTCTTAAAATCTTTCCTGGAAGATTATGAGCTGCGTCTAATGAATTTTTAGCTTCACCAGCTACCGATATGTTTAGTGCCTTTTGTAAATACGGATAATTTGCAATTGGATCATAATCAAAAGCATCTTGATCTTTTTTAATATCATTTGACTTAGCAAAAATTTCAGATGATTTAACAGAGGCTGCTCCTAGAATTTTTTCAAAAAGACTTCCCTTTACCGCTGGAGTAAGAACATTCTCCTCAATACCTTTAATAATTGCCTCTTGAGACGTTTTTTTTCCAATTGGTTGAAATGATTTCGCAACCAATCCTGCAACCTGTCTAACAGGAGGATAAAAAGCTTGATCCATGACTTTATCAAAATCACCCTCAGGAATATTTAGGGGAAAGATTGATTTACCTGGCAACCTAGTTACTAAATGTCCTGTAACTCTTAAGCCTTTTAGGCGAGAAATTTCACTAACCCTTTGTTTTGATTGGATGCCGACTTGCCCCCCAGTTGGGGTAAATACACCATACTTACTTGCTATTGTTTCATCTATATTAGCAAGATCATAATTATCAAAATTTACCGTTTTTTCACTACCGCCCTGCCCCCCAGAAACCGTAATACTACCAGGTTCGCCATTATCTTTTACCTCTGTGGGTGGCCTATTTGCAACTTGACTATCTTTTAGTGATTTTAGTTTTTCTATATCGCCATCACTAATTTTAAACCTTCCCTTATTAATCTGATCTAATGCACTTTTAATATTTGTACCTTTGTCGCCCCAAGGAGTGCCTCCCCCATCAATCCCTATTAACTTAGCTAAAGTTGCACCCCCTTTTCCCAGATTATTTATTTCTAATCTATAATCAGCAAAATTTGGAACCCACCCGCCAGCATATCTAGGAATAACAGCAGAGTCACCACTACCACCAAAATTTGGAATTTCCCTTTCCTTATTGTTCATTATGAACGGCTGACCACCAATCGTGCCCTTACCCCACATTGCACGAACATCACTTCCAGCACCCATACTTCTCGCCATCGACTCTTCTTCGGCAAACTGCGGAATATAGCCTCCAGCCGCTTTAACTCTTGGAACTCCACCCGGTCCAATTCTTGCGCCCCCGCCGTATGCTTGAGCGGCAATTTCGGCAGAAAGCTTTGATTGTAACTCAAGCTCTACCGTCTGTAATTTTAAATTTGCCAATAGTCTAGTCGCAACCTCATTAACACTTGCAGCACCACTTTCAATCTGTTTATAAATTGAAGGGTCTTTGGATAAAATTTCTGTTATACTTTTTTGTAGCGCCTCTTGGTCTTTGGCAGCATTATTTAGACCCAATAAATCTTTCGCCCCACTTGCCGCAAATTTTGTAAAGTCCGCTAATAGCTTAACTAAAACACCGCCAATTAAAGCTAGACCCGGCCCGGCAATAAACTGACCAAGGCCATCCATAATACCCTTACCCAGTTTTGAGCCGACACTATTTGAATCTGCTTCATTCAAACCCCCAAGAAGAGAATTGCCCCCACCAATCAACTTCTTCATGGATGGGCCAAACAAAGATTCGCCAGCCGTGGCCGCTAATTGCGTAGCATTTAATTTAAGCGCATTTAACTGTGAAGAATAAGTCTGATTTAGGGCCTCATTTCTTTTATACGCATCGTCAGTTGCGCCCTGAGAAACCCTTAATGCGTTATTATAAACAGAATATTCTCTATTTAAGTCGGCAAGAGTTGCCTTTAAAATGTTAATCTGGAAAACGCCACCAACCTTTTCTGCTACCTGAGCCTGTTGGGTTCTATTTAATGTATCATAGCTTTTGGCAAGTTCTTGTAGTAATTCAATTGTTCCCTTGATTTTACCATTTTCATCTGTAGTCTTAATACCCATGCTCTCCAATAAGCTTTGGGTTTTTGGTCTATCTAATCTTGTAAAAATTGTTTTGAATGAGTTACCAATAACTGCACCACCACGAGCCGTGGCAACCTGTGCTGCAGTAACTAGCGCAATAAGTTGATCTAGTGAAACACCAGCCTGAGCCGCAGAAGATCCAACGCGGCCAAGAGCTTCTGGCAAATCTTTTGCACCGATAGCAAACTGCGTATCAACTGTAGCAAATTTATTAACAACTTCAGTAGCAGTTACGGCCTGTGAAGTAAACGAGTTAACAGCCGCAGTTAGTGCCTGAACACTCTTTGCCGCATCCATGCCAGTAATACGAGAAAGAACCAGAGCATCATTTGTTCTTTTTAGAGTTTCCTCCATTCCTAATCCCTGACGAGAAAGTAAGGTTGCCGCCTCTGCAACAGTTTCAAAAGTTTGTCCGGTTTGTTTTGCAACATTAAATAAGCTTGAACCAAATTTAGTCATTTGATTATCCGAAGCATTTAGGATAACTTGAACTTGATTTAGTGCCTTCTGTACCTCAATAGTAGAATCAATCAGTGAATGAAAAGCCTTTTCAATTCCATACACAACACTAGCACTAGCACCGAAAGCGATAACACGCGCATTGGCCGCCGCCATTGACTTATCAAACTCGCTTAAATCTCCGGTAATTCTTCCTAGTGGTTGGCCACCCTTAACATTTACATTTAACGTGCGTTCTTTTTTAAACAAAGCATCTACAGAGCGCTCTGCTGCACTTGTATCTACTGAAATTTTGACTTCTGCGGTTGTAGACATATCCTTTTTCCGAGCGAAACGCTCACTAATATTTACACATTACATTCTCAGTCGCGCACTGAGATAATCAGCCTTGTCAAGCTTTCCGCCATTTTCTTTTGCTAGATCTAATAAACTTTTTCCACCAATTTTTTCTATCTTAACTCCCATTTTTTTTAGGTCTTCAGATGTTGCCCCAACTATACTGGAAACTTTTGCCACATTTCCCTCTGACTGGCCAGAATTTGAATTCAAGGCAGAATTTACAGCTGAGCTTGAACTTGAACCCGACGATGAACTTGCTGCCGATCCGGCATCCATAACTGCCACTAACTTTTCCGGATCTGAAAGCGTTTCATCACTCAAAGCGTCTCCGCTTTCCGCACGGTATTTAATTAAATTTTTAATCATCTTACCATATATCAAAAGATCAATTTGATACTTACTACAATGCGCCACTGGCTTACCCCAAAAATTAAAGGGGTCAGTTTCCGCAATATATAATAAGTTTTGAAAAAATCCCGTCGCGGCTACTAATTTAATATTTTTAACAGAAAGAACTGCCGCATGTGCATCAAAGCCCTTTCTTATCTTGTCCACGATGTCATCAGATAAATAGTAATATTCATCTTGCTTGCCAAACACCAACTCAGTTAGTTCTCTATTTTTATAGGTTAGTTTTAGTATCGTTTCATCCTGAAAGCGTTCATTGGCATATTGCTCTACAGTGTATCCAACTGCCTCGCGCCTTTCCCTGCCGTAAGATAGTAAGATCATTTCATTTCTTTCTATCTGTCTTTCAACATCTTTTTTTTGAGATGGCAATAATAATCTTTCTTTTGTGGTATGAAGATTTTTAATTATTGTTTTTAATTGTTCAATATGGTCTTCTTTTTGTCTTGTCCACCAACCGCCAGCTATAGCTGTTTCAATTTTTTGATCTTCAGTTTGAAGTCCTTTCAGTTTTGCATGTTCACAAATAGCATGATACCTATCATAGATATCAAAATTTTCTATTTGAGTGGGATGTTTAAAAAAATAGGAACGACCATCAATGATCGTTTCGGAATAGGCGCGAGTTATTTCTGCATATGCGCGACTATACTCAATTTGTTGCACATTACTTATTCTCCGTTAAACTTTTATCGAGCCGTTCAAAGTCTTCGGGAGTTTCAGCCCGGCCCAAGAACCACAGGGTAACCAAATAAGTAATTTTTTGTAAAACGTTCATTAAGAAACCTCCATCGTCCGCCTGCTCAAGCTCATCATATAGGTCTAGTTTTTCGTCAAGAGTTGCCGCATCAAACATTGGGACATAATTGCCGTCAACACTCTTATAAGCCAAGTTAGTAACCCACCAAAGAATAGTGCGATTTCTTGCCTTTGCTTCGGCGGTATTCTCAAAAATATTAATTTGCTGAGACTCAAAACTTTGAATCTTTTTTCTGATTTCTTCAAGATCAACCGTTAGGGAATCTAACTGGGCTTTTTCCTGCTCAGTTCTTTCTCCATCTGTCTTAATTAATAGCGACTGTAACTCAAAACTCTTACTACGAAAATCGGCAAGAATTTTTCCATAAATCTCACGATCATCATCACTAATTGTTCCGCCGCCATTTGATAAAATTGTATTCCAAGCGGCCTTTGGGAGAACTCCAGCCTTTGCGAAACGCGAGGTTTCGCTGGCGTAAAATAACTCTCCATCTTCACGAGTACGACGATTAGGCTTTAGAATCGCGAATTTAGAAATTTCTTTTGAAGTAGTTCCATCTTCATTTTTAATTTCTTTTTCGGCATCAAATTGGTAGTACCACTTTTTATTGTTTTCCATAATATATTAATTATCTTTTTGTTTAAAACTAAAATCAAAACTATTTAGTTGTACTTCTAAATTGCGAATAGAGTTATTTCCATAGTCAAGAATTCTCTTCCTTAACCATTGATAATCTTCTTCACTTAATTTTCCGCCCTTAACTAAATCTTCGGATGAATAAAGGAAAGAAAGATAAAGCTTCTTGATTTCACCAGTAACGGCGGCAACGACAAAATTATTAATGTCTACATTCATTTTTAAACCTTTAACCTTTTAACTAACCTTATTATACCAAATTCTATTACACTTATAAAAAATAAAGGGCACCCGAAGGTGCCCAATACTTTAATTAACTTTATTTATCTATTATAGTGCTGGATAACTACCAGAGATAAACACACCGTTGACTAAATCCTGAGGGCCACCAAGCTGTGCTTCCCATTCGGCAGTTAGTTTTGCGTTAGATCCAATTGAAGTAGATACTTTCTGGCTCATTAAACGGCAGTTATTGAACTGGTAAACAAGTGCATTAGCGCCCGTTCCAGCGCAATTAGGATTCTGGAATGCAACCTGTAGATTGTAAACACCAGTATCGCAAAGAACGTTTGCAAGATTGTTGATACTCTGGTTATTTTCAATTGAAGCAAGATCCCAAGCGGGAACACCAGTTGTTCCAAACTGTCCGGTATATGGAGTCGCATTATAAGGAGCGCCGCCAGTATATAGAGAACCGATTTCGGCATCAATTGAGAAAGTCGCCTTAACGGGGAAGTCGATAACACGAGTTGTTGCAAACTTGCTACCTAGCTTTAGGATAGGCTTACGTGTTAAAGGAAGATTAAGCTTAAAGTTTTGAATTTTAAGATCTGTACTTGAAAAGCCCATAACGCCACTAATTGCAAGAGTCATTTGACCAGGCTGTAGCGCAGTGACTTGGGTTGCAGAATTATTACCAGCCCCGACAGGTAGTGTAAATCCACCAGTCACGGGAATACCGTTTGCGGGACTTACAGCTGGAAGTTGGTCATAACCATTACCCTGCATTGGGTATAGAACATTAATATTTAACCCCTCTAAAGAAACAGTTGCCTTTGGAAGTTGTCCAACTGCAGCCTCAACTCCATAAGAAGTAACATAAGCATTTCCAATACCAATAACACCAGTATTTATACCCTTATATCCAATAGCATCATTACCCTCATCGGCAATTGTTAGGAAATAGTTATAAACATCACTATTATTGTTAAGAATACCAGAAATACAGGAATAAGTTCCCTGACCAGTATTAACGTCGAAACCAATAAAATCTTCATTACTACCATCGGTTAATAGGTAAGAAAAGTTTGCCTTAACCATAGGTGCCTGTAAGTCAATACGATCAATAGCGGCTAACTGTCCATATTGATTAATATCAGTTAAGCTACGTGAAAAATCCTCATCAAAACTCTGGATACGAGTTAATTGCTTAACACTTCCAGCTGTAGTATGATTTCCAGTAACAGGATCTACTTGACCTACATAAAGGTTAAGTGCGTTATAAATAATACGATTTCTAGTAGAGGGTATTGCCATATTTTTTTTAGGTTATAGTTATAATTACAGCGTACAGTTGAATTGAGACACTTTAAATAAATAAATTTTAGTTATATTGTCTTGGGTATCTACCCTGCCATAAATCAAAGTCTACCATCGCAGCTACCGTCTTTAGGTTAATGTGTTTGTTTCTAATTTCATCTAATCTAGAAACCGTAACGCGATCAATATAAACATCATTATTAGGAAATGTTTGTTGACAATAATAAGCTAGTCCAGTATAATTATAAGATGCACCAGATTTAAAATCTCCAAAATAATTATATGGAATTCCAGAGTTTGGAATAATTGGAAATACTTTTCTTACAGTATCTGCCATAATAGAAATTGCACCGTCAAGCAAATAAATACTATCAGAAATAATAATACAACGAATAGTAGTCCTTGTTTGATCTTGTCCACCAAACGTGAACGGTCTATTTTCATAAGATGTATTTTTTATATAAATACAAGGATACGGCTGATCATCTGGCAAAAGTCCTCCGGTTATACTATTAAATTTTGGTTTTAAATATGCCCTATTTTCAAAAAGTAAATTCTCTTCGCGCTCATCCGTATAGTAAATATTAAAATCCTTTACCGAATATTGCGCGCTAACATTTGTTGTTTTTGGATTTACTGATCCACTAAAAATAGCTTCAGCCTTATTAAAATTAAGCGCCAAACCGCTTACCCCCCTAGGAATAAAATTTCCGCCAACATATACTCCGCTAGGAATTACTGCACCAGTCACACTACTATCAGAAACCCATTGTCTAAATGGAGATGTGAAAGTTGTATATTGAGCATAATTATAATCAGCGCCAGAATACATGGCTCCGCTATATACCGTAAAAGCAGTCCCACGCTGAAGTATTTCATGGTCTAGCCATAAATAAAAACTTGACATCAAACTAGGTATATACGTATTAACATTCATCTTATTTCAAACTTTTAATAAATTTTTCTAGCATTGTACCGAAATATGGAACTGGAGAAAAAGTTTTACCAGTAACAGAAGTTGAAACCTCAAGACCGGTTCCAGATCGAGAATTTTTAAATTGACCATAAATATAATTTCCCAAACCAGAAATAGCGCGCTCAATTTCAAACAGCCAACTACGCCCATTCTCCCAAGGCATTTTCGTTACAGCTTCAAAGTCTTCTTTTGACGGCATTTCTACCTTAAATTCAATCACGCCATCTGTAGCAGTTTTTCCACCGGGCGCTAATTTTATACTATTTAATAGTTCACGAACTGGTACTACTGGATTGTCAGAATCCGAAAAACCAATAAAAGAAAAAAGATTCCCCTTTCCGGCTAATGTATTGGATTTATTCGCAGCATCAGGCCCGGCCTCTATTTCTTGCGTAACAGCACTTTCATTAAATTCTGTTATTAAGATTTCTTTTTGTTTCTTTACTACTATTTCAGCTTCTTTTCTAGCCGCAAGCATAACCTCCTCATTGGAAAGTATATTTTTTCTAAATTCCGATAAATTAATTCCATGCGCCATATTATTCGCTCTCCTTTAGATATAAACTCCAGAAATCTCCGGTAAATAATCCATGCAATTCAGATGCGCCGATCCAATTAACAGGCCTACCATCAATAACAATACGATCCGCACCACTAATCCAAGAAAGTGCATCATATTTAACTTTTATATTTACATAGTTACCACGTATTGTAGGACGAACATCCCTTGCATCAGCAATCTTCCAACCATGCTCCCATTTAATTCTAGCGGGAAACACTCCGCTAACAGGAGTATACTGAACATTTATAGAGGGTTGAACTTGAGAATATAAAAAATTATAGTCGGGAGTAGTGGAAATCAATGTAGTACCAGCATGCTTCCAAACAACAATATTACGAGAAAAAGTATCATGAAGGTCATAGAATACCTTACTATAAGCACTTTTTTCCGCTGTGGTTAAATAATTCATTTTATTTAGTAGATATATTCATCACCATTTTGGTTATCCATATTTCTATCCCAGTTTAGAGATATGTAATTACTTATACCAATATAATCATCACCAGCAATCTGCATTGGCGTTGCGCCATATTTGAGATACATTTTAACAGCTTTATCAAGAGTTTCTTTTGAGTCTTTAGCTAGTGCGCGTAAATTTTTACTAATCTCATTTTTATTAACGCGCGTAATTTTACTTTCGCCCTCTTGCATGGAAACCCAATCTTGCCCAACTCTGGTTGCACTCACCGCAACAGTTCTGGCTAAATGAAAATAATAATTATAGTTGAATAACATTTTATAAATGCCCAACTCATTTCCACTTATTACTGGAGTAATTAAATATCCAGTTACACTACCGCTCGAATTAGTTAACACGCTAGGTGTGTAACTACTACCAATTAGGTTATTTAACTGACCGACATTAGCAGAATCTAAAAACCAGCCACTAATTCTTGCGGTTGTATAGTCGGGCGGATAATCTAGCTCTCTATATACGTTATTAACAAAGCATGTAAATGGGTCGTTCACATACTATTTTACACAGATTGGAAACTTATGCTCCCTCTCTAAGAATCTTTCTTGCCTCACTATTCAAATCATTTATTTGAATATTAGATGGTTGGGCGCTAATAACAGAATTCCTAGATGCCCATAGGCGATATTCCTTCACGAGTCTTTCCACAAGAACCTTTCTATCTTCAATTGGAATTAGTCCTACCTTATAAGCATGTGACTGCAAATCTGTCTGATTCATCTCTGCTAGTTCGGAGATATATTGCTCTGGACTTGCGGCGCTATAAACAGAAATAGATTCCCCCATAATCTGATCGAGAGTTCCCATAATGGTAGAATTACCCTCCTGAGCCTTTCCGTCGATTTGCGCAGAGGTTTCTAGAGTAACTGTTTTTTTAGTTTTCTTGGTCATATAGATTATAACTTATATAAGAATATAAATATAAATTAATTATAGAAAAGAAAAAGCCCCCATCGCTGGGGGCTTTCTAATTTTATGTTCTCTAAATATTATAGAAGAACGCCTACAACACCACGAGCATCGGAGCAGACACGGCCCTCTTCCACATAACTGTAGAAGCCAACCTTCTGACTACGTGCTAGGAACTGGTCATCAGGAAGAACCTTGACCTGTCCACGACTCTCGCTCTGGATCGCAACTGGGCGAAGGAAAGCGTTACGTGTTGCGTCGATACCGATGATTAATTCATCACTACCTGTTCCATTCCAAGTCGAACTATTTGTGTGACCCGAATCAGCAGACTGATAGGTTAGACCTTTAGCTTGTGCAAAGGTTCCGAATAGAGTATTGTACTTTCTATTTAGACCAAGCTCAAGTAGCTCATGGATTGTTACACCGAAGATTTCCTGTGTTCCACTACCACGGAAGATCTCTTCGCGCACGGAGTTAGGAAGGCCTAGAACACCACTTGTGTTTGTTCCAGCTACTCCGTTAGCTCCACGTGTGTTCATTGGCTGATAAGCAAATCCGCGAATCTGCTCCTTAACCTCAGGACTTACGAATAGATCGGTTAGACCACGAGCCTGTAGATTTAGAGGAGTACCACCTGTGTAAGCGGCATTGATTCTACGAACTGTTGTCCATAGCTTGTTTAATGTGTCAATATCAAAGACACCGTCACTTACTGATCGGATAACGTGATTCTGGACTGTTCCACCAATTACGTTTGTTGCAGTTGTTGCTTCGGCAGCTGCCTTTAGGATAACTGCCCATGCATTACGCTCTTGCTTAACAAGAAGTTCGTTAGCCATACGCTCTAGACCAGCAGCAACAACGTCAAGACGTGCGCGGCGGACATAGCGTTTTTCCATGGAGATCGCACTATCTAGACGATAGGTGTTGATCTTCATTTCTTGTAGACCCTGTTGTAGGGATGTAGGTAGGCCACCACCAACTGTCTGACTCCAGACACTGATTGAGCCCTCACCTTGTCCATAGTATAGGTCAAGAGGGATTGATGGAGAATCGTCCTCATCGAACTCGATGTCACGATAGATCATGCTAGCTGTACCAGCCTGTAGTAGAACTTGAAGAACTACGTCACTAATGAAAGCCGCGAAAGCTTCCTGAGCCTGCATTGCAACTGTTTTGTTTTCAGATGCAAGTGCCTTGATTAGCTCGATCTGCTCTGGGTTTTTTTCAAATTGAATTTTCATATAAATTTGTTTTGGTTAATGGTTAAGATTATAGCTCGATCTTGATTAGGGCGAAGCCGTCTTGGTTGATAGGGCCTAGAAACTTACCTAGAACGTTACTTGCAATACTGCTTGTGCCTGTGTTGTAGTAAGGAGCAACCTTGATTGATCCGTCATTAGCATCAGCGGTGGCGAAACCAGAGCCGAAGCTTGGGTTACCATAAGTACCAGTACTGATACCACTGTAAAGGAATAGACCCTTTGTGACAACAGGCATTGCCTGTCCACTGATGATCACATCCATCTCAGCAGCCTTGCGAGGGTGGAAAAGTAGAACTTCACCGTTTTCATCCGTTGTGCGGAAATCCTTTAGAGTCGCACCAATAACTTGGTTCCTTGTAGCACCAGAAGGGGCAACAGCTAGTGACCAAGCTGGAGTGAATAGGGCGGAAACGGAGTTACCATAGATGGAGAGATTGTTAACAGTCTCGTCATCTCTTAGGTTAACACCACTTGAAGCGGCAGTAACGAATGTGCCCTTCGATAGGAAGGACTGGCCCGTTACCGTGAATAGATTGATTACATCGTGTTCGTTGTAATCTCTGAATGGTTTTAGGTTTGGCATAAATTTTTGTTATGTTGTTTTTTTGTTTGTTTTTAGATAATTGCTTATCTGAAATTTTTACTTATTAAATGTTACACTGTTTCTATTGAAAGCAGCACTTATTTTTTGAACCAGTGAATCCTGAGCGGGACTCATGGAGTTAGGAATTAGCTGTTCCTCAACTTGAACTGAGGCAACAATCTTTGCAACCTTACTTGCAAGGGCGTTCTCTCCAACTTCAGGAAGAGTCTTGAGTGGATTGTGTTCTTGAGACTCATATTTCTCTAGTGACTCAACATTACTCTCTGGGAAGCCAGCTGGCTTTTTATATTTTTGCTCGGAATAATTATAGTGTTTTGAAACTTCATCGTTTGTTTCAACAGAACCCTCACCAGCTGTTGCTGTAACTGGGCCGTTGTCCATTTCTTTATCTTTCTTATCGGCTTTTGCCTTGGATCCGGCAAACTCATTTTCCTCATCAGCCATTGCTTCATCATCAGCACTTACATCCTTGTCATTTTTAATTTTTTGTGCTGTCTTGTTAGGGGCATTCTTTGCAGGAGAAACCTCGGCCCTATTTGAACCCCCATCCTTGATCTTGTCTGCACCCTCTACAAGCTCTTGCTGGTCAACAGACTCGCGCTCAGACTTTTTCTTGCCGGAAGCTAAAACTGCGAAACGGTTATACCATTTTGTGAAAGCCTCGTCGTTCTCAATAGCGTTTAGATCTTCAGCAATGATCTCACGATCAGCATCGGTTAGATTGAACTCTTCGTCGATTAGACTCATGCGGCGTTGGAAATTAGCTGCAATCTCATTAGCCTTGATAGCCTGTTGCATTGCGGCAACTTCTGCCTTGATTGATTCTAGATCAGTCTTTAGCGCTGTTGCCTCGGCAACCGCAGCCTCTAGCGAAGTTTCTTTTTCGTTTACTTTGGCTGACCAATCTTTTGCATGTTCAGCGATCTTACTCGAAATAAATTCGCGCACTGCACTTGCTGTTAGTTCCTTGATAGCCTCATCGGTGATATCTTCAAGCTTGTTGATTTGCATGTTGTTTTTTACATCTTGTATATTAGAGTGGACACTTTTTTTGTTATTAATATCATTTAAATTTGCTTTAGCCTTATAGTCTTCAGCCTCATCACGAACTAGAACGCCCTTTACTTCTGCGGCCGGGTTATTTGTAAAGCCGATACCGAGAGGAAGAACAGAACCCTGTAGATTCAAATAAATTGGCTGTCCATCTTGATGAAAACCACTTCCACCAAATACTTTTAGATCATCTTTCATTGCCATGATTGTATCTGGCTCATCAACAATAGTCGCCTCATTTAAATTCTTACTACCCTTGGCAACATTGAATTCATTGAAACCTAATTCCCAACTTGCACTTACAGAAAGATACTTTGGTGAACTAGGATCACTACTCTCGGCAAGCTCTTCTGCAAATTCTGGATTGGCAACCTTCCAAACAAAACCAGAAAGAACAACGTTGAACGGTTCATTTGTATCTTGGACTTGTTCTGAGGTTAGCGGCTGACTAGAGCCGAAAGAACTAAATCCATAACCAGTACAAAAGCCGACAATTGTTTTCCTATTATGCTCGATATTAAAGGGCTTATTAACAAAATTCTTTAACATATTAAATGCAACATCATTACCAATAATGTGTCCATTCTTATTACCGCGATTAACTACAAAAGCATCAAAAGCTACTGCCATTAAATCCTTGTTAACATCTAGGTTAATATGAGTGGGAAGAAATTGTTTTAGTTGATTAATAGAAGCAGTTGCTAAATATTTGTCTTGGTCTTCGGCAATTTTCGCCTGAACAATGATACCATCAAAGACAGAATGATACTTGAAATTATCGTGCATAGTAAGTTTTACACCCGCACCTTCTATAGGGGCAATATTTTTTAGATTAGAACTCACTAAAAGCTTCTCATCGGAATCTTTATTTGTAACCTCAAAAGCACACAAGTTAATTTGTTTACCGGGACTATACTCTAAATCATTTAAATTAAAATTTCTAGCGGAGTCTTCAACGATAATCATATTAATAGTAATAATATTCTTACACGAAAACTAAATTAATTCGCGCAAGAAAGAACAAGTTTTGATTCGGCATCGCGCCTTTCTAAAAGCCCGTCTAAACCCTTATCTTTCCAAATTCTTTTCATCTTCTGTAATTCTACCGCAATACTTCTATAATCCTTTTTAGGAACTAGATCACGAATCTCTCTCATTTCTCTACGGCTATCGCCAGCCATACTAGCCCCACGATTAAATACCAAAGAAACAATGGCACCATATGCATTGTCGCATAGAGAATCCAAACCCGGAAAAGCTCTTTCAGCGAGTCTGGCGAATTTTGGCCAAGTATATTTATCAAATATTTCAACTGCTTGATCCCATGTTATTTTTATATTTAAGTTAAGGACGGATTTTGTATATTCTTTGCCAGCCTGTCCAGTTTTACCAGAGGCTGCACGAACTGCCTTGAGTTGATCAGGAGGAAGGAAATTAAAAATCTCAGATAATTCAGTAGGTGTATAGTATCCACAATCTATACCTATAGCAAGAGTCATGCCACTTGCGCCGCCCGGCCACGTTGGGCCACTTAAAAACCTTTCATAATACTCCTTGCCACCGCCAACTTCATATTCTAAAATTAGTGAAAGAGCTTTTGCACTTGGGTTTTTCATAATGCGGTCTCCTGTATATTATAATCATTTTCTTTTGCATTATTAGATAAAATTCTTTCATCTAAATTAACATTTTTATTTTCATTAGCATTAGAAGATTCGGCAATACCCTGAACACCAACACTTGAAGAAGAATTGTATTTTAAATCTACCAGACCCTGTGCGCCCAAATAAACAGAAATAACTAGGGCAATCTGTTCCATAATTTTACTAAATATTGCCGCATAAGTTGTGATAACAATATCATGATCTTTTGGAATAAAAAAAAGTATTGCAACGGCAATAAAAAACATAGTAACTATAATCAGAAGAGAAGTCATTATTATGAAAAACTTCTTTGAAGCCAAATGGTTCGTATCTTCCATTTGCCGTTTTAAATAATCTGGGGTATTTGGAGGCGCCTCGCCGTTAGTTAAAAAAGCGTGTGCAGTTTTAGCGACATCTATTATTTGCTGCCACATAATATTTTATATTAAAAAGGGTAGAGACATTTTGCCATATGAAATAGCAACTCTTAAACCAATATATCCACCAATCAATACTAATAAACCTAAAATTATAAAATTTCTATACCAAATAGATGTATCTTTTTGCGAGATTTTTAATTTAGCCGCATTGTATGAATTTAAAAGATCAGACTGAATTTTTTCGTTATTTTTCTGTTGCTTAATAATAGTATCGGTGAATTTTGTTTTTTCTACAATTTCATTTTTTAATTGATTCGCAACATCTTTATTTTTCAATAATTCCTTGTAGTCATCCGTATTAACAACTACAACTTTATTACCCTTAAGCTGTTCTGGCAAAATAATAACCCTTTGTCCGGTGGGGTTTTTTTTAACATCAACCGTTTGGTATAAACTCTTTACATCAAGTCTAACGGCAGGAGGACTAACTAAACGAGTAGTTTCATTTGAATAGTACCAAGCAAGATCTATTCTTCCCTTATCAAGTGAATCATTTACACCATAGACGGCCTGCTTTAATGGCTCGGATTGCTTTTCTATAAATTTAGGATTACATCCACCTAAAAAAAATAGAACTCCAAATAGTGCTATTGTTAAATTCCTCATGATACTATTTACACCAAATTAATTAAAAATTAATTAATAATTGTCAAGATAAGCCAAGAGACTGAATTGTTTGCATATACTGAGTAATTCTACTATCTAGTAATGACTGGCTAGGAATTTTTGGCCCAAACGAATAATAAGATAACGTCGCTGAGCAATTATATTCCTGCTTCGGTATGGAAAGATAATTTCCCCTAGAAAATACATAGGCCGTGCCAGTTATGGGGGGATAATATGGAGTTGAATTATTTGAGGCGATATGGTCTGATTGGGAAAATCTGTAACCATATTGTGCATATAAAACATAATTAGCTATAGAGTTAATACCAATATAGCCAGTAGCTACAGCGCTCTGATTTGCAGCATAATCAGTTTTACTATTTTGGCAATAAAATTGTAATTGCCTAACATAGGGGGCGGCTCCAAAATGCGCGCCAATCGAGGAATATTCGTTTGTGGCTCCAACAATACCCATATATGTACTAGTTCCAGCCAGCGCTTTTGTTACATAAACAGCCATATGCTGATTTCCAAAACCGTCCGCATCAAATCTTCTATTTGTGTCTAAAAATTTTGCCGTTCCGGCTCTAGTTCCACTACTATGAATTCCAGATGTTCTATTATAATCATTAGTGTTAAAATTATAATTTGTTGGACCAGGTTGTCCCAACATTAAAGGTTGTAGTGCGCCAGTTAATGTGCGCGGTCCGGCCATTAAACATGAGGACTGCAAACCGCTCCACGTTCCATCAGCCTTGCATCCCGTGATAAATGTATTCATAGCGGATATAACCGTAGACTCCAAGGCTTGACCATCTGCCTTTTGCACACTATCAACATAAAAAAGAGTATTAACATCTAATTGCGATGCTGCCTGCCAAACCAGCGTACTACCCCGATAGATCTTAAAAATCTGCGTTGTCCCAAGAAGTATGCCACTAGCTTGAGTTAATAACATGTTAAGCCCCCGTTATAATATAAAGAGTAGCAGGATTAATCTGGGCACCTAATGCATTATATGCGCTTAGTCCCATCCCTATAATAGAGGTGACCGTTGAATTGCCCGTAATAACCGGACTACCCTTAGAAAAAACACCACTAGAAAAATTACCACTTCCACCGACATTTAAGTCATAAGTGAAAATACCAGTTCCACTTACATTTATATTTTTAGCAAAAATACCAGTTCCACTTACATTTATATTTCCAGAAAAACGAGTATTTCCACTAACATCTAAATTAAAGGTAGGGTTAGAATTATTAATACCAAAATTATTATTAAAAACTGTAAGACCAGCTTGGTTTCCAGAGTATGGAGTATTTCCTGCAAATAAATATAATTTTGCATTCGGATTTGCATTACCAATATAAAAATCATTTGCAAGCGAGTACAGATATGCATCTCCAGTATATCCCACATATGCTCCAGTGTATTTTGAGCTATTGATTCCCAGATCCACATATCCTGAATTTTGATTTCCGAAATCAGCGGTAGCTACAAAATCAGAACTAGCGCCTTGCGAATTAGAAAAATTTTGAATATTAATTTGCTGATAACCTGAATATAATCCAGTTACGTTTAGTAATGTATTAACATTGCCAGTAATTGTAACTCCAGTTGTAAAGGTTTTCGAACCACTAATAAACTGATCTCCAGTAGTTAAAACAACTGTTACTGCAACTGCACTGTTGACAATACTAGTTACAGAAGCATTGGTCGCATAATTACTAGTCAGTGTTCCGCTTAGAGAATTAATTGACCCGGCGAGTGTTGAACCAGTCGTCGCTAGATTACTTGTGAGCGTAGATCCGGTTGAAGCAAGATTTGTAATGGTCGCGTAGGTAGATGTTAGAGTTCCGCTTAGAGAATTAATCGACCCAGATAGGGCACCACTGGTCGAATAAATTGATCCAGTCAGCGTTCCGCTTAAAGATAATATTTGATTACTTAAAGTTGAACCAGTAGAAGCAACATTTAAGGCTAATGCAGAATACGAATTATTTAAAGAAGAGCTTAAAGCAGAAAGTGAACTTGCTGAAGCATAATTTTGCGAACTTAAATATAAAGTAGTGACAAGACTGTTATTTATAACATATCCACTTAAATAGGCGAAAGAACCACTTAAAGAATTAAAAGATGCCAGTGGTGTATATAAAGATAAATTTCCGGTAATATACCCACTAGGATTGCTTCTCGGATAGTAACCGCTTAACTGACCGGTAGTTGCGAACACTCCCGTACTACTCAAAGATGATGAGGTTACATATCCACTTGGATTAGAAAGTAATGGGTAAAAAAAGTTTTGCCCATAACCGCTAACAAGATCGGATATATTTGGAGCTAACTGTGTTTTGTTAATTAAACTTTGTGCCATAATTATTCCTCAATTTCACTATGCATTAATAGAAGCGCAGTTTTTGTATCTACACCATGCTTTTCGGCAATCTCTTGAACTTCTGCAAAATTGTCGGTTAACTGCACTGGATTATTAATATATTCCGCAATACTTTCCATCCACTTATCGGGAGATTCATTTATACCAATTGTTTCTGCAACTTCAGTCACAATCTTCTTTTGTTCTTTGGATAGTTTCTTTTTATTAAATTTTTCTTTTAGAGTAGTTTCAACACTAGCAACCAATAAGTCAAATTTTGTCAAATTTTCAGCAACCTTTGTTGCGGAAATTTTATTTTTAGGCCCAGCAGGAGAACTCTTACCAACTGGAGAAATTTTGCTTTGTGCTTTTGGTGTTCCACCAGTTCCCGAAGGCCTTCCCGCTCCCTCACCGCCGGGTATAAGTAGATTAGGATTATTAAGAACTGGCTGATAAAGACCTTCCTTGTGATATTCGGCAAGTTTACGCTGATTTTCCACACTCTCATTTGGAGTTGGTAGTCTACCAGTATCAATTGCAGTAACGCCCTCTTCTGGGGTCAAAACGCCGATCTCAATAAGTCTTGAATAAATTCTCGCCAAAGTACTATCATCTTTAAAGTCTACATCTTTAAATCTTGGAGTGGGAACAGATTTAAAACCAAGCTCTTTTGCAATTTCTTTAACTTCAGGCAATAAAAATTGATTCATAAACATTTCTCTAGAATGCTTTAATCTAGCAAGAAATACTTCAACTTTAGTTTGTGAGTTAGCATACTTTTCATCTCCCAATAGAATACTGTTTAAACCTTCCCTAATATCCTTGTCTACAATTTCATATTTTTTAGGATCGAGAATGTGGGCGATTTCTGGGATAACAAATTGAACTTTTGTTGTATAATCTGCCACCAGTATTCGCCCAACACTCTCGTTCTGAAAGATATTTGTTAGTGCCTGAATTTGTGCCTTACTTGGCATTCCAATTTCATCATTACCCATCGTGACAAGAAGAACCGCCTGTTGAACAGTACGACTAATTGCCATGTCAATATTCTTTAATTCCTGTTTCCAATTAATATCTCTAAGAACTGGGAACCCCATCGGAACACTAAATGGCTCATAATCCTGTTTTTTATAGAATACTGCCTTGACCTTATCAGGGTCTAGATAGAAGACCAGATAGGCATTTGCCTGAGAAATCTTTACTGTGTCTTGAATTTGTGCAAACTCTCTAATTTTTTCAGCTAATTTTTTGTCCTCATCTGTTTTTGGATTAGTAAGAAGCTGCATTTCAAAATCGTTAAGAACCTTAACATATCTAGGTGCAATAAAAGAAGCAGATCCGATTGATTGAATATCTGCAGGATTTAAAATTACATAACGAATAGGAATATCCCTTTCAGTTGCACCCATTAGTTGAGTGATTGTCATCATGTCTTCCTTCTTGAAGGTAGCATTTAACTTATACATGAATACATTACCACTTCTGAAATATTCCCTAAAGAATGAGTCCTGCAACTTCCAAAGATTAACTCTTTCCGCCCAAGCCTCAAAAAATCTTCTAGACTGCGCATTACCCCCACTAAAATAAATAGGAGAACAGCTAAATTCCGTCATTAGGTCAATTGTGTTACGGAAAATAGGATAGTTATAATAAGCTTTTTGACACAGAATAATACCATCACGAATACTAATATTTGAGGTATAATTACCACGGCCACCACTATAAATAAAAGGAACGATACCACCTTCAATATTAGCATATTGGGTTGTTCTAGTAATTGTTGCCGCGCGATTTCTTCTGGTGCCCGGTACTTGAGTATAAGTATCCGTATTATAAAAATCATCAGACGCATCGGCCTTGACCTCCATTATATTGTCTAAAGTTGCCGATCCAGCAATAAGAGATGGCTCAGGAACTACAAGGTTTTTCTTCGGCTTTTCCGCCGAGGCCCTTACTTCTGAATCTTTTGCCTTTACCGTTGATGCCTTCTTTCTCATTATATATTATAAAAGTCTATTACACTTAAATCTTTTTTTAAATCAGCACCGCAACAAAATCAGTGTTTTTTTTCTTTAAATTATCAGGGGTCATTATATCAAAATAACACTTTACACCCCAATTTCCCAACATTAAGGTTGTATAGTTATCTTTACGGGCACGGTTAACGCTAGTGGATTTACGAAGATTTGATGGTAAATCAAAACTTTGCGTTCCTCTAGAGGTACTTGTTACCTCAACGTTAGCGCACTGATCTTTGGTATCTTGAATAATAAAATCCTGCTGTTCGATAAAATCACGAACAGTTAATTTTTTAGTTTCATATTCATTATCTGCCTTATCGCCAATTCCCCTTGGGTAGACATAGTCCATCGGAAGATTCATTGTAAACATATTTTCTAGAATATCCGGATGGTTACTTGCCCTTGATGCAAACCAAATCTTCTTGTGATCAATACAAGTTTGTAGGTAAGAATTTGCACGTACTAGGAAGGAAGAAGTAAAGTATTGCTTAATACAAATAGCGCCGATATCTTTATTGTACTGCCTGCCCGCCTCCTTTAACATGGCAACATAATCTTCGTTTTCTTTATCAGAATCAAAGTCAAAAAACTTAATTTGTCTATTCATGTCCTTAAAAAACGTAGAATTATTCACGGCATCTATAAATGTATCGGCACCCGCATGGTCAATTACTATCAATGCTATATTGAAATTCTTATATATATAATATAAATATTTTATATGGTCTTGAAGTGAAGATCCTGCCGCCTGATACCCATGAACTAATATACCCTGCTTTTTTTGTTCATCAAGCTCAATTAAACTCATTGCAAAATAATCCGCACTCTTAGACGATGAGAAGTTAGGATCAATAGATAGAACATACTTTTTGTCTGGTTCTCCTACAATTTTTGTAGTAGGATATTCTCCATCTGGAATTGTACATTGAAACATTTTCTTTGGGGAGAAATAACTATCACCACCATCAATAAACCTAGCGGCGTACTCTCGCAAGAATGAGTTATGTGAACTTCCGCCATTTTTTGCCAACTGAATTGCCGCCTGATCTACCATGTGCGGAGGAAGCGCCTCGTAACTTAATTGTGAGATAAAGTAGGTGCCGGGCAGTTCTCCATTTGTTGACTCCTGTTGTTCTGGTTCCTCAATAAGTGAGGCCCATTGTTGATGAACTCTATATAAATGCTCAAATGTATAGCTGGCAGAACTTAGAGCTAACATCTGAGAAGTATTCTCAAAAATTTGCCGATTATCCTCATGAAGCAATCCTTTTTTAATTAATTCATCTTCTAATTTTCTAGTACGAATTCTATCACTAACATCTCTAGGTGAACTCAAGAATGGCATTAAAACATTATCAATAATATCCGGAGGAAGAAGTAGAAACTCATCGAGAATAAGAACGTTGGCGCGTATACCACGAATTTTTTCTCCAGTTAGAGGGATAGCCGTAATACTACCACCATTAATAGTCCATTCGTATTGGTCATTACGCTTCATCTTAGCTCCAAAACATTGCAGGGCCAATGCGGCAGCCGGAGTGGCCAAGAATTTTTCAATTTCATTAAACAGTCTGCGGCTAGTACGAAAGTTAATAGATGCTATGAGTATTTTTGTACCCGGTTCAAAAATGCATTTTAATACGCAATAAACTGCTGCAGTAAAGCTCTTTGCACAACCACGACCCCAAACCAGCATGCAATAATTTCTATGAAAGAATGATTTAAGGGTAAGCTCTTGATAGGACTCTAAAGTAATGCCCAACATGAGTTCAGTTGTAAATGCCAAATTATGTCTTAAAAATTTAGCTAGTGAAATTCTGGCCTCTGCATCAGTTAGCTCGCCCTTTAACTCCATTAATTCTTTATTAACATCACTCCAGCCCTTACTGTTTTGTTTTCCAACTATTAAAGCCATACGAATCCTCCCATATCAAATAAATATTGAAGATCAGTATTGATAGCCTTCTCACCCATTTCAAGAATATAAAGGGTTTGCTGTGATGCTTCAGCGCGACCATCACAAAATACAAATTGAACATTATCAAACTCCCTACAAACCTGTCTCATGTGGTGCATTACGAAATCACCAGAACAGGCACCAAATCTCCTTTTTGCATAAAGAACAGTATTAAGTTTGCATTCAGTGAGAACAACCACATAGGTTCCCAAGGACTTTGCTCTAGCAATTTCTTTCTTAAATCTTTCTAATCCGCCACTCAGCGTTGAATAAAAATCATTTAAACTTTTTCTTTCAACCGTTAGACTTGCATCAACCGATTTAGCATAGTCCCCACACTCAAGTTTCGAAGAAATAATTTGAAGACCCTTAAACTTTAAAGGGGTTTGTTCTCTAGTATCAACAACAATATTGTCCTGCGAATATTTTGAGAAATCAGCCTGACTGTATCCAACAGAATAATCAAATTTAGTTTTTAAACCCACACTGTCACAAATAGCATTAAAACTTTCCTCACAATATAACTCAAAAATATCAATACTTGGCAAACAAGCAATCGTTTTAATTTCTGATTGACTTGGCGCATAAACCAAACCCTTTAACTCGCAATACATCTTTAATTTTTGTTTTAAGTATGCGCAAGCTTCACTCTTGGGAATTTCCTTTAGCCAAAGCTTTAGGTTTCTTTTATCTACAAAGTCTGAAACATAAAACTGCTCAAAAGATTTATAGTCAACCTTATCACCATTAAGCAGATCTGTTTTTGGAAAATAATGATTAAAATAATACTTGGCCGATACCTTGTGATACTTGAGGTGAGTAATCAAATCAATATGATCCGGAACTTCTTTCGGGCAAATCTTACATTTTAAATAGTTCTTATAGTGCATAACTTAACCATTAACCATTTCATCAATATCAATGCCACGAATAACAGCTTTAAGCTCGTCCATGGACGAAAGTCTTTTTGCCTCATCTTTAAGATTTTGCTTTTGTGCTTCAGCAAGCTGGATAATACCCTTTCTTCTTTCCTCGTCTTTCCACGCTTGAACTAAATTTAGGATACTAGCGTTCTCCTCTCTTCTGGCCGATATCCTTTTGGATCTATCGTCAACAAGTGATTTGTATAGTTTACTTTGGCGTGTTCTGCACTGGTTGTATTCAGTTTGTAGATTATTAATAGCCTCATTCAACTGCATCTTAATATTCCTGCCTTCACCATCGGCAGTAATACCCCTTAACATCTCACGCATCTCTTCGACCTGTTGAAGAATCGTAGAAGCTGTGACAACCTCGGTACATAAAACAATAAATTGATCTAGCTCCTCCTGACTTAAATCTTCCTTATCATAGGTATAACGAATAAACGCGTCCTCAAATAACTGACGGTCTTCATTCGTTTTATAGGTACTAATCTGATGACAGAAACTAAAAGTATTGAGATAGCGCTGAAGAACGTCAACTTGTTTTGCTTGAGTTGCCTTTAGTGAAGTAGCGTCCCATCCCAAATTTAAATATTTATTAATTCGGAATACTGTCTGGTCGGCTCGTCTTGGAGGAAAATATGCACCAGCCGGACTTGGGTTCTCTTTATCCGGAACATAAGTCATTGTCTCCAAATGATTAGGATCCTTTTTCTGCAGGGAAATTATATGAGAGTTAACCTCTTTCGCCTCAAGCGTTACTGGAGTTAATTTATCATTTTGAAATATAATCTTTGCTATTTCAAGATAGTGTTGGTTCTTGTAGTTATTGAGAATGAATTCTTTTTGACTTTCCGTTAGGGAAACTCTCTCCCTTTGGGTTACAGAAGTATTCTTATATGAAAGGTTATTCTCAACTAAAAACTGCTTTACTGCGCGCCCCTCCTTACTACGACTATCTACGTCGTTATTACCAAATGCAAACGCAGTGATTTCAGATAGTGTTGAATCTGGATTGGTTGCTACAATTTCTTTAATTTTCAACTGATGTTCTTCTGTTAGCATTATACTACCTCCTTAACTAATTCTCTGGCTTTTTGTAAAATCTTAGATTTAATTTTACTTATCTGGCGATAGGCTGGTCGTCCATCTTTATAGCTTAACTTGTACCCCATTTTCTTCGCAACATCCGCCTCATCGAGATGCTGAAGGAACATAAAATCATAAACCTTCCACTCGATAACCGAAAGATTCTTTTTCATTATATCATTAAATGATGGCATTAATGATTCAATATCAACTCCTAATTCCTGACCATGCAGAACTGTTTCTAGCGTTGTTTCTGGATTTTGTGCATTAGGACTATTTATACTGACGGGAAACTTTATATCATAGGCATTCTTCTTTGTGCCTTCCCATTTCGCATAATCTTTACATGAATTATTTTGTGTTCCATATAACGAACATCCATATTCACCAGTATTAAATTTACATTTTAAACATGGACGAGAAAAATTGGAATAATGATTCCTCAACATATTGGTTATCTGGTGGTTGATAACCTGATTAAGCCAAGGACGCAGGGGGCGAACTTCATCCCACTTAGACCATTTCTTGTAAATATGTATTCTTAATCTTTGCGAAATATCTTGGTAGTCCATCCAAGCTATGGCAGTCAGATGCCATCTGGATTTCCTTTTATTAATTTCCTCATTGATGATATCAATGGATTCCTCAAATGAGGGGCGTTTTGGCTTGTTTGGCACAATGTTTTATTTTTGTCTAGATGCGCCAGCCTCACGTTGAAATTCTGCTAGAACCTGTTCTTGGGAAGGGGCCGGGCCCCTATCGTGGGAAATTGCTTCTGGCTTTGCATTCATCATATACCCTTGGGTAACTAATGACTCTAGTGAATCTTTAGACGCACCGAATGTTTGAATTTTAAATTTCGGCCTTACATTCTTAAACTTACTTGTATCAAAATATTCTGAATCAATATCTTCTGAAGATTCAATTTCATTATATTCATCCTGAACTTCCTGTGGTCTAGTGGGCGCTCTATCAAATTCAATCTTTGCTTGAAATTGGCGCACTCTTTCATTGGCTGGCTCAAGATCTTTGGTGAATTCCGCCATAGCCATCTTATCTACAGGGATAATCCTAGGTTTTTCTGGGTGCGGATCGGCAGGAGGACGGTGGCTCCGAGTAAAATCGGTATTATCACCGTTCTGGAAATTCTTCGTCTCATTCTGCGGAAGAATAGTATTCTGTTGCTTTAGCTTGTTATAAAAATCCTGATTAGGAGTTTTAAATTCACCATTAACAGTTGGCGTACCACACTCCGAACAAAATTTGGGCAAATTAAGCGAATAGCTTGTAGGCTTGCCGCAAGTTAGACAATAATATTTCATACACTTATTATTAATAAATTACACCGAAAATTCTAATTTCTCTTTAGGCAACCCATATATTAGCTATACCGTGTAAATACTACAATATGGCCAATCCCTTCAGATCTAATCTTTTTGGCATTATAAAAAAAGACCTTCTTGAATATAATGGCAAGATAATCTTTTGCAAAGGAAATTATTGCGGGGGTGACAGTCAGTGCCAAGGAATATTCTATTTTAATTCAAAAGATGAGCCAGTAATTAAAGTAGCCAAAGGAAACGTAACAACAGAAGAGTCTTTTGGGGTTCTTATCCATGAATATTCACATTTTTTACAGTGGAGAGACGAAAGCCGCATATGGTCAGAGTTTGATGATCATCAATTCACATTCGATGATGTGATTTTAAATCCTAAAAAAAATAAAAAAAATATATTATTATTAATTAAATTAGAAGCGGACTGTGAGAGAAGAAGCATGAAGATAATTAGAAAGAATTCAGTTATAGATGAGAAACAGTATGCACAAATAGCCAATGCAGTTCTATATAAGTATGCATACCTATACCATTATAATAAATGGCCATCTAGTCCCAAATTAAAGAAAACTTATGAAATGTGTCCAGATAGGATACTAAAATCATACAAAGACTACCTTAACATTCCAGAGGACGTTAAGGCTATCTATGATACAGTTACTTAGTTCTGTTTGCGTTTAAACTCTCAAAAGACTCGATAATATAAGAGAGAATTTCAGATCTTACAATATCTTCCTTGCCAAACTCAAAGGTGTGAATTCCATTTTCTTTTGCCACATTATTATTGAATAGGTCAAACACGCGAAGGAATCCACTATTACGAATATCAGACTGTTGGGCATCTCCGAGAATAAATAGCGTAGAGAAATTAGCCATACGACTCATTACTAGAAGAAAGTCTTCGACTCTGCAATTCTGCGCCTCATCCATTACGAATACGGCATTAGATATATTTAATCCACGAAGGAAACCTAGCGGTAAACCAATAATTCTACGGTCTGCCATTAGCGCCTTAACCTGTGGCTCTGGCAGTAGTTCGTTAAGCTTATCTGTCATAGGTTGAATATATGGAGCCATCTTTTCATCTGAGTCTCCCTTAATATATCCAATTCCATGAATAGAACTCTCAACCGGAACACGACTATAATAAATCTCGGTAGCCTTCTTCTCTTTCATTTTAGTTAGGGCAACATGTGCCGCCACTAGAGTTTTAGAAGTTCCAGCAACACCTTTAATAATAACAATACGTGTTGATTTGTCGTGCGCTAATTTAAAAAGGGCTAATTGTTTTTCTGTCCAAGGTAACTCTCTAATGCTGAGGTCGATAGTTGGCTTTGGGCGCTTCTTATCAACATAAGGTGAGGTATCTTTCTTTTTAGTTGGTTTCATAAATTTTTATATATAAAGAAAAAGCCCCCCAGATGGGAGGCTATTATCTTATTTTAATTTTTCACTACTGTATTAATTACACTGTATGTAGCTCAATCTTACCTAATTTATCTATTGTTAAATAGTAACATTCAGGATAAGTAAAACAGCCGCTATTAGCATAAGTGATATTATCAACAAGCGAAACTTCCGCCTGATGAACGTGAGAGCAAATAATTGAAGACTGTCCATGTAACTTGGCCCACTTAACAGCATTATGGCGAACACGTTGGCCAGCCTGTATCCAATTCTTGCTTCTTTTTTTAAAGTATCTAGGAATCCTTTGTTCCTTGGGATCAATTGCCTGTAGCCAGTAATATAGGCCACCAGCCACAGTTGTTAGTACTGGATGATCTCCAATAAAACTATCAAACTGGTCGCCATGAGTTATTAATATTTTATTCTCATTTACTTCAGTACGAACCTCTAGCCCATGATGGTAACCAATAAATTCAGAAAGGGTTTTGGACACATCTGGATCGTGATTCCCGGCATTCCAATAACAGTTAGAATTCTTTGAGAGCTTTCTCATCTTTGACATTATATTCCAATCTTTTTTACCGAATCTATTGGTATGATTAACATCAATAATATCTCCATTAGCAACTACATTCTTTGCGCGAATATTATCCAGAACCCAAGCTAATTTTTCATGCTGACAAACCCGACTTGTTGTATGTGTATCTGAGAAAATTAACCACTCGTACTCTTTCACACTATATATTACAAAAATATTTTGAACATTCCAACAAAATCTTTGTCTCAGTATTGTAACAAACATTATGAATATAACACTAGTACCAAAACAACTATCAGGAATTAATAAAAACTATACAGTTGGATCTACACATTTAGATTATGATCCATTCTCAATTATGGATAACTGGACAAGGAAGTGGCCCAGTCTATTCGATACTTTTAACGCAGTAACGAGTAGTTATGCCTACGCCAGTCCTTGGAAGGCCAATAAGGATAATAAAGATGTTCTCAAGACTGAACTAGAGCTACCAAGATTCAAGAAGGAGAATATTAATATCTCTGTAGAGAATGATATTTTACATATTAGCGCAGAACAGGATAATTTGAAGTTCTATCATTCTATCAGTGTCCCGGCCGAGATTGATTCTACAACAATCGGCGCAAAGCTAGATCATGGCGTTCTTTATATTACGGCAAGGCGCGCCGAAAGTGCGAAGCCTAAAAAAATTGCTATTCAGACGGAGTAGGGGGGAGGGGTTCGGGGGATGAACCTTCGGTTGGCGGGGTAGGCTTTTGCTTATCTCGCCAATTTTTTTTATATTCCCTAATCTTATCTATATTCTCAGCCTGCCATTTACGCACCGCACGAATCCTGTCCTCTTTTACTATATCATAACGAATTTTTTCCGCCTTGCGGCAACAAACCTTGCACCAAGCATGAAGACCGTCCTTGGAACGACGGTTTACATTAAAATAAGTAATTTCAAACTCCCCGCCACACATGGAACAGGTTTTCTTCATCAACTCTTCAGACATTCCTTCTATTACACTTTTTTAAATAATTTAATTGACAACCTAGGTAAATAGTAGGAGAATGGGCCAATGTTAAAAGAACTAAATACTTTAAAGAAGCAGAACAAGGACTTGGCTACCCTTATTGTAAACTATAATGATAAGGTGGCAAGTTTAGAGAGTGTGAATGTTGAACTAGCAAAAGAGGTAAAGAACCTGAGGCATTTAAATACGGAGAACGTGAGTCTCCATACACAAATTATTGGTCTGAAGAAGATTATCAGTGATAAGGTAGAGGAAATTGCCAAACTCAAGAGGGAGTTACGTGAGAATTTCGTATATCAGCCTGATGCCAAACAGTCGGAACCCAAGATCAGTGACAAGCTAAAGCAACTGTTCACCACAAACCATCGTATTGCAGACGCAAAGTCCACATATATAAGTTGGGAGGAAGCGGCGGCAAACCTTGCCCTGAGAGTTGTAAAGCTTGAGCAGGAGCTAAAGTACTCGCCCAAGATTAAGTTCACTCCTACGGATAATACCAATAACGCCCCATATTAAAATGCCGAAAGCAATTTTAGAATTTAAATTACCAGAAGAAGAGCAGGAACACAAAGATGCCCTAGAGGGAACTTCATGGAAAGTTGCCATGTGGGATTTAGATCAAACTCTACGCGACGCGATCAAGCATGGCTATGATCAGTGCGAAGATAATAGGGATGCGACCTTTGAATATATAAGAAAAGAACTATATAATATTCTTGAGCATCATAAGCTTATACTAGATTAATTTATTATAAAAAATAACACTCATGCCAAGCAATACGGGAATCTGGACACAAGAAGAGGCCGATAGGGGTCATATTTTTTCCCCTAAGTTACTAGAAAATATTATTGGTCTTCTTGATCCAACTGTTACTGTTATGGATTTTGGATGTGGAAAGGGTGACTATGTTAAAGGATTGGTAGATAGTCGATTTCATGATGTAAGGGGTCTTGATGGAATAATTCTAGAACCACATAATGCGCATTTTCAGGTACAGGACTTATCTGTAGACTTTGATATGGGTTTTCGAGGAAATGTTATTTCCCTAGAAGTCGGGGAACATATTCCCGCGCAGTATGAACATATTTTTATATCTAATCTGGCGAAACATTGCTCGGATATTCTGATTTTATCATGGGCCAGAATTGGACAGGGCGGGATTGGTCATGTTAATTGCAGAAACAATGAATATATTATAAATAAAATATCTAAATATGGATTTTCATTAGACCAACAAGTAACCGATAATTTTAGAAATAATATTGAGGAGCACTGTAGGTATTTTAGGCGCACTCTAATGGTTTTTAGAAAAAACAAATAAAACACTATGGCATACAAAATAAAAGAACAATCTGTGTCTCTTGCAGAGATTCATACTTATCAAGTTGACCTATTCGGGGCCTTTGAGGGAAAATACTTTATGGAAGAAAGACTATTCACTGGACAGAGTGAATGCGAGTCCTTTCACGCCAATAAGGATGGAGAGAGGGGCGCAAGAGTAGAAAATCTTGACACGCACCTACAATTATTATATAATCTTAATCAGTGGAAAAAGGAGCAAAGAAATGAAAACACAATACAAAATTAATGATAAGGTGGAGTTTCTAGAAACTCCAGTTAAGAACTGGCGTTGGGGTAAGATTGTTGAGATTAACAAGGAGAATGGAACTTATAAGATTTATTCTGGAACGGATATGTTCCTAGCCCGGCCAGTTAAACAAAAGAACGGCAAAGACGTAGAACTGCAATCAATTTAATAGAATGGATTCCCTAGTTTATTTAAAAGCCAAATTAAAAGAATTTTATATCCAACTATTGAAGTGGGAACTTCGGGCGCGCGCCAATTTGGCGCACTTCCTATTGAGCGGTGGCGAAAATTACCCACTTGCACTAATAACCTATGACAAGAATGGTCAAGTAGATACAATAACCTATGGGCGTGATCGGGCCACCCTAAATTTCATCAGTAACAAACTCAGAATAAGGAATAAGCATGTTTATCGGTGCGGAAAGCGACTCGCTAATAAGGTCTCTTAAGAATAAGTTTTTCTCACTCCTAAAACAGGAGAAATTGGGAAAGACTCCAGAGATCACTTCCGAGCTTGACTACCTAACCGATCTAATAAGATCCCTAGAACTTGAGAACGAAGAATTAAAAGACTATGACAACAGACAAGAACAAAAACAAAACAAGAAAAAAGAGCGCTGATTGCGCCTGTGCGACTGCAAAGCCCCGCACAAAGAGAGTGGCTAAGAAGCAAGTAGAAACCACTCCAGTCCTGACGTTTTGGGAGAGGATTCTGAACATGTTTAGGGGACGACCCTAAATAGTTTATTATTAGAGCCGCCCGGCATGAAGTATTATTTGCCTGTAATTAGCCAGCACAGAAAACGGCCCACAAGGCGATGAACCAAATGACTGAATTTCATTATTTTGGTAATGAAACCCTTACTTCTTTGTCGTGGCTGTTTTGCCGCTAGTTTCCGTGGTGGTAACAGTCCCCCGTGTTGTTACAACGTTCGGGTGAACTTGTGGATGGATACTCTTACTAATACGCTTGATAGCCATATAAATAATTACACCCTATGGGCCTATATGACAATTAAAAACCTAATGTATGGAACATACCGCTAATTGTAGCGGCTGGATTCTCACCCAAAATACCACTTAACCGCATATCAGTTTGCACATCAGTCCATTCGCCAGCATTCACATAGTCCGGCCCCTTCCATAGTACAACCGATCTATTTACCTGTTTAATATTGGCCGTGGCAATTTGGCGCGTATTATCATACATCACCGAGTAATCAATTCCACCGCTAATAATTATTGGATTAAAAGTACGAACATTTCCACTGGCATCAGTTAGTGGCGGCGGCGTTATTGATATTGGTTCGGCTAGTGGAATCATTCTTATTATATTACATTTAAAAATTATTATTATCTATTTTTAATCAAAGCTTATTAGTCCAGAATTACCAAAACCCCTTAATGGCCTGACGGCCTCAAGCAAGAAAAAGGGATAAGGAATAGCCCTGCCCACATTGAAAAGTTGAACTATCTGGCTACGTAAAAGTGCACGATTCCAGATTATAACCTCATCCAGTGAACCATTAAATTTTTGCGTATAGTCCGTGGCCTCACTTCCTAATACTGTAGGATAATTACTAATATAACCAACAGTAACAGATACTGAGTATACAGAAACACCATCCACGTATACAGTAACATTTCCCAAGGAATCCTGTGTTACAACATAATTGTGCCAATTATAATCGGGCACAACATATCCCGTATCAAAACCTTGAACGGGGCCATACATTGCCACTGCCAAATGCCCAGTATCTTCATGTAGATAAATCTGAACACCCAAGTCGGTCGCAGAAGAAAAGAATATTTGTTGACTGTTCGCCTGACCAGTAGCACCAAGCCATTGCGCCCATACAGACACAGCCCAAGATAAGTAACTATTAGCGGCCAACGTTACTGGGCCTAAAAAGTTATAGCCACCACTATTTGGGAAAACAGCCGCACCGCCCACAATACCCGGCCCCAGAGTCACTCCCCCAGAAACATTTAAATTATATCCATTTCCACTAGAGTCTGCGCCACTTACATTTCCTGAACCATCATCATCCAGATGCCAGCAAGCCAAAACCCCATTAATTAACTCATATCCCACATAGGTTACAGTACCCGTTACGGTTCCGCCGATAGGATTATTACTGGGAGCGTAAACAGTAGTATTACCAGTTATCGTTCCCAAATTAACTGCACGGGTATACAGTTTTGTCGTACCATATATATGTCCTAAATTTTTAGCAAGGTTTTGTAAGGTTACAGTGCCAGAAGAATGCAGATTTAACCCTGCGGCCAACCTAGACTTGGCAATAATTACATTTCTATAAGTAGTGGTATTTAAATTTCCAGAACTATCCGTAAGAACATCAGATACTATCAAAAGGCTATTTGTAGATGAAGGTAGAGCAGTACCACGATCATAATAAGTACCACCACTCGCCCAAGCCCAAGGATTACTCCAATCAGTAGCGACTCCACTGCCCCCTTGTATATTTCCATCAAAAATAAAATCAGCATAGTTAATGTAATAAGGATACGCACCACCAGTATATGTTCCGCCCATCGGAACATTTGGATTGGGCGAGTAAACATATGCCTGACTAGTCCCTGTCATAGTGCCCAAATTATTAGAACTATCATAAAATGAAACAGTACCTTCTATAATCCCACTAGAATTATTAATGCTATAGTTAAAAAAGACAACTGTAGAATTATAATTAATATCTGCGGCATTTTGTGAATAATTATAAAAATTATAATAATAATAAGCACCGCCAGGCGTATTGGCGTAATTAATAGAATAATCGTAGAAAAAGGGATTGGAGAACTGGCCGTAATTAGCCGCCACACCATAAAAAAAACAATTACTATCGCCGTAGTTATTACAATAAACGTTAATATTCTTGAAAGCAAGGTTTATAAATGTAGAGCCTATAGTCCCATAAACATTCGAAGTATTAAATGTCCAACCGCTAATCTCCGCGCCAGTAGAATCGTAGGCACGGTTATTAATAGAGCCCGGCCCAACAACGCCACCACTATTACCACCCACATCGGGATCAATAACACCACCCGCCGTAGCGGTAAGATAATTAAATCTTCCATTTCCGACTATTCCGACGCCAAAGTTTTGGGCACCAAAATCATACCAATTCCGCGCGGTGCCATTAAATGTTGCCGTGCCTGCCACCCCACCGCCCGCGTTACATCCGCCCTGATTATTCTCGGTAGTGTTAAACGTGGCATTACCAGCCCTGCCACCAGATCCAGACTGTATATTACCACTATAATTAAGTCCATCAAGAAAAGTATTGGAACCGAATGTCGCCAGACTACAAGCAACACCAATTCCAATCAAAAATTGTCCAACAAAATTATTATAAGCCGTATCTGAACATCTAACATTGATATTATGGCACCCAATTACATTAGCATGCCCATTTGTATCTGAAGTCAAGTAGCCGAATATATTAACATCATCCGTACCCGATGGGTAGAACCCGGCCGCTTTATAGTTCCCGCTATTATCGCACCAGTTTGAACCATCACTAGTCCAATCAGAACCGCTTCCCCCATATGCACCTATAAAACACAGTCCATAACCTATATAAACTATCACAGAAGCAGAATATCCAATACACCCAATGTTAGGATTAGGATAGTTATAGGCCATTGTTACCGATTGACTGTTATAACTTAAATAAGAATAATCATAGAAACCAATCGTGCTACCCGAAGCTGTAAGAATGTCTATGCCTAATATGGAAGTACTGTAGAAATTAGCTGAATTTGGCGGTATTGCCGTTGCATTTCCCCCACTGTCATTATAAACACCGTCATAGAAAAGAACATCATCTGAACTGGTTGGAATATTGCCCCAAGGAACCGTAAACGCAGAATCCGACCAATAGTTTGCCGGATTACTATAATCGTTATCATAGCCGCCACCCGTAACACTAGAATTGAAATAAAGAGTAGCCATTACTTTTTTATGTAATTACACTAGGGGGACGACCTACACTCGCATGTTTTTGGAATCCTTCGGATTTGTTTTATTGTAGAAAGAATGGGCGGCCCGGTATTTTTAGAACTTGCAATTAATTGATTTTAATTCAGGTTACTAGTTTTTATAAAAAGGTAGGGGGTATTATTCCCGTTCGGGTATATTTTTGATTTATTTATCATTTGTTTGGCTTTTATTCCCTTACGGTAATATTTATATATTATTACTTTAGGGTTATACTAGTTTATTACTACTCCTAGGGCGTAAGTGACCCCTACTACTTTAGGGTAGTAGCGATTACGACTTATTGAAACAATTCGTTATCGGAGCGACTGTGCTAGCGTAGCGGCAGAGATTTCTGAATTATTAGTGAAAAATATTGAGTGGAGATGGAAACTGGAGCCACCCGCCTCGCCTGGCACGATGTCATACAATATCTTTCGATTAATGGGAGGGGATATGATCCTGCCACGTCGCGCACCGTCCTACAATTGTCATACAAGATAAACATTGTCACACACAAAGATTCTTCTTGCTTTTTCTTGCGGCGCGTGGTACGCTTACAGCATGAAAAATAAGAACAGCAGAATGGAAAGGATCAAGGCCCTTCGTCGTATCGAACTCGAAAAACTGTCCGCTATCAAGCGTAGCCTGTGGGATGACGGCTTCTGGATTCCCAAGAAAAAATAGTTGACTCCATCACCATTCTCACCCATACTCTAACCATGAACAAGATCCTCCTCGACCTCTCCAACCACTTCGTCAAGCTCTCGATCCGCTCGGAGCGCAAGGGCGACGAACTCTCAATGCGCCTGTTCTTCGCCGCTTCCACGCTCGTCCTCGACCTCAAGAACGAACTCTCCTCACGATAGACTTGACACATTCACCAACAAACACCACACTAAAACAAATGAAACACCACATCGAATCCATCACCATCCTCGTCGTCTTCCTCGCCTTCGGCCTGTTCGCCCTGTTCGGCGTTGGCATCCTCACTCTCGCAATCGAAACGCTCTCCAAGTAATACATATGACTCTCACAATGAAACTCTTCATCGTCAGCATGACTGCCGCCAACATCGGCGTGTTCCTTGCTATCCTGCACTTCATCGACCAGATGGTAAACGGATGAGCTTGCTTGTAATCGTCCTTGTCACCGCAATCGTAATCAACTACAATCACAACAAATGAAACACCACACAGTCATCGCTCTCATCGCCCTCGCCATCTTCGCCCCTAGCTCTCATGCCTCATGGTCACACAACGGCATCAGCGGCTACGGACACAAAGGCGTGTCGGGCGGTCACGCTGGCACTAGCAACCGCCGTCATCATTAATCCACACGCAACAACACAATGGCAACACGCTCCAACATACACTTCAAGAACAGCGACTATCTAGCGGCCAATGTCTATGTCCACTATGACGGATACCCCGACAACCGCTTGCCAGAACTGCAACGCTTCTTTGATGCGGTTAAACGGCAATGCCCAGACTCACGCTTCTCCGATGGATCATACCTTGCGGCAAAGTTTATCGTCTGGTATTCACAAGAGCAATCCAGCAATGCACAATGCGGCATGCTGAACTTCCTAGGCATTGGCCCTGCTGTGCAGGACAGCGGTGATATAGACTATCGCTACACCATTGACTGCGACAAGCGAGACACCAACGGCTTCCCCGTGGTATCATATGAGAAGGTAACTTACAGCGTATGACACTCATCCAACAGATACAACTCAAGCGTCATGTGTCCGATATGCTCCGCAGACGGGGCGTGAAGTTAGGCACCAATCCAGAGCATGAAAAGCGCGTATATAACATCTACGCCAAAGTCTGGGAACGGCAAATGCGTAAGTAGCTGATCATCAAGCACTTACAGCGCCGGGCCCCGCCCGGTAAGACAGTGTAAGACAACTGTCACACGAATGTAAGACAAGCTATGATACAATGGTTGTCATACAATGCAATGTCAATCTTTTTCGTAAAAAAATCTCAAAAAAAAGTTTACCGAAAAGAAAAAAACTTGTTGCAAAAAATCGGGATCTGCCCTATCTTAAAACCATGAAGAACGAAATGAACAACAAACTGAACGAAGGACAATTCAACTCGAAGGGGGAATACTACCGCTTCGTGAGGGAGAACAATCTGGAGCAGGATCTGGACAATCTGCAAGTCGTGAAGGACGCTTACGAGGCTGGGTACAACGGCGAGCGTTTCGAGAACGAGTTCCCTGTGAACTCGCTGGGATTCTGGGCTGTGAATTGCTCATACGATTCGGGAGAGTCGGATTGCTAAAAATTATGAACGACAAACAATACAAGGCACTGTATGACAAGGCCGCCCTCTATGCGGAAACGCATTTTGCGACGGAAGCATTTGAGATGGTCGAGTCGTGCGAGGTAGAAGGAAGAGTAGACTTCGTGTTTCGGGGTAAGACAGGCAAAATCTATGAGGTGTCACTCGACACTTGATAGATGTCTTACACTTCCTGGGAGGTTTTGAAATCTTCATAAAGCGTTGACAATCAAAGGGTTACAGCGCCCGGCCCCGCCCGGCGACCTTGTCTTACACTGTAGACCCGCATGGAATGGGCCTCTACAGCCACCCCCCACCCTGCGGATGAATATGCCGCCGAGCCGCACCAATACTAGCTCCAGAGCCGTCAAGCCATTTCACAAAAAAAATTTCACACAAAAGAAAAAAAGTTGTTGTGTTTTTCC
>Ga0208867_1000056_pt1 | contig 40433 bp, 38 predicted proteins | sample CryBogCBE05Oct08_FD_185505 | JGI IMG/M metagenome (GOLD analysis project Ga0208867, IMG submission 185505) | Freshwater microbial communities from Crystal Bog, Wisconsin, USA - CBE05Oct08 (SPAdes) (version 2) | ecosystem: Environmental > Aquatic > Freshwater > Lake | place: Crystal Bog... | reverse complement strand
GCTGGATGAGGCAGGTGGATTTCGGGTTCGAAGGGGATTTCAGAAGGAGTTTTTTCAAGTTCCGAGATGGCTTCTTGTAAAATTTCTGTATAAAGATCGTAGCCTACGGCATGAATGTTTCCCGATTGCTCCGCACCTAAAAGGTCTCCTCCTCCTCGAAGCTCTAAGTCGTGAGAGGCAATGTGAAATCCACTTCCTAAAGAGGCAAAGCGCTCCAGGACGTTTAAACGCTGCTGAGCTGTTTCTGAGACGTTCTCAGGGACAAAAAAGTAGGCATAAGCTCTTTGCTCTCCTCTGCCAACGCGTCCTCGAATTTGGTAAAGTTGGGCGAGTCCAAAGGTATCTGCACGATCTACGAGCAATGTGTTTGCGGAGGGAATGTCTATTCCCGATTCAATGAGGCTCGTGCAGAGAAGTAGCTGGGTTTTTTTTTGATAAAAATCTAAAATGACGGTTTCTAGGCTTTGAGGGTCCATTTTTCCGTGAGCGATGCCTATTTTTGCGTGAGGGACCAATTTCTCAATTTTTTCTGCATTTCGATGGAGATGGATGATCTGATGGTGCAGGTAAAAAACCTGACCTCCTCGGGCAAGTTCAAATTCAATGGCTTGTTTGACTAAGTCCTCGCGGTAATGGACGATGCTGGTTCGGATCGGTAAGCGATCGACAGGGGGGGTTCGAATGAAGCTGATTTCTCGCAGTCCTGCAAGTGCCATATGCAGGGTTCGGGGGATGGGAGTGGCTGTTAAGGTGAGGGCATGGGTATTGATTTTCAAGGTTTTCAGGCGCTCTTTATGTTCGACGCCAAAGCGATGTTCTTCATCGATGATTAAAAGACCTAGATTTGAAAATTGGACATCGCGAGAAAGCATGCGGTGGGTTCCGATAACTATGTCGATTTTTCCTTGAGCCAAAGCTTCTAGGAGCTTTTTTTGTTGCTTGGAGGATTTCAGTCGAGAAAGCGATTCTATGAGCACGGGGTAGCCTTCAAAGCGTTTTTGGAAAGAAAGCTCATGCTGTAAGGCTAAGATGGTGGTGGGGACTAAAACAGCTACCTGTTTGCCTGCTTCGACGGCTCGAAAGGCGGCACGCATGGCTACTTCGGTTTTCCCAAAGCCTACATCTCCACAGATCAAGCGATCCATGACTTGACCTGATTGGAGATCCTTTAAAACGTCTTCAATGGCCTTGAGCTGATCTTCTGTTTCATGAAAAGGAAATTTTGCCTCAAAGGTATGAAAATCGCTATCACAGGGAGGAAAGGCTAATCCAGATTGTGTTTTTCGCTGGGCGTAAAGCTTGACTAAATCAAAGGCTAGTTTTTTGGCTGAAGCTTTGACTTTTTCTTTGGTTTTTTCAAATTGCTGAGTGCCGAGTTTGTGGGGAGTGGTGTTTTCTGTGCCTAAGTACTTTTGAAGTACATTCATACGATAAGAAGGAAGGTAGAGTTTATCTTGGTGCGCATATTCTAAAATGAGAAACTCTTGCGCTGCTAATGGAAGCTGGGTGAGTCCTTGGTAGCGTGCGATTCCATGGTCTCGATGAATGACCCAATCTCCTCGTTCTAAGGCATCGAAAAGCAGAGGGTTTTTAGGGGTAGAGGTATTTTTTTTGACCGTTGCCCAGATATCTTTTTCTGTCAGTACGATGAGTTTTTGGTCGGCCCATTGGAATCCTTCGGACATGGTTCCTAGATGAAGCGAAGTGCTTGGGTGCGATCCGAAAAAAAATGCCATTTTTTGCAATTGGCTTTGTGTGGAAGCAAAAAAAAGAATTTTGTAGCCTTCTTGAATCCATTGGGAGTGCATGAGGGCTAGATTTTTTGGAGGTTGAAGTTTTAAGTTGAGGTGAGGTTGGAGGTGCAAACGCTCGTGACTTGATTCGGGCGTTCGTTGATGAAAGAAAAGGGTACTTTTTTCAGATACTATTTTTTGAAGTTCGGTATTTCCCGGATAGGCTTCGTGGAAGGGGGGGATCATGAGTTCTTGAGGTATTTGATCATGTTTTTTTTCCATTTCTTGAAAGGATCTGAGGCAATATTCTGGATCACTCCAGACGACTTCATAGTCTTCAGGGAGATAGTCCCAGAGGTTTGAAGTTTTTTCATAAGCGTAAAAAGCCCAGAGTTCTGAGGGTAAAGGTCGGTACTGAGCGTGGAGGGTATCGAGAATAGATTGTAAGAAAGAGCGTGAAATACTTCGTTCTTGGGATTGTTTTTTGATTTTTTTTCTCATTTCAGCACGAAGCTCAGGAGTTTCGGGTAGGAGCACCTCGTGAGCAGGAGGAATGAAGAGAGAGTCTTGATTTTCTACGGTGCACTGAGTGGAAGGATCAAATCGACTGATTCTTAGGATGTGGTCATCATCCCATTGAATTCGAAAGGCATCGTCTTCATGAGAAGGAAAGACGTCTAAAATTTCTCCTCGAATGGCAAAAGTACCGCGATCTTCGACGAGATCGACTCTGGTATAGCCTGAATGTTTGAGTTTTTCTAAAATATGGGGTCGGAGAGGGAGCATTCCTTTTTGTAAGGAGAAAGAAGCGTTCTGGAAGAGTGAAGGAGGTAATGTTGCTTGAAACGTCGCAGGAAGGGTACTGATGAGGATGGGTTTTTGAGCAAGGTAACTGAACACTTCGAGTCTTTTTTTACTGACCAACGAAGAAAAATGGATAGCTTGTGTCGGTAGTATGTCCCAGCCAGGAAAGTGAAAGATTTTGTGTTCTGAGGAGGTTGAGCTAATGTCTATCAAGGTTTTTAAATTGCAAGTGAGGTCCCAAGCAATTTTGTCATTGGGGCAAAGAATCAAGTAGGGACTTTGGGTTGAGGAGAGTAGAATAGCTTGCGCTGAAAGATTTGCCCCCACGAGGTGCAAGGGGCGCGTGTCTGAGAGAGTGGGAAGCATGGAGAGCAATCTACTTTTCTTGACATTTTTTTTCAAGTTCAGGGGAGAGTTTTTAAAAGGAAAGCATGAAAAGTGTTTGGGAGTCTTATCAGATTTTTTTTGGGTCGGCGCTTTTATCTTTTGGGATTTCTGTGGTTTTTGCTTTGATTTCCAAATTTTTTTGGAAAAATCAGGTTCGCCTCTTGCCAAGCAAGAGGTTTCCTATTGCCAAGAAACGCATGCCACTTGAACTTTTTTTAGCAACGAATGCTGCACTTGCGTTAATTGGTTTATCTTTGACGCTTCTTGCTTGTGTGCTCGTTTTGGGTTCAGGAAGGCGTCAAGGGGTGTTTTTAGTAGTATCTCTTGCAGGCTTTGGATTGCTTGGGCTTCTTTATTCCGTTAAAAAAGGGTGTCTGAAAAAAAAACCTAGGTTACCCGCATGTTAGGTGCGCGTTTTTATGCAAGTACTTTGAGTCGATTGCTTGCGTGGGCCCGTTCTCGGTCTCTTTGGTATGTTTACACGGGATCGGGTTGTTGTGCGGATGAGGTGATGAATCTCATGGGTTGTCGGTATGATTTGGAGCGATTTGGTTGTGTGCCTCAGTCAGATCCCAAGCAAGCGGATCTTTTGATTGTCAGTGGTCTTGTTTCTGAGAAGGCTTCTTCTCATTTAAAAGATTTTTATGAGTCCATGCTTACTCCCAGGTATGTACTGGCTTTGGGAGCCTGTGTGAATGGTGCCAGTGCTTTTTATCAAGAAGCTAATTTTTTTAAATTGCAAAAGGTAAGTCAGATTATTCCCGTGGACGTTTATGTGCCGGGTTGTCCTCCTCGACCGGAGGCTATTATGAATGGAATTATTACGCTTCAGGAAAAGATTTGTGGACAAGCATCAACTTCTTTCTAAAATCCATGAAATACTGCCTACGAGTGCCGTTGAAATACGTCGATTTGGTCGAGAAGGGCCACTTTCTCTTTGGATTGAGGTGCAATCCTTGCTTCGACTTTGTACTTTTTTGAAGCAAGATTCAGAATTGCAGTTGGATTTGCTTGAGCATCTTTCTGTTGCGGAGTTTGAAAAAGTGTTAGTGGGAACTTATTTTCTTCGATCGTATCAGACTCAAGAGCAATTAATTCTGAGAATTTCGTTGATTCCTGCTGCTTCTGAAGCTTGGGTTGAGGTGGATTCGGTGGTGTCTGTTTGGCCTATGGCTGAACCTATGGAGCGTGAGATGCAGGAAATGTTTGGAATACGTTTTCTAGGGTTGCCTGTGGGGCCTCGTTTTTTACCTGAATATCAGGGATTTGTTTTGAGAAAGGGAGCCCTACCTGGAGCGTTCACGTGATTGAAGGGTTGGAATGGATTGATTGGAAGCTGGGTCCGTACCATGCGTGTTTGCCGGCACCTATGGTGCTTCGTCTGAAATTGAATGTGGATACGATTGTGCAATGCGAGGTTGAGACTGGCTTTTTGTATAAGGGAATTGAAAAAATCATGGAAACCCGGTCTTGGCAAGCAGCGATGGTTTATGCTGATCATTTAGATCCTGAAGCTGCTATTTTTGGAGAGTTAGTTTTTTGTATGGCTGTGGAAGAGGTGATGGGTCTTTGTGTTCCTGCACGAGCGCAATTTGTTCGTATGATTTTAGCAGAATTGAGTCGGATTGTTTCTCATTTGGCCTTTTTGGTGCGTATTGCCAAGACGGTGCATTCTGAAGTGATTTTGCATTACCTGCTTCGAGATCGAGAAAAAATTTTGGACTTGTTTGAGCTTTTAACAGGTGCTCGATTTTCTTTAAATTTTTTACGTTTTGGGGGTGTTTGTACGGATATGACGGAGGGTTTTTTAGAAAGAGTGCTTGAGATTTGTGATAACGTTCATATTCGTATGAGAGAATACAACGATTTATTTATTTTCAATGATCGCTTTTTAAATCGTACTTTGTGTTTGGGGGTTTTAAAGCCAGAATGGGTGCTGGGTTGTGGTGTGACGGGTCCGAATGCACGGGCTTCCGGTTTTTCCTGGGATGTGCGTAAGCAAAATGCTTTGATGGGTTATGAGATGCTCGATTTTGCTATTCCTGTGGGAACGGGTATTCGTGGTTTTTTGGGGGATGTTCATGATCGCGTGGTCGTTCGGTTGGAAGAGATGGCTCAAAGTGCTGAAATTCTCAAGCAGCTCATAGAGACTGTGCCAAGCGGTGAGTATTTGCAGGAAGGATACGCTCATTTAAAATCTGTTCCCGCGGGAGAGGCTTATGTCCGTATAGAAAGCGCTCGGGGAGTATTGGGATGTCATTTAGTTTCTGATGGATCTTCAAGTCCCCTACGGGTGCATTTTCGACCTCCATCGGTCGGGCATTTGATGGTGCTTCCTGCGTTGTGCGAGGGCTTAAGCAGTGAAGACCTTCCTTTGGTATTGGCAAGTTTAGATATTGGTATTGCTGAGGTAGACCGATGATAGCAGGGTTGGGGACTGGTTTTTTAAGCAATATACTCATATTATTCTTTATTTATAGCTTAGTGCTTTTGCCGTCAGCGGCTTTGATCTCGTACTGTGATCGGAAGTTGAGCGCTCGTTTGCAAGCCAGGGTGGGTCCTCATAGGACAGGATTTTTAGGTATGCTTCAGCCTTTTGCGGATTTATTGAAGCTTTTGCAAAAGCGGTCTGCTTGGGATTGGAGTTGGGAGGATTCTGTTTGGGGGAGTTTTCAGGCGATGGCAGTGTATGCCTCTTTAGCTGCGTTACCTTTGGGCTCTGCTTTACTGATGGATACCGAGATGAGTTCTTTTTTACCTTTTTTTTCAGCTTTAGTGCTTGCGCTCGGCAGTTTACTTTTAGGGTTGAATCAAGCAACGATTGCAGGGTGGCTGGGGGGCATTCGAGTAGTAGGTCAGGTGTTTTCTGGAGTTTTTCCAGCATTCATTGCTTTTTTATGCGTGGGTATCCACACTGGGGGGTTTCGTTGGAAGCTTTTGGCAAGTGCTCAGGGGTTTTATCCTTGGTCTTGGACCTGCTTGACGAGTCCTTTTCAGTTGATTGCTTTTTTAGTATTTATCATCAGTGGATTGATTATTTTGGGGTTGCCTCCGTTGGAGGGAAGTCAGTTTCCCTCGGAAATTGATGGAGGTGTGGTCTCTCATCTCAGTGGTAGGCGATGGCTTTTGTTTCAATTGAGCAAGTTTTATGGATTTTTGAGTTGGTCTATGGTTACCGTTGTTTTGTTTTTAGGGGCATGGTCATTGCCTGATGCGTTGGTGCAGGTTTTGGAGGCGATGGAAGCGAAGATTTTAGTGAGCTTGATGGAGTTTTTTTGGTTGATGAGTAAGACCTTTGTTGTGATGTTAGCGGTGATTTGGATTGCGTCTGCTAATCCTCGTAGTCGAGTGGATCAGATGACAGATTTTGCCTGGAGGGTTTTAAGTCCTTTTGCACTTGTGGCTTTGATGGGAGCGGCTCTTTGGGAGAGTTGGGTGGTTTTTTGATGCAGGATTCTGTGTTTTCAGCGATGGGAAGCTACCTTGGAAGTCTTTTGCGATCGACTCGTTCCGTTGTCAGTTCTTGCATGACCGTCTTGCCTTATGTTTTTCGGTTGGGAGAGTTACATAAGGAAGTTACAGAAGGGTATCCTGATCCTATTTCGTCAAAAACAGCAGATGATCTTCCTTTGAGAAGTCGAGGATTGCTTTTTAATGATATTGATCGTTGTACGGGTTGCCGAGAATGTGCCGAAGTTTGTCCTGCGCGGTGCATTCGTGTTGAAGAAGAAGTGGCTCATATTAATAAAATATGGGTTTCTGTGTTTGACATTGATTTTTCTCAATGTCTTTTTTGTGGGCTTTGTGTTTCGGTATGTCATCCTAATTCTCTCGTTCATACTCGTCAGTATGAAGCTGCGGCGTATGAAGTGAAGGATCTTGTAGCAAGTTTTGGAAGAGGTTATGTAACGGAAGAGCAAAAATCAAAATGGGCGATGCTCAGGCAGCTCAGTGAGACGCAGGGAGGTTGATGAGGTGTTAGAGTGCCTGATAGGATTGGTCTTGGTAGCGGCTTTTTTAGCAAGCTTTCTTGAAAATCGAAGGCATGTTGTTTTTGCTTTTTGGGTGACAGGACTTGGGGTAGGGAGTATTTATTTGATACTGGGCGCTGAATGGGTTGCTGTGATTCAATGGATCGTATCTACTTTGGCGACGATGAATTTTATTTTTTTTTCTGTGGTATCAGGTGAGTTTTATGCAGATAAAAAATTCAGGCTTCCCTACCATAAAAAAATCCATACCTTTAAATTTCAAAAATTTCGTGAGCATTGCTTGCTGACGGTGCTTGCTTGGTTTTTAGGAGCAGCATTTGTAGGTACTGTAGTTTTTTGTGTAAAAAAAATAGTTTTTTTGCCGCAAGAGCTCCCTTATTCAGGAGAAAATGATTTAAATTTAATAGGACGTGTTTTGACTCAAGAGTATCTTTTATCGCTTCAGTTACTGGGTGTTTTGATGCTGATTACTCTGGTAGGAAGCAGTGTGATTGCTTGCTCAGACAAGGAGGATGCTTCATGATTTGGTTATCTGCTATTTTAGGAAGCTTAGGCATTGCTGGTATGGTCATTGGAAAGAGCTTATTGAAAATTCTTATTGGAATGCAGCTTTTGATCTTAGGAGCATCTGTGCTCTTAGTTTATTCGGGCATTGTGACGCAAGTGCCTGTACAAGGGCATGTTTTTGGTTTTTTTATTATTTTGGGAGGTATTGCTCAATTGGTGACAGGATTTACGCTTTCGATGCGTGTTTTTATTTTTAAGCATAGATATCTCAAATAAGGGAAGAAGCGATGCTGAGTTTACTGGAACAACATCCTACTTTTACCATTTATGCGATTTGTTTTTTAGCAAGTTTAGGAATTTTGGTGTGGAAATGGGGCGAGCATACCCCTGGAAAAGGTCTTTTGTTGATAGGTTTTGGGTTTCTTGCTTTGATTGCGGGACTAGAAATTGACAGTGGTTTTTTATTTCAGCAGAATTTTACGGTTAAAACTTGGATTTTCGAGTGGATTCTGCCTAAAACGGATTCAAATGCTATTCAAATGGGGATTTTCGAAGATCCTTTAGGAGTGATTTTGAGTGCCTTTTGGGTGCTCGTGGCAAGTATTTTTATTTTGAGTTTTTCGCAGTTTGCTACCTCTGTTTTGTATGCAGCGCTTGCTATTTCAATTTCAGGTGTAGTGCTTGCTTGGTGTTCGCTCACACCTTGGGTTTGTTTTTTTGGGATCATGCTTACGTTAGTGGGTCATTTTATTGCTCTGAGTTTGCATAGAAATAGTCTTCCAGAAGTCACGAGTGATCTTTGGGGGCGTTCTTTGGGGTTATTGCTTGCTCTATTAGGATCTTGTGTTCTTATTGCAACTGAGCCTGGGTTGATTTTGCAGCAGGTGTCTCAATGGCAGGCAGAGCTTTCTTCTTCCTGGGCAGGAGGATTGCTTTTAGTTGCGGGACTTTTCTTGTTGATGCAGCCTTTTTCTTGGCTGAGTTGGTTGAGCGGAGGTGTAAAGTTCTTACTTCCTGTGCGAACTCTTTTGAGTCAGCTTTTGCCTGGTTGGGCTTCTTTTGTGCTTTTAGTACGATTTTATCCTTATTTAGTGAAGATAGGATTATTCCCTGTTTTAGGTTGGATGAGTTTATGTTCTTCTATGATTCTTATATCCATTGGATTATTTCAGAATCAATGTGTTTTGAGTCTTACAGCTTGGATTGCATCGGGATTTTCCGTTGCTTTTACTTTATTAGCTTTCAGTGGTTGTGCAGCAGCATTGTCTTTTCTGATAGGATTAAGCATGGTTGCTTTAATTTTTTCTTGCGTGCTTGCTGAGATTTCTGAATCCCATAGTTCGAATCATCATTGCTTTTGGATGAAGTTTTTTTTAGGCATTGCTATGGTTTCTGGAACAGGTGGATTTGGATTTGTTTCTAGTATTGGAGGACTTCGTTGGATTTTAAGTAGTAGCTCTTTTTTTATTTTTTTCCTCGTTTTTTTTTCCTTTGGTTTTTTGGGTTGGAAGCTTTTTTGGAAAGTGTTGTCTCAAGTACATCAGTGTCGAGTTTCTTACTTGCAGATTTTATGCATTTTCTTGTTTTTACTGTTATCGACTAATTTGCTTTGGGATGGAACCCTCAGTGGAGAAATGTTGATAGGAAATCCAGATCGTGTTTTTGGTTCTTTACTCTATGATTTTTTTCTTTTTGAGAAATCTGAGTTTGAACGATCTTCTGATTTTTTTTCTATTTTAAGTTGTTATGGAGGGGGTTTAGTTTTAACTTTTTTTGCTGCTTATTGGATGAATCGACGAAAAGAAGAAGTTTGGAATCGTGTTTTTGAATCTTTCCCTCAGACAACGCATCTCATTCGTAATGGGTATGCTATTTTTGGTTTGTCGGAGTATTGCAAGCGTATGATGATGCAAGTGGCGTATTTTTCTGAGATAGTCATTGAGAAGAATCTCAGAAGTGAAGTGCTTGCTAGAAAGTTGCTGGATTTTTTTCAGATGCTTTCACGGTTAGTACTGAAATTCGATTTTTATTTCACGCAAGCTTTAGAAGAAGGTTTAAGGAAGTCTGTTGCTATTCCAGGAAAAACTTTGCAGTTAATGCAGACAGCAGATGCGCGTTGGTGTTTGTTTTTTGCTTTAGCATCAGGTTTTGCTTTGCTATTGCATTTTTTGACTAGGCTTTGAGGCGGTATGAGTGAACATTTAATTAGTTTGATGATTTTTTTTCCTTTTTTGGGCGTTTTGTGCATTGCTTGTCTGCCTCGTGCTCAGACAGTTTGGTTATCGCTTGCATCTAGTTTGGCTTCGAGTATTTGTGCGATAATTTTGATTTTTTCGATGCAAACGAATCAGGCGAATCTTCAGGCGTGGGAATCTTTTGTTTGGATGGTGTCTTGTGCAGTGAATTACGATATGGGCGTGGATGGTTTGAATGTCTTGATCGTTCTTTTAATTGCTTTGTTATTTCCGGTGCTCATTGCTTCTGAATGGAATCAGAAAGTGGGTATGCGTGGAATGCATGCTTTATTTTTGATTTTGCAGTCTGCTTTGATAGGAGCTACTTGCGCTCAAGATTTGTTTTTACAATTTTTTTTTTGGGGCTTAAGCTCTCTTCCTTTTTATTTTTTAGCAGGTATTTGGGGTGGGGCCCAACGAGAAAAAGTAGCTTTTCGATCGATGGTGGTTTCGTCTTTAGGGAATTTTCTTTTTTTTGCAGCTTTAGTTCTCATTTACTACTCCGTAGAGCCTCATAGTTTTTCTTTAAAGCGCTTGATGGGGGGTGTTTTAGGGGGTAAGACTTTTGTTTTTTTAGAAAGTGATTTTTCTGTTTCTCATGTTGCTTTTTTTCTGATGAGTGCTGGGCTTTCTTTACGAGTGCCTATTTGGCCTATTCACGGATGGTTTAAGGAAATGGCACAGCAGGCCTGTCCGTCGGTATTTGTAGCGTTTGCAGGAGGCATGATCCCTGTAGCTCTTTATATTTTTGCTCGAGCTTCTTATTTTTTATTTCCTGATCTCTTAAAAGATTATTCTTTTTTGATTATTGGGATGGGGATGGTGAATTTGATTATGGGAGGACTTTGCGCTTTTGCACAGAGAAGTTTGAATTGCTTACTTGCTTTTGTATGTTTGGGAGAAATAGGTTTGGTGTTGATGGGGCTTGGTTCTTTGGATCTTGCTGGAGTGATCGGAGGCATTTATCAGCAGCTTGTATTTGGATTAGCCATTGCAGGTTTTGGGCTTTTTTCTGGAGTGATTGTGGATCGAACCGAGCAGGGTGTTTTTTCCAACGAAAAAGGCGAGAAATTATTAGGAGGAATTCTTGTTCAAGCTCCGGTTCTTTCTATGGTAGCTGGCATTGTCATTGCTTCTTTGTTGGGCTTTCCAGGATTCGCAGGTTTTGTGAGCCATTCTTTGGTGATGGTCGGAAGTTATGCCGCTCATCCTTTCAGTATTTTGGTGGCTGGAAGTGCCTTTTTATTAACATCTTATTATTTATTGATGATGTATCGCTTTGTATTTTTAGGGCAAAGCCATATGAAGCCATTTCAAGATCTTGAATTTCGAGAAAAGGCTTATTTTTTACCTATCGTCTTAAGTCTTTTATTCTTTGGTTTTTATCCGAAGCCTCTTTTGGATTTTATTAGACCTACGGTTATTATGCTTCTTTCGATGATTCACTGAAGGAGTTTTTCATGAGTGATTTTTTTTTCATTATGCCTGAAATTCTTTTGGCATTGACAGTTTTTCTGATCATTTTAGCAGAGATTACTCATTATCATGAAAAAAACAGGTTAATTGTCATGATTTCTCTTTTAGGGTTGGCAGGAGCTTTTTTGCAAACACTTTTGTCTTATCGAACTGAAGCTGCTTTGGTTTTCGGAGGGACTTTATCGATTGATGCATTTTCTTTGTTTTTTAAACTTTTTTTCATTTTACTTGCGATGCTTACGATTGTGGCTTTATCGCATACGAAAAGTATCAAAAGTTCAACAAAAATTGATTGTTGTATTTTGATTTTATCGGCAACGCTTGCTATGTGTTTTGTTGCTTCTGCTTCCCATTTGATTCTCATTTTTTTATCCGTACTTTTTTTGAATTTAATGGCTCATTTTTTGTTGGCTGTTGGAAAACGTTCGAAGCTTTCTACTCAGGTTTCTATTAAAAAGCTTATTTTTTCGGCTATTGAAATAGGATTGCTGCTTTATGCCTTTGCTATTTTGTTTCTGGCAACCCATGCATTCAGTATTTATGAGATTCATGAAGTGATCGTAAGATCGACTATTTCTTCTGAAGTCTTGCTCATTGCTTTTATGTTTAGTTTTTTGAGTTTTTGTATTCAAATTGGAGCTTTTCCTATGCAGGCTTTGTTGCCTGATCTTTTAGAGGGGTGTTTGACGCCGGTTTCGTCTTTTTTATCGGTGGGATTTCGGGGAGCGGGTTTTGCTCTGATGATTCGTTTTTTGATTGTAGTTTTTGCTCAAAGTTCCGAATTGGATCGTCAGTGGAAGATCGTTCATGGTGTGGATTGGACACAGATTGTAGCGTTAGTTTCAGGGTTTACGATGTTCTTAGGCGCCTGGATGGCCGTTTGTCAAAAAAATGTGAAACAGATGCTTGGGTATTTAGTGGTATCCGAGACGGGTTTTTTGTTGATGGGGTTTTTGGTGCTTGATGAGCTGGGTATTGCTGCTATTTTGTATAATCTATTGATAGATTTTCTCAGTTTAATTGGCATTTTTTATTTAATTACCTTTTTATTGGAAGAATTGTCGTCGGATCGATTAGACGCTTTTAGGGGGATGTTCAAAAGGGCGGTTCCTGAATGTGTTTGTCTCGTGATCTTTTTGCTTTGTTTTGTGGGAAGTCCACCCATGCCTGGATTTATTGGAAAATTCACCTTAATGGCTGTTGCGTGGAAGCATCAGAAACCTGAGCTTGTGGTCATCGCGATTTTTTCGATGGTGGTGGGGATGATTGCAGTGACAAGATTAGTTTATCAGCTCATGGGGGGCTTTTCAGAGGCGCATCTTTTGCCGGTTCGAACGGTTTTTTCTAAAAAGCCCTTCTTCATGAGTCTCTTGGTGCCTATGATTTTGGTAGGCGTTTTTGCGGATTTTGTTTTCACCTGGATAAGTCAATCGATAAGTTTTACTTTTTGGTAGTATATAAAAATAGTCTGGTGTTTTTTGTCTTTATTTTCTGGCAGCACCGTGCTTCAAGCGTTATATAAAGAAGCATGACTTATCTGCCAGTTTTTATTTTGATGGTGATTGGATTAACTGTAGGAGTTGTCATTTTAGCGCTTTCAAGCTTTTTGGGCGCGGGAATCAGTCATCCTCGTAAGAACATGCCTTTTGAGTGTGGGGTGCCCTCGTTAGATCTGAATGAGCAGAGATTTTCTGTCAGATTTTATGGGGTGGCCATTTTATTTTTGCTTTTTGACATTGAAGGTGTGTTTTTTTTCCCTTGGGCGATTGTCTATAAGAAATTTCTGGGTGTGCATCCATGGATTTTCTGGGAGATGGTGCTGTTCATGTTCATTTTAGGCATAGGGTACTGGTATCTTTTAAAAAAAGGGCTGTTGGAGTGGGAGTAGCATGAGTAAAGATGGATCTTCTAGTTTTTTTACGACGAAGTTGGACGCTTTTGTCAATTGGGGAAGGAAGCATTCTTTATGGCCGCTTCCTTTTGGAACCAGTTGCTGTGGGATTGAGATGATGGCTACTTTGTGTTCTGACTATGATATGTCTCGATTTGGCGCAGAAGTGGTGAGGTTCTCTCCTAGGCAAAGTGATCTTTTGATCGTTGCAGGTATTATTAATTTGAAAATGGCCCCCATTTTGAAGATGGTTTACGATCAAATGAGCGATCCTAAATTTGTGATGTCTTTTGGGGCTTGTGCCTCCTCGGGGGGTATTTTCAATGTTTATAGTGTGCTTCAAGGCATTGATACTTTGATCCCTGTGGATGTTTACGTTCCAGGTTGTCCTCCGGCTCCGGAAGGAGTGATCCATGCGCTGCTTGCTCTTCAGAGGATGGTTGCAGCAGGTGAGACTCATAGTCAGAAGCGGCTTTTAGCGGCGAAGCAGGCATAGGAAGGAGTTCTTTTGTTAGAACATATTGAGCTTTGGCAAAGTCAGGTCATGGAGTTGAAAGAGGCTTTTGGAGAGTCCATTCTTGAGGTTCGTATGCCGGGGGATTTTCCAGTGGATGTGCCGGTCATCTATCTTGAGAAGAAGCATTTGTTAGAAGTCTTGCGGTTTTTGAAGGAGAGGGAATGTAGGTATAGCTTTTTGTCGGATATCACGGCAACGGATGAACAAGAAGAAGGGTTGCCTTGGCGGTTCGAAGTGGTGTACCAGCTTTTTTCTCAGATTTCCAAGCTGAGGATTCGGATCAAGGTTCGAGTGGCAGAAGGGGAGACGGTTCCAACGTCCGTGCCTCTTTGGGCAGGAGCTAATTGGGCTGAAAGAGAAGTCTATGATATGTTTGGCATTGTTTTTGAGGGACATCCTGATTTAAGAAGAATTTTGATGGATCAGCGCTGGGTAGGTCATCCTTTACGCAAGGACTATGCGTTGAAGGGGTTTCAGATTTTTACCGATTCTCAATCCATTGATCCAAGTTGGTTGAAGTAAGCAGGAAGGCAAAAATGAAAGTAGTAGATTGGTCAAAAGAAGATCCGGATGATCTTTGGGGTAATGCTTCCGATGAACGTATTTTGGTGAATATTGGGCCGACGCATCCTGCGATGCACGGAGCTTTGAGGATGGTGGCTGAGCTTCAAGGGGAGACGATTGAGAAGTCCTACTGTGAATTTGGATTTACACATCGAGCGAAAGAAAAATTAGGAGAGAATCGCACCTACCATAATTTCATTGTTTATACTGATCGTTTGAATTACTGCTCGGCTTTAATCAACAATGTAGTTTATGCGATGTCCGTTGAAAAACTCATGGGCATTGAGCTGCCTGAGCGTTGTATTTGGATTCGTATGATTTGCTGTGAGCTTGCTCGCATTACAGATCATTTAATCTGCATTGGAATCAATGCGGTGGACTTAGGGGCGTTTTCTTTTTTTTTGTATGGATTTCATCAGCGAGAAGAGGCTTACACCTTAATTGAGAAATTATGTGGAGCGAGGCTTACTACGTCTTATACCCGCATAGGGGGTTTGATGGCGGATGCCCCAGAAGGCTTTGAGCAGGAGCTTCAGGCTTGGGTAGTAAAAACGCTTGCAGTGATTGAAGAGATGGATCGTCTTTTGAGCAATAATAAGATTTGGAAAAAAAGAACGGTGGGCGTTGGCGTTTTTGATAAAGAAGATTGCATGCAATACAGTTTTTCAGGTCCTAATGCGCGTGCAGCTGGGATTGATTTTGACTTGCGTAGGGATCAGCCTTGTATGTTTTATCGGGAAGTGGACTTTGAAGTTCCTATTTTAAAAAACGGGGATGTTTATGATCGCTACCGTATTCGTTTTGAGGAAATGAAGCAATCTTTACAGATTCTTCAGCAATGTGCTTCTCGGATGAAAAAGGGGCCTATTTGGTGTGAAGATAAGCGTGTGCGTATTCCGGATAAAGATGTCGTCCATAATACTATGGAGGGGATGATTTACCATTTTAAATTTTTTATGCAGGGTTTTGAGGTTCCTGAAGGGGAGGCTTATACCCAGTTTGAAGCGGCCAATGGGGAATTAGGGTTTTATATTGTGAGCAAAGGTAGAACACAGGCGCATCGGATGCGTATTCGAGGGCCTTCTTTTTGGCATTACCAGGGATTAAGTCGGATGATTCAGGGAGAAAAGATTGCCGATATGGTGGCGGCTTTAGGAAGCATCAATATTATTGCAGGCGAGTTGGATCGCTGAAAGTACAAGGAGTCATGAGCGTGAAACAAGACAAGAAGCTGCTTTCGCAGAAGTTTTATGATGCGATGAAAAAATTGGAGCCTCGTTATCCAAAAAAGGTGGCTTTATTGCTTCCCGCTTTACATGAAGCACAGCAGGAAAGAGGTTGGTTATCGCCTGAGATTTTAGATGAGATAGCTTCTTACTTAGAAATTCATCCGGCTCAGGTACGAGAAGTAGCAAGTTTTTATACCATGTATGACTTAGAGCCCGTAGGGAAATACCATTTCAAATTTTGTACGAATATTGCTTGTGCATTGAGGGGGGCCGATGCCTTGGTGGAGCATTGCCAGAAGAAATGGGGCATTGTTTGTGGTGAGACTACTTCTGATCAAAGATTTACGTTGAGGGAGGAAGAGTGTTTGGGGGCTTGTGGGACAGCTCCTGCTTTGATGATGAATCAGCAGTATTATGAGGGTTTAGATATCGCAAAGCTTGATGCTTTGCTTGAGAGTTTGGAGTGAGGTGATGAGTTCTGAGAAACCAACAACGTTATTTATTCAGCATTTTCAACCTGAGTGTCGTTTTCTTCACTATTACTTAAAGGAGATGGAAGGGTATCAGGCTTTAAAAAAAGCTTTTGGAATGTCTCCGAGCGAAGTGATTGAAGAGGTGAAAAGTTCTCAGCTTCGAGGAAGAGGAGGAGCCGGATTTCCTACGGGCATGAAATGGGGTTTTATTCCGAAGCAATCTTCTGTTTCGAAGTACTTAGTTTGTAATGCTGATGAATCGGAACCGGGAACTTTTAAAGATCGAGATTTGATGCGTTATACGCCGCATTTACTGCTGGAAGGGATGTTGATTGGGGCTTATGCTATCGGAGCTCGTAGCGGTTATATTTATATTCGGGGGGAGTATGCACGCGAAGCGGTGCTCTTGCAGCAAGCCATTGAGGAAGCTTACGCTGCTCGGTATTTGGGATCCAATATTCAGGGTTCAGGTTTTGATTTTGAGCTGACGGTGCATCGAGGTGCCGGAGCGTATATTTGTGGAGAAGAGACTGCTTTATTGAATTCTTTAGAGGGCAAGAGGGGGGAGCCTCGTGTGAAGCCTCCTTTTCCAGCGCAAGCGGGTGCTTTCGGTGGCCCGACGATTGTGAATAATGTGGAAACACTTGCTTGTATTCCTTTTATCTTGAGGAGAGGGGGTCCATGGTTTGCTCAATTGGGGAAACTTGAAAAATCGGGAGGGACTCGTCTTTTTTGTCTTTCAGGTCATGTGAAAAAACCAGGACTTTATGAATTGCCTGCGGCAGGTGTGACTTTGCGGGAGCTCATTTATACCTATGGTGGAGGTATTTTGAATGATCGAAAGTTGAAGGCCGTGATTCCTGGAGGATCGTCTGCTCCGGTTTTAACTGCTGAAGAAATTGATGTTGTTTTGGATGTAGAACCTTTAATGAAAATAGGAAGTATGTTGGGTTCTGCAGGAGTGGTGGTAGTCAGTGAGGATTACTGTGTTGTGAAGTTGATTCAAAGGATTGCTAAGTTTTACGCTCATGAATCCTGTGGCCAGTGCACGCCCTGTCGAGAAGGGTGTCGTTGGATGGAGGAGGTTTTGGAGCGCATTGAGCATGGGAAAGGTCGGACTCAGGATTTGAATCTCTTGCTTCAGATTGCAGATAATATTCAAGGTAAAACGCTTTGTGCTTTAGGTGATGCAGCTGCAGGACCCGTGGCAAGTTTTGTGAAAAAATTTCAATCCGATTTTGAAGCTCATATCCGAGGTGGAAAATGCCCCAATTAACGGTGGATGGTCGTTTAGTTGAATTTAAGCTAGGTGAAAAGGTCATTGAAGTTGCCAAAAGGGCAGGTGTTTTCATTCCTTATTTTTGTTATCATCCTGGATTATCTGTGGTGGCACAGTGTCGTATGTGTGCTGTAGAAATTGAAAAAATGCCTAAGCTTCAAACAGCGTGTTCTACGCTTGCAGCAGAAGGCATGGTGGTCCATACAAGATCAGAAAAGGCATTACAAAATCAAAAATCAGTCATGGAATTTTTGTTAATTAATCATCCTTTAGACTGTCCTATTTGCGATAAGTCGGGAGAATGTGATTTACAGGATTTTTCTTATGATTATGGAGATCCTTATTCTCGTTATACGGAAGAACGTCGTACGTATATCGATGTAGATATGGGATCGGTCATTCAAAAAAACATGAATCGTTGTATTCATTGCACGCGTTGTATTCGGTTCGGAGAGGAGATTGCGGGCATTCGAGAGATGGTAGCACTTCAACGGGGCAATCAGACAGAAATTACAACGATTGAAGGAAAGCCATTGGAAACGCAGTATGCAGGTAATTACGCAGATATTTGTCCTACCGGTTCTTTAGGATTGAAGGATTTTCGGTTTAAAAAGCGTGTTTGGATGCTGAAAAAAACACCTACGATTTGCGAGGGATGTTCTCGGGGCTGTAATATGGAAATTCATCAGGATTCCCAGGTGATTTATCGCTGTGTTCCTCGTGAAAATCTCGAAGTGAATCGTTACTGGCTTTGTGATGAGGGTCGGTTTCATTTTCGTTCTTATCAAAAAGATCGTGTGCTTTTTCCGTACTTCAAAGGCAAAGCGGTGGATTGGTCTTTGGCTTTAGAATCTTGCAGGAATATTTTGCGTGGGAAGAAGCTTTTGGTGCTAGTGGGATCAGATTTGACGCAAGAGGAGATTACTTTAGTTCAAGAGGTTCTTGCTTTAGATCATGCAGGATCTTTGCTGTTTCATTTTGGAACGCCTGGGATGTCATCGGTTTCGGAAGATGGGGATGCTGATGGTATTTTAAAAAGAAAGAGTAAGACTTCGAATTTGCATGGATTGGAGCATTTGGGGATTCGAGGATGGGATGGGCTTGGAGCTCAAGCAGAAGCTTTGTTAGTGATTCGAGCAGGGAGAGCTCAGTGGGGGAAGCTGCCTTCTCTTCCGAGTGTAGGCTTGGGAGTGTTTCAGGAATCAGAAGCAAAGCAGTTAGACGTGATCCTTCCTGGTTTGAATTTTACGGAGAAAGACGGTAGTGTGATGAATTTTCAAGGAAAGCTTCAGTTTTTTCGCCGGGCGATTGCACCTCAGGGGCAATCTAAGGGGCTTGCTGAGCTTTTTATGATGTTGCGCAGGGATAAGGCTTCTGAGGTAGGAGTGGCTTCGTGATGGATGCTACTGATTTTATTTGGATGGGGACGAAGATCTTTTTTTTAGTGGCAATACTGCTTCAGGTAGTGCCTATCATGGTTTGGGTAGAGCGTCGGGGTTCTGCTTTGATGCAGAATCGGTTAGGCCCTAATCGGGTAGGACCTCTCGGGCTTTTGCAGTCTTTAGCGGATGTTGTGAAGTTCATGTGGAAAGAAGATCCGATACCTGGGCATGTGTTTGGAGGGTACTATCTTTTAGCTCCGTTGATTTCTTTGGTTCCTGCATTCATGACATTTGCGGTGATACCGTTTGCTGCGCCTATTGTTTTAGAGGGCAGGGTCTTTACTTTTCAGGTTGCTGATTTGAATGTGGGCTTGATCTATGTTCTTTCTTTAGCTTCCTTGGGCGTTTACGGAATTATCATGGCAGGTTGGGCATCTCGTAATAAATACGCTATGCTGGGAAGCTTACGTAGTTCCTCTCAGATGATCAGTTATGAGCTTGCGATGGGTTTTGCTATTGTGGGTATTGTCATGCTTTTTTCTAGTGTGAAATTGGGAGAAATTGCAGCACAGCAAGGGACCTTGTTTGCATGGGGTCTTCCTCGGTGGGGAATCTTTCTTCAGCCTCTTGGTTTTTTAATTTTTCTCGTGACGATTTTTGCTGAGACAAATCGGTTGCCTTTTGATCTTCCGGAAGGAGAGTCGGAGCTGGTAGCGGGTTATCACCTCGAGTATGGCTCGATGAAGTTTGCTATGTTTATGATGGCAGAGTATCTAAATATGTTGACTGCTTCAGGGATGCTCGTGACTCTTTATTTGGGAGGTTTTCAGCTATTTCCAGGATTGCCAAGTCTTCTGAGTTGGATTCAGCAATGGTATCCGAGTGAGATTCTTCGGGTGCTGTTTGAGATGGGTTCTTTTGGAGTGAAGGTCGCTTTTGTCATGTGGGTTTTTGTCTGGGTACGCTGGACCTTGCCACGATTTCGTTATGATCAATTAATGGAATTAGGATGGAAAGTACTTTTGCCGCTTTCTTTAGTGAATGTGCTTGTAACCGCTTTTTTCATAAACTGCGGATGGATTTAATATGAAAATGGAAAAAAAAATAGGAATTTTTTCGAAGATTCTTCAAGAAACCTACGTTTGGGAAATTTTGCGAGGTCTTGGTATTACGATGAAAAATCTTCTTTTTTCTCGTAAGGTCACCATTCAGTATCCTGAAGAGCGGCGTTTTTATTCTGATCGGTACCGTGGCGTGCATTACATCAAGGCAACGAACGGAGTTGAGAATTGTACTGCCTGCATGCTTTGTCCTACGGTATGTCCTGCAGAGTGTATTCATATTGAAGCGGGAGAGCGTGAAGATAAGGAGAAGTACCCTGTGAAGTTTGAGGTGGATGTGCTGAGGTGCTGTTTTTGTGGCATGTGTGAAGAGGCTTGTCCTAAAGATGCCATTAAATTAAGCGCTATTTATGAAATGAGTACGAGCTACCGTCAGGTGTATGATAAATCTTTTTTATTGGAACAAAGGGGAGGTAAGTAGATGCCTACACTTTTTTTTTATGCTTTTGCCGTTTTAGCTTTGATCAGTTCTATTCTTGTGATTGTTAAGAAAGATCCTGTGGCAAGTGCCTTGAGTTTAATTCTCGTTTTTTTTGCCTTTGCCGGTATTTATGCATTATTGGAGGCGCATTTGGTTGCGGCTTTGCAGATCTTGGTCTATGCAGGGGCGGTGATGGTTCTTTTTGTTTTTGTGATTATGTTATTGCATGATCCTCGGAAGTTGAGCGAAAAAAATGCCACTGGAGCATGGGTTGCAGTGCCCGTGGTACTTTTGTTTTTTACTCAGTTGGTGATGGTGTTTCGAGATAGTCCTGTGAGTTCTTTTGAAGGGGGATTTTCTCCTGAGCAGATTGAGGTTTGGGGAGGAAATACTGAGGTGATTGCAGAAACGATGTTTTCGAAGTATCTTTTTCCATTCGAGCTGATTTCTGTTTTGCTTTTAGCAGCGATGGTAGGAGCGATCGCTCTTTCTAAACGTCATTCTCAGAGGAGTTGGAATTCATGATAGTTGAATCTTGGATTCTTTTAAGTTTTTGTGCTTTGATTTTTTGTGTCGGACTTTTGGGAGTATTACTGAGACGTAATTTATTGGTGATTTTGATGAGTATCGAGTTAATGCTAAATGCGATAAATTTAACTTTTGTGAGTTTTTCGTATCAATTGCAGGATATTCATGGGCAAGTCTGTGTTTTTTTTGTGATAGCTTTGGCAGCTTCGGAATCTGCGGTGGGACTTGCTTTGGTGATTGCTTGGTTTAGAACGATGAAAACGACAGATACTTACGCTATGCAATATTTAAGGGAGTCTCCATGATGGGCAGCTCTGCGATGGTTGGGATGGTGCTTTTTCCTTGGATGGGTTTTTTAATCAATGGGTTGGGGTACTGGTTTTTTCAGTCTTCTTCTCATCAAAAAAAGTGGAGTTCGGCGGTTGCGGGAAGCATTGGAACTCTTTGTATGCTTTTTTCTTGTGCCCTTGCTTGGAATTTTTTCTTTCAATTTTTAGGGCTTCCTGCAGAAGCGCGTGTTTTGGAATATGCGGGGTTTTCCTGGATATCTTTAGGTAAGTTGCAGGTTGATCTGGGATTACGCTTGGATAGTTTATCCAGTTTATTTGTTTGCGTGATTACCTTGGTGGGGTCATTGATCCATCTTTATTCTATAGGATATATGAAAGAGGATCCTACTCCGGGAAAATTTTTTGCTTATTTGAACCTTTTTTGTTTTTTCATGCTCATTTTAGTCCTTGGGGATAGTTTTCCTGTGGTTTTTTTAGGATGGGAGGGAGTGGGTCTTTGTAGCTATCTGCTCATTGGGTACTGGTATCAGGATCAAGCTAAGGCTCAAGCGGGCAAAAAGGCATTTTTGGTCAATCGTATCGGCGACTTTGGGTTTTTGCTGGGGGTTTTTTTAGTCTTCACTACTTTTGGAACCCTGGCTTTTGAGCCTTTGAAGCATGCGGTTTTGAATGCAGTGGGAGTTGAGCGATCGATTCAGTGGATTTGTGGTTTGTTATTTGTGGGGTGTATGGGGAAGTCGGCACAGATTCCTCTTTATATTTGGTTGCCTGATGCGATGGCTGGACCGACGCCCGTTTCTGCGTTGATTCATGCGGCGACTATGGTGACTTCGGGTATTTACTTAGTCACGCGATTGAATTTTTTGTTCACGCTTGCTCCTTGGGTACTTCACACCATGGCCTGGGTGGGAGCATTTACGGCATTTTTTGCAGCAAGCATTGCTCTTTGTCAGAGAGATATTAAAAAAGTGTTGGCTTATTCTACGGTATCGCAGCTTGGGTACATGTTTTTGGGCTGTGGAGTGGGGGCTTTTGGAGCAGGAGTTTTTCATGTGATCACCCATGCTTTTTTTAAGGCGCTTTTGTTTTTAGGAGCAGGAAGTGTGATTCATGGGATGCATGAAGAGCAGGATCTTTTCAAGATGGGGGGTTTGAGAAAAGAAATGCCTCATACGTTTTTGATGGTGGCTTTAGGTTGGCTTGCGATTTGTGGTATTCCACCTTTTTCCGGTTTTTTTTCTAAAGATGAGATTTTGGGCCATGCTTTTCATGGTTCTTGGGGTCTTTGGGTTTTGGGAGTGATCACAGCAGCTATGACGGCGTTTTATATGACTCGATTTTTTTATCTTGCGTTTCTAGGCCGTTCGCGTCACGCTTCGGTTCATGTCCATGAGTCTGGTTGGAATATGCTGATGCCGCTTCAAGTCTTAGGTTTTTTCAGTGTATTTGCGGGATTTTTAGGGATTCCCCATGCCAGTTGGTTGGAACATTGGCTTGAGCCTATTTTAGGACTTTCGATTCACGAGCCTAATGGGATGGAGTGGCCTTTGATGTTTATCAGTGTTTTGGCTGCAGTTTTGGGGATGATTTGGAGTTTTTCGAAATACCGGCGGTTTGATCCTTGTGAAGCTCAAGCTTTTCCACGGTTGGCTCATTTTTTAGAGCATCAAGGGTATGTGAACGAAGGTTTGCACACGCTTTTTGTCGTTGCTTTGCAAAGAGTTTCTTTTTTTGCTTGGAGTGTTCTTGACATCAAATGGATCGATGGTTTTGTGCTTGGGGTTTCTTCATTAGCAACGCAACTAGGGGGGCTTTTCCGTCTTTTGCAGACAGGCGTAGTCCAGCATTACCTTTTGATGGTTTTGATGGGTCTTTTAATGAGTACGGGGTACTGGATGTATGTTCAAGGTTAGTCCTTCTTTGTTAACACTTACGATTTTTTTCCCCTTGTTTTGGGGCTCCTTGAGTTTATGGTTGCCGAATAAATGGCGAGCTTCTTTTTTTTGCACTTTTGCTTTTTTGGGCAGCTTGATCACATGCATCCTTTCTTTGTTTTTGTATCAGGGTTTTTCAGGAGAAACGGGGGCTTTTGAGTGGGTGCATTCGCGTCTTTGGCTCAGGGATTTTGGCATTTATTATGAAGTCGGTGTCGATGGAATGAGTCTTTGGTTGATTTTGCTTACGACTTTTTTTGTACCTTTTGCCATTTTGTGCTCTCTTTCATCTGTACAAAAGCAGGTAAAGTCTTATTATTTTCTATTGCTTGCATTGGAGACCGGAATGCTCGGTGCTTTTGCTTCGTTAGATCTTTTTTTATTTTATATTTTTTGGGAAGCGATGCTCATTCCTATGTATTTTTTAATTGGCATTTGGGGTGGGAAAGAACGCATTTATGCATCGATGAAGTTTTTTTTATATACTTTGGTAGGATCGCTTCTGATGCTGTCGGCTATTTTTTACTTAGGCTATGAGCAGGTGGTTCAGGCAGGCTACCATTCGATGAAGTTTTCGGATTTGCTGCAATTGAAGTTAGAAGGGGGTTATTTCTTTTTGAACCCACAGAATCTTTTATTTTTGGGTTTTGCGCTTGCTTTTGCGATTAAAGTTCCCTTGTTTCCTTTTCATACATGGCTTCCTGATGCTCACGTGCAAGCTCCGACAGCAGGCAGTGTGATTTTAGCTTCTATCTTGTTGAAAATGGGAGGGTATGGTTTTTTGCGATTTGCTTTTCCTCTTTTTCCTCAGGCGGTGATGTATTTTCAACCGCTTTTTATGGGATTGGGAGCTTTTGCGATTGTTTATGGAGCATGGATTGCTTTAGCACAGACTGATATGAAAAAGCTGGTGGCTTATTCTTCTGTCAGTCATATGGGGTATGTGATTTTAGGTCTTTTTTCGCTCAATGAATCGGGAATGATGGGCGCTTATTATCAGATGCTCAACCATGGATTGACTGCAGGCGCGTTGTTTTTGATGGTGGGGATGCTTTACGAGCGAAGTCATACACGTGAAATTGCAGCTTTTGGAGGTTTAGCTCGGGTGATGCCGTGGTTCTGTGTTTTCTTTTTTTTAGTGACGCTTTCTGCGGTGGCTTTGCCTGGGACGAGTAGTTTTATCGGGGAGTTTTTGATTCTTTTGGGTGCTTGGCAGACAGCTCCTTTTTGGAGTGCCTTAGGAGCTTCGGGTGTTATTTTTGGGGCAGTTTACATGCTTACTTTTTTTGAGAAGGTGGCATTAGGGCCAGATGGAAAGCAAAAGGGCATGGGGGATCTTTCCTTGCGGGAAATAGGATTGCTAGTACCTTTGGTGGTGGCAATTTTCAGCATGGGCTTTTGTCCTAACTTCTTTTTCTCAAAGATGAAGTCTTCTTTTGGAAGAACTCAGCAAATATTTCAGAAGCATTTTTGAGTTGAAATGAGACTTTTGTACTTACAAGGAAATAATCCATGGGTGATTTGAAGATTGATCTGAAGATGTTGCATACGATTCCTTATTTATGTGTTTTTTTAGGGATTTTGATTTCTTTAGTGCTCAGTGTTGTTCGTTCTCGTAGTGCATATACTTGGGTTTCGTTTTTGTGCCTGAGCGTGTGTTTGTTGGGAATGGCATTTTCTGGAATGCAATTATTCTCAGATCCTGTCAGCCTTTTTGGAGGTATGCTGGTCGTTGATTCTTATGCGCGATTTGCAACTATTTTCTTTTTAGCAAGTGCTTTTTGTATGATTTTAAGTAGTTGGGGATATTTAGATCGTCAAAAGTTGAGGTATTCAGAATATCCCATTTTGCTTATTTTTTCGGCTTTAGGGATGATGATTCTGAGTTCTTCTTTGGATCTTATCGTATTTTTTATTGCTTTGGAGCTGATGTCGCTTTGTGTTTATGTTTTGGTAGGTTTTCAAAGGGTCAATCGCTTGTCCAATGAAGCGTCCATGAAGTACTTTGTTTTAGGTTCTGTAGCTTCTGCTGTTTTATTGTATGGATTTTCTTTTTTATATGGTGCAACGGGAAGCTTGCATTTACACGAAATCGTAAATTTTGTGTTGAAGTTTCGTCAGCATTCAAATTCCTTGTTTTGTTTAGGATTGCTTCTTATTTGCTCTGGTTTTTTTATGAAAATTGCTTCCTTTCCTTTTCATGCTTGGATGCCTGAGGTGTATGAAGGTGCTCCTGTTACGGTCACAGGTTGGATGGGGACTGCTTTGAAGGCGGCTTTTTTTATCGGTTGGATTCGACTCTTTTCTGTTTTGAGATTGGGTTTTTCAGGTCCGATGCAATTGTACTTTCATCATCTTTTTTGGATCAGTGCTTTGTTAACGATGTTCGTAGGTAATTGTCTTTCTTTATTTCAGAGGAATTTGAAGCGATTGATGGGTACCTCTTCGATTGCTCATACAGGTTATTTGCTATTAGGACTTTTAACTTCAACTCAGTTAGAGGATGGTTACACTTACGTTTTATTTTACCTAGTCGTTTATGTCGTCGCAAATATTGGTATTTTTTCTGTTTTAGCATTGCTTGCGGGGCCACAGGATAAATGCTTGATGCTTTCAGATCTTGCAGGTCTTGGAAAAAGGAGTCCTTGTCTTGCGTTATTTTTGACATTTTTTATGCTTTCTTTAGCAGGTATTCCTCCTACTGCGGGATTTATGGCTAAGTATTTCTTATTTTATTTTGCTGTTCAGGCGCATGAGGTAGTTTTGGTCGTTTTGGCAGTTCTTGCCAGTGCTATTTCTGTTTATTATTATCTTCGTATTTTGGTGTTGATGTATATGCATGAGCCTGCTTCGGACCAAGAGCCGAATCATGACTTAGGCGCCTGGATTTCTGCGCTCATTGCTTTTGTCTTGGTTGTGCAAATGGGCCTTTTTCCTTCTTGGATGATCAAACTGGTACGAGAAGTTGTGACTTATTTGTAGTTTTTGATCTTTTTTTGCGGGAGGAAAGCTGGTGGGGCAGCAGCGAGCTGAGTATCAAGTCAAGTTGGCTTCAGGTCGTATTTTAGGGCCATTCAATTTATCTCTTCTTCATGATCTTATTTCAAATCATGAAATTACAGATAGTGATCTCATTAAAAAAGATACTGATAAAAATTGGGTTTCTATTCTTTCTATTCCAGAGGTGGCTTTATTTTTTTCTCCTGATTTGAAAAGTGAAAATTCTTCAGAAAAAACTCAGTTTCTTGAGCCTACTATTGGAGAGACAGCAGAAGAAACTAAAACATTCTTAAAAAGTTTAGAGGTAGAGACCAGAACTAACTTAACCGAAAGTCCTACTCAAATTTTAGTAAGACAAGAAATTGCTGAAGCAAAAACAGTTTTTTATGAAAAATTATTATTAAAAAAATCGCATTTTTCAAAAAAAAAGTTTTTTCTTTATTTTCTTGTAATAGGAGGTGTGTTTTATTCTTTTTACGATAATCCTCGGGCTCCCCTAGAAGCATTGGTAGCTATTCGACCGATGCTTCCTGATTTTTCTCAAAAATCTGCTGATCCTAAAAAAAGTCATCAGATTTATATTCAATCCATGAAAGACTATTTACAGGATACAGTTTTGGGATATGAAAATGCTATTCGGGGGTTTAATCAATCTGTTTTTTACGATCCTGAAAACGTCAAAGCTATTGCGATGCTTGCTTCTTCTTATTTGAATTTAATTGATTCTTCAAATAAGGATGAAGTTTATTTCAATGTTATGTCTCGACTATTAGATATGGCTCGAGCAAAATCCGTAGATTTAGCAGAAACAGTGATTTCAGATATTGAGTTTTATCTTATTATCAATAAATTTGAGACCGCTTACTCGCGAATTATTGGTTATACAAATACACATGAAAATTATGGATTAGAGATGTTTTATTATTTGTCTCTTGTTTTTTTTCATAAAGGAGATTTTACTTCGGCGGTTAAATATTTGTCTCAATTTCCAGAAGAAAAAATTTATAGTGCTAAAATATTTTATCTTCGAGCCCAGATTGCAGAAAAGCTAAAAGATATAGAATCCGCAAAAAAAGAGTATGGAAAAGCTATCAAATTTAATCCTCAACATGCGAAATCGTATTTACGTTTATCGAGTCTTTTGCATCAAGAAGGAAAACCAAGTAGCAGTTTAGGTTATCTTGAGTTTTTGTTAAGTCATAAGAATCTTTTAAGTCCCTTTGATCTAGCAGAAGCTTATTATCTTCGTTCTCAGATTTATGAAATTGAAGAAAAATGGATTCTTGCGCTTAAAGACATTGAACAGGCAGTGCAGCTTAATGCAGATAATCACGATTATTTGCTTGAGCTTTATACATTGCAAGCTCATGTTTTAGAGCTTCCTTTTGATCAAGTGACTTTAGAAGAAAAAAATAAAATAAAAAAAGTTCAAGATTTAGCAAAGATGTATTTTTTCTTAGGAGAAGGAGAAAAATTAATCAAAGAAGGCAAGTACCATGATGCCATTGTGCCTTTTTTGCAGGCGCGTCAAGCGAATGATCGTGATTCTTTGCCTTTAGTAAAAATGGGAGATATGTTTTCCTATTTGCAAGACGTTGAAAACGCTAAAGTTAATTACAAGCTTGCAATCGATCGCGATCCTAATAATATCAAAATTTGGTCTAAGTATATCGAAACTTTAATTCAAAGTTATGAGTGGCAAGACGCTCAAAAAGCCATGGATCGGTTTAGGCATTTACCTATTCAACAAGGATTTCTCGATAAAGCTGCTGCGGATATGTATCAAAAACAGGGACGCTATCTTGAAGCTCAGGCTCTTTATCGTAAAGCTTTAAAGCGGGAAACCATTGATCCTTCTGTTTATATAGCGTATGCAAAAAGTTTAATAAAAACAAAAAATTTTAAAGAGGCTCCTTTTTTTTTATCTTTAGCAAGACGCTTTGATCCTTTGAATGTAGATGCTGTGATCCATCATGCTAAATGTATTTCAGAAACGGATTCTATTGATGCTGGTATTGATTTATTGCAAGATGAGCTTCAAAAAAGCAATACGACGCGTGCTGAATTTTTAGCTGCTATTGGGGAACTTCAGATCCAAAAAGGCTCTTGGGATCAAGCTCAACGCACCATCGATCAAGCTATGAAAGCAAATTCAGACTATGCTTTCTCTTGGAAGCTTCAAGCTCAGATTTATATGAATCGTGAAAATACTGAAAAAAATGCTTTAGATCAAGCGCTTCTTGCTTATAAAAAATATTCAGACAGAAATGCTTCAGATCCTTCTGGGTATTTAGAACGTTATAAAATTTACTTAAAAAAATCTGATTTTGAAAGTGCTAAAAATGAGCTTTCACAGATTTTTCAGATTTATCCTAAGTATCCTAATTTACATTATTATTTAGGTGCTTTGTATGCATTGCAATCTAATCATAAAGTAGCAGCGGAGGAATTTAAGTTAGAGCTTGCTAATCATCCTATGTCTGTTCAAGCGCTCATTGCTTATGGGAAGGAAGTGTTAGAAACAGGTCGTGCTCAGGAAGCGCTGGAACATTTTTCTAAAGCGATGATTTTAGACTCAAAATCTGTGGATGCTCGACAAAATGCAGCTTGGGCAAACTTTCATTTGAAAAATTATGACTCAGCTATTACTTTAATGCGCGTTGCCATTGAGATGGATCGTGGGAATCCTTTGCTTCATAAACGCTTGGGAGCTATTTATCAAGAGCTAGGAGATCAAGCGACAGCCTGTCTTTCTTTTAAAAAGTACCTTGAGATGGAGCCTGATGCTTCTGATAAAGCGCAATTTGCTTCTTGTTTTTAGGCTTCATCGGTTGCTCGTTTTGTGCTAACGTTTGGACATGTTTGATCTGCGTTTATTCCAGGAAAATCGATCTTATTTAGAAAAATCGTTCCGTAAGCGTCATATGGATGAAGCGATCCTGAAAGAAGCGGAGAAGATCGTAGCCAGTAGGCTTGAGATTTTACAAGAGGTAGAACGGCTTCGTTGTTTAAAAAATACGCATTCTTCAGAAATTGCCCAGTGCAAGGCTCAGGGCAATGCTGAGCAGATGCAAGAGAAGGTTTTGGCGATGCGTCAACTCGGAGAAGCTCTGGGGTTTTTAGAGGTCCAGCTTGAGGCAGTTCAGCGTACTTTTGAAGCGGTTCTCTTACAAATTCCCAATTTTTTACATTCGAGTGTGCCTGAGGGTGCAACGAGCGATGCTAATGTGGTGATGAGATCCTGGGGAAAGATTCCTGAGTTTTCTTTTAATCCTCGAGACCATGTGGAGCTTGGGGAGCGTTTAGGGATTTTAAATTTTGAAAGGGCAAGCAAGGTAGCAGGTGCTCGGTTCTGTGTTTACCAAGGGGCTGGTGCCATTTTGGAACGAGCGTTGATTCAATTCATGTTGGATCTGCACACGAGGGAGCATGGGTACCAAGAGGTGATTGTGCCTTTCTTGGTCAATCAAGAGAGTATGACTGCCACCGGGCAGTTTCCAAAATTTGAATCAGATTTGTTTCAAACGAAGCTTGCTGAGCGTCTTTTTTTTCTCATACCTACGGCTGAGGTACCTTTGACGAATTTATTTCGCAATGAGATTTTGCAAGCTTCTGACCTGCCTTTGTATCTGACCGCTTATTCTCCTTGTTTTCGAAGTGAAGCGGGTTCTTATGGAAAAGATACCCGGGGATTGATTCGGCAGCATCAGTTTCAGAAAGTGGAATTGGTAAAAATCGTGGCTGCTGAGCATTCTTATGAGGAATTAGAGAAGATGACGAAGGATGCGGAGAGGATCCTTCAGCTTTTAGGTCTTCCTTACCGAGTGATGGCGCTTTGTGGAGGAGATGTAGGATTTGCTGCGGCAAAGACGTATGATATTGAGGTTTGGCTTCCGTCTCAGGGCACATATCGGGAGATTTCTTCTTGTTCTAATTGTGAAGATTTCCAAGCACGTCGTGGTAAAATTCGCTACCGATCTGGGGAGGGTAAACCCCTCTGGGCTCATACTTTGAATGGTTCCGCTCTTGCATTGGGTAGGACTTTTCTTGCGATTTTAGAAAATTTTCAGGATGAATCAGGAAATGTGATCGTGCCCGAGGTATTGCGGCGGTATTTGCAGGGAGCTCCTGGTTTTTTTGAGCTAGGGGATCGTTTGGTCATGGGGCCTGAGGGAGCAAAAAAAACTTCCTGCTGAGCGTTTCTCAGGGTAGAATTGCCTCACCGCATTTTTAGAAGAGTATCAGGAGAGATGGCTGAGCGGTCGAAAGCGTCGGTCTTGAAAACCGATGTGGGGGCAACTCCACCGGGGGTTCGAATCCCTCTCTCTCCGCCAGATTGAGTTGGAATCACTTTTTTCGCATCTTTAACCCCCCCCCCTATTTGCGAGCTTTTTAGCGCTTCGATTTATTCTCCGATTTTGCCTTTTTACTCCCAAAATCTTCTTTTTTGGTCTCTGCATCTCTGTAAGCCGACAAGGCAAGGGTGTCGACAATAAAAAGTGGACATCGACCTTTTTGGATCAGAATGGAGCTTATGTTGAAAACACCTCAAGAAAGGCTTTCAGCTGAAGGCAGGAGAGGTTCATATTGGTGCCTGTCAGGCTTTTGATTGATCAAGATGAATATTTACGACAGGTTGTGAATCCAAACAGGTAGGATCGATGGAAATTAATTGATCCATAAGATAGGTACGATGAAACCCCCGCTTCTTTCCATCTCTCACCCTCATTTACTTGAGCTCAATGTCAGCAATATAAGCTGGTAAGAGGCAGCACAAGCCAAATTATATAAAAATTGAGCCAGAGGTGAATATGAAAACACTTAAACATACAATGCAAAAGTCTCTTATTACAAGACAAAGTATGAACGCTATGATAAATTTAATGAAAATAATTTAAGAGCCATTAATGCTCTTTTAGAGAAAATATTGAAAGAATATCATGTTGTTATCGTTCTTGATTTTACTTGCGGTGCTGGTTCTCAAGTCTTTTGGCTCAAACAAAAAGAATTTGAAATTGCAAGCAGCGATATTAGTCGGAGCATGCTCGAAATTGTTAAACAAAAAAAACTTAAATATTTGAAAATTAAATTCTTAGAAGGAGATTTTCGTACTGTTCATGCTGCTAGTTTTGATGCGGAAATTATAATATTTAATGCAATTGGCTAACTCACGCGCCAAGATTTTAAACTTACCATTCAAAATATAAATCGTAATTTAAATTCGGATGGCTTCTATATTTTTGACATATTAGCCTTTATCTGAAAGCCGGTAATAGCATTACAGAATTAACTGAGGATTGGATGGCTACCTCTGATGGCAATAAATTCAGAAAAGCGTTTACGAATGGATGAGGAATTCTACCAATATGCAGTATTCTTCAATGTCACCCCAAGAATTGGTATTGATATTGTCTGGCCCACTGGAAAGAATATACCAATGATATATGATGCGGAAATTGGTACATTCAACTGTGATCACCCAGTTGGTTCTCGTGATATGAGGCGCTAGCTCACGCTATTCTCCAAAAACGGGAGAAACTACACCATATTGATAGCTAAGTGGCAAACCAAAGATATTAGTTGTAGATATAAAATGCTTAAGTCATTACTCAAGCTCAGTTACCGGTACTTTATTAACAAATAAGGTGGTGTCGTCAATAGAAATTAAGATTAACTTGCCACAGATACCTTCATGTGTTGGTTTTGCATCAAACAAAATCTTTTTTAGCTTTTCATTGCTTAGGCACGCTAGGCTTGTTGATACTGAGCTATGCTCTTTGATTCTTTGCATTATGGCAGCCTGATAATGACGTTATCTATAACAAACTGATAAGCTTCTTCAAAATTCCAATGCAATTTTGATGGCAATAACAAGATCATATCTATACGAAACTCACGATTATCTTTCTTCTGGTTAAGATTTTTTATAAATTCTTCTTGTGAAACTTTTATGCCGTTATAATTGCAGTACTTAGCAAAAATATCAAAAACTTGATTTAATTTAATCAAGTTGTGCGCCCGGTATGCGCAACAACTAGTTGGTGGAATGCCAGTTCCAGCCCTGAAAGCAAGGAATGGATAGACCAAAATCAAGGGTGCCCAAAGAAATCAAGTTGCCTGAGGAAGGAATAACGGTTTGAGAGATGAGGGATCTGAAGAAAGATGAAGTCTGTGGCCCAACCGCAAGTGAACCTCTGTATGGCAGGCCTCTGGAGTCGAGTAGCCATAATTATGAAGGCCTAAAATCCTTTCCGTAACACAGTGCAAGTAAGTGGGTAACCAGAGATGGGGAACTAGGGAGCAAGAGCTCTCCGATGAAACCGTAGTAGTCGTAAAACCAGGAGCCCATGAGGATACGGTGACGTATCTGAGGGTAAAACTCTTGGAAAGTGAACAGAAGTTCGAGGCGAAGTGGAATGTGTGAATGAGGAGACCGAAACTCAAACAGTAATCTGAGACTAGAAGGAAGACTTTCGTTAGAGAAGATTAACGTATGAATGCCTACTTAACGAGAGAGTTTAGGAAAGAGCTATGCAAGAAGTGAAGAAAAGTTAGCTTATGAGAGTGAACTTGGGTCCTTTTGAGAGAATCTGCTCAATTCACCGACTTGATAGCCTTTAGGGTAGTGAAAAGAAAGGGTGGAGCTCCAGGAATAGATGGAGTAACAATTGAGAGTTTTGAGAAGAATCTCTTGGAGGAAATAACCCGACTCAACCAAGAAGTGGAGATGAAGTTACCAGCCAAGTCCAGTGCGTAAGGTAGAAATAGCGAAAGCTGGAGGTGGGGTTTGAGGCTAGGTATTCCTACAGTCAGAGACCGAGTTCAGGCTGAAAGCAGTATTAGAACCGAATCTTTGAACCTCAAATTTTCTAAACACAGCTATGGATTTAGACCAGGACGAAGCCAACGACAAGGCTTGGAAGCGGCTCAAAAGACGGTGAAAGAGGGCAAAGAATACGTGGTAGACCTAGAGCGATTCTTTGACCGAATTCACCACGATCGATTGATCAATCGGATGAAGCTACAGATATCGGACAAACGCATTTTGCGTCTGACGGTATGGTGCTGAGATCTGGGATCAGAGAAGACGGTCTGGTGAGGGCAGGGTTCTTCGCAAGGAAGTCCACTTAACTCGTTATTGAGTAATGTGGTATTGGATGAACTGGACAAAGAACAGGAACAATCGTGGACTAAAGTTCTGCCGTGGGTGGATGACTCGAACATTTTCGTGCGTACGTCAAAAGTTGCAGAGCGCGTGATGGGGACAGTTAGTAAATTCATAGAGAATCGACTGAAGCTGAAGGTCAACTGAAGAGAAAAGTGAGTTTGTTGCGAGGAGTAAAATTTGGGGGGATGACAATCAGCGGCTCTAGCAATTTCTCCTATGCAGAAAGTACGTGATCGAGTGAGGCATTACTTCTCGAGGTACGTCCCAAGATATAAAGAGCACAATGGGTGCAATCAACCGATGGTATATGGGGTGATCGAATTATTATCAGATGACCCAGTATCCATCGCAGTTAGCATCTATTGAAGCTTATACTCGGAGACTACTTCGAGGGAGGATCGTTGATCAACCGAAAAACAAGTCGAATCCTCTATGAGAATTTAGCAAAGAGGGGAGTTTGCGGTAGTGGCTGCAGGGATAGTATATTCCAACAAGCGGAGATTTGTTTCATACTTGAGCGGTTGAAAGAGCTTATCTCATCTGGTTTATCAATTGGGTAGGTCAAAAAACCCGGTCCTCGAATAGATTGTTACATTGGTTTGCAGTGAACAAATGGATCACATAAAGCCCGGATACGTGACCCGTAAGTCCGCTTCCGTGGGAAGTCGGCCCTCTGATCTGGGGGCCACTTACCCGAGTTTTCACGTAAAATTATGGGGCATGCAGGACACGAAACTGAAGATCTGGAACCAGCAACGATAATGCCTACTCAGAATCGCTTTTTGAGGCGATGGAGTACGGTCATATGTATCCTAGCAAACCGTTGGAAAGCCTGAAAAAGGCATGACTTAGGTCAAAGGGTGCTGAGCATTACTATAACGAAATTTCTTTCATCACATCAAATTCAAGAGACGAAGGTCAAGTTTGGAAATTTTGAAAGGAAGGCATGCTGTTTACCAAGAAGCTCAAAAACAACTCCCCTTCTCGTTGGTGTGGAAAAACTAGAAATTGAAAAAAAATGGACACCGTCGAATTTCATGGCTTGAAAGTGATGCGTAATTTTGTTAGACCCAATGATGTAGAGTGACGAAGCGGTCGAGGGGACAACTATCCTGAAACATACTGATGTTCTGCATTGCCACAAAAAACGGACCCTCAGTAAATCTTGTGTATATAAAATATTGTATTTACACCAGAATAGCGTTGTGGAAAGCCACCGAAAAGGCCTTCTGTCGCCGAATACGGCTTTTGCCTCATCAGGTTTTTAGGGTGACTCATGTAGAGCTCCTTTCTGGGTAAATTATTTAATCAAACGAGTGTTTTGACGAGAGTAAGAAAAGTTCTTTATGTGCTTAAAATCAAGAAAGTTTGAGGAAGGCGCTGATCTTTTTTTATAGAAAATGGCCTACTTAATACTTGCTGCCTCTTTGCATTTGGAGGCCGCTTTCGCTCTTCTTACTCGTGGGAGGTAATGGTTGCTTTTGAAGGATGAACGGAAAATCTCAGGTCACGTGATTTAGTTTTGTTGAGATCCATTCTTGAACTCATACTCAGTAAGACGACTATTGCACTTTGTGTGGTAGTTCTGAACACGAGTGGAGAATGTATTTTTTCCTGGTTGATATTAGATAGAAGTGCGATCATTCTAATTATCCATTGATAGGATAGTAGCCTTTTCAAGGCGATTTTAGCCCTTACCTGCATCAGTGATGCGTTCGATCAGAGAAAATGGATGATCTGCGAATAAAATGCGATATTTATTTTGGTTCAAGAAATCCTTTCGATTGTCTATGATTTTGAACTGAGCGCTTGCATCATCACAGGTTGTTTTATCCATTCCTAAGTAGAACTTCAGCAAGAATCGGCCCTTCCAAGGATCCGTATCGATACAATCGGATACCATTTTTTCTTCCCATGTGGGATGAAGCTTTGAAGATGCTTTTTCTAAGAATTGCTCAACTGGCCTAGGGTAATGAGTAAAGATCGATGGAAATGAGGCTGATAGAAAGAGTAAAGGAATGATCAAACTGAAGCAAGACTTCACGTAGTACTTTTGAAAAACTTTCTCTGAAATCAGATAGCGCAAGCTCAGCGCAGCTAACATGCTTGAGCCAACATAGTAAATGGCGATATACCAGTCTGATTTTTGTTTTGACAGCGTGAAACCCAGATGCGTGCCTAAGGTGATGAGACCTCCTATGATCAGAGCTGGTATTGCAGTTTGGTCTTTTTTGAAGAAAACGAGAGGAATGCTGAGCATCACTAAGGGCATCCATGGCCAATAGTGCAAAAATAACTTGAGATAAAACCAAAGGTCATTGGTAGGTAAACCTCTTCCTTCGATGACAGTGAATTTTAACTGATGGCTGATATAATAAGCAAAGAAAGACCCACCCGTGATGGAATAGTACCATAAATCAACTAATAAAATAACTGTTGTGCCTGTTAAAATAATAAGTAAAAATTGAATAAAAAAGTTTTTCCACGGAAGTCTCCATTGAGTAAGTTGTACTGAAGCAGATCGATGAGTAAGCCCCTGGAATGCTGCGATGACAGCTAGGGCTAAAATAGAAGGAGGTCCTTTTGCCAGAAAGGACAATCCGAAGAAAAAACCTGCTAAAAGTGTATGAAGAAATTGTCTTTTTGAGACAGCATGGATGTAGAAAAAAATCGTCAGCATGATACAGAGCATCAGTGCGGGTTCCATCATCGGATTTCGTCCATTTTTCAGGAACTGTGGTGTTAATGAAAGAACCGTTGCGGCAAGCATTCCGAAACGATGATCGAGAAGTTTGCGGCCTAAAAAATATGTCAATAAAACGGTGCCATGCGAAATCAGCACAATAGGCATGAGCGCTGAAAGCGTGGTTGCACCAAAAATTTTCATGAATATGCCCAAGATCCATGGAGTCAAATGGGGATGCTCGAAAAAAAGAGATCCGTTACAGGTTAAAACAGCCCACTCGATCAGTGGCTTCCTGCTGAGTTCTTTTCCCACCAGGGCGTAAACGATCCCGTCTGCTGAGTACAAACTCTCAGACTCAATATGTCCCCACAGGATAGCCATTGCCAGAAAAAAGACCAGGAGGACTTGTTGTACTTCCACACAAGCAAAGACCTCCTTCCAGAAAGAAATACGTGAAAATAGTGATCGAGCACTTTTTGATGGATTCATTTTCTCTTCATATGACAAATGGAAGCAATTGCCAACTGTGATGACGTCAATTGATTGATCTCAGGTAGCTTCTTGTGGGATGTAAACTCCTGTGGTCTTCTCGATAGACTTTCGGTAACCTCGAGATATGTTTTTTTAGATCTATGAAAGCGATCGTCCATTTACTTTGCCCCATTTGTAAAATAGTGTGCTTGAGACCTCTTTAAGTGATTCGTTGGCTGGTTTCTCCTCTGTGCCAATCGCAGATTTTGAAAGATTTTTGAGATTGAGGTTGTAACAATGAGGTCATCACATGGCTTGCTCGATGTGACGCTCAAGGCTTTGGTTCTTCAGTGTTTTGATTGTGATCGATAGCTCCTACAGGAGCTTGGCGGTTGAACAAAGGAGCCGATTGGATCAAACCATGAACCATAGTCTTGGTACTGAAAGAACTAAGAAGGAGTCCTAAAAATAGATGAGACGGAAAGAGGCCACAGAATCTGTTCATAAGGTAATCCACATTGAGTTTTCACTGTATATGCTCGCGTTCAATGAGAAGGTTATCATTGATGTAACTTATGTGAAAAATGGTTCTGCACCATCTTCCAAAATGTCTAAATACTTGCGATATACGTAAACCTTATCGCGTTTTTTACCACTTACTTCTTCTAATATACCTATAAATTTCATATGATTGAGTGCGCTTCTGGCTGTTGGTGCTGACATTTGCAATACTTTGGCAAGCAGTGAAACGGTAACTTGCGGTAGGCGTTTCATGCATTCAAGTGTTTGTTCACATGAAAATCTAGCAAGCCCTAAAGAGCTATTTTTTGTAAGTCGTTCCCAAAAAGATGATTGATTTTGCGTTGTTCATCGCTTCTTTTGAAGATTTGTAGCATCGTTTTTGATGATACTTTCCATCTCACGTGATCAAAACGGTGAGGGTCTATTTTTTAGATTGATATCTTAGTTAGTGAGTGAAAAAATTTTATCATAACAACTCATCTCACATGACTGAGAATGGGACCAAGTTTTCTGAATCCAATGGACACCTCAGTAGCCATTGATCAGATTTTTTATCAATCTAACAAGTCTGGTGAAAGCTCGAAGAGTATGAGGGGAAAAAGAGAATGCTTCAGTAGGAATCAAAAAAAGCTGTAGAATCAGCTGCTTCCATTCATTAGGTCCAAAGACCTGTCCTTTTTTATGGTCGACAACCTAAAAAATGATTCACATTCAATTGTCTATCAACAGAAAGTCTCATCAGAATAGATCCGCACGGAAGATTCTGATGCTTTCTTTTCTAAGGTGCGTAGGATCTCAGATGTCATAGTCACATCAAAGCTTGGCTAGGTCGTTTGGTGACACATGGGCTCCATCTTTTTTCAAAAACCCAAGCGACATCAAAAGTATAAACCGAATGTGAGTGAAGTCATGTGTCAAAAGTGTACTTACAATGTGCTTTCACGCAAAATAAGTAGAATAGACCAAGAACTCTGACACTTCATTCATATTGATTCAGTTGTTTTTGATAAATTTACATCTCCGATGAGTGAGTGCGTTTTGTGGGTTGATATTGATTGGGCGCTGATACATATAAACTATTTTATTTAAACAACTATTTTAATTTTATTAACTATCTGTGCGCAGAATAGATTCGCCCCAAAACCCAACTATGTCAAGATAATGCTGTGCTCAAGGAGGTAATTTTTGGGGTTGAGGTAATGACGAAATTTTTTGATTTAAATGGAAAAACAGCCATCATTGCCGGAGCTTCCAGTGGCTTGGGTAAGCGTTTTGCTCGCTCGATGCATTGAAAAATGAAGTGCCTTAGCTGCTAATATTAATAGTTACAAAGCTATCCAAATGGATGTGTCGGACAAACAATCCGGAAAGAATTGCTTTGATGAGCTAGAGCAAGCCCAGGAGAAGGTCAGTATTTTATTGCCTGAGGAATCACGTGCTTATTACTATTTTTGAAGAAGATGATAACTTTGGGTCAATTATTCAAACGAATCTAATGGGCGTATGGCATGTCACCGAAGTGATCGCAAATCGCATGAAAAATCATAAAATTCATTGTCGACATTGTAGTATTGACAAAGTTGCCTTTCCTTATAAAAAAGCAACGGCTTACATAACTTCTAAGAGAACGGTGATTCATGTGTCAAAATCTTGGGTGGCTGAGTTATCAAATTATAAGATCAAAATCAATTCTATAGTCTCTGGTCTTTTTCATACGCCTAGGACAGATGCTAAATTAGGCGAAGATCAACCGCGACAAGAATTTGCCGAGCAGATTCCTCTTCGATTCATTGCAACGCCAAAAGATTTAGATGGTGCTTTGTTGTTGCTAGCGTCGAATGCACGTTCGTCTTATATAACAGGATCCTGCATTACTGTTGATGGTGGTAAATCTTTTGGAACATCTGAGGGTTCATAATAAATTCTGTGCGAGTACTTAAATTCATGATCGCAAATATTCATGCCTATAAAAAGTATGTGTTTTGCATCTTTTTAGCCATGTGCTTAGATCACGGTGGATAATACCTTAAAGCCTCTTTTAGTGAAGATGTTTATCGATATTGTCTCTGGATATGAGCAAGAAAATTTTTGGGTTATATTTACTTTCTATGCCTTACTTCAATTTATGTTAGTTAGTGTATGGGCGATGAGTGACTATTGCATTACAAAATATACAGCTAAGTTTAGATTAAATGTAGCAGAAACTTTCATGTCAAAGCTGTATGAGTATCCATATAGAGCTTTTTTCAAAATCAACTTTCTGGTTCTTTGACATCAAAAATAAATGATGCTTTTCAACATCTGCCACATCTGATTTTCACGATCATTAACTCATTTATACACTTCATTTTATTGATACTAATCTCATTAGGACTGCTTGCCTCAGTTGCACCTATTTTTGCGATGAGCATGGAGACTTAGGTTTTATTATTTTTTGCTATCACTCTGGTTTTCATAAAGAAGAGCATGCGGCTCAATAAAGGATATGCCCAAGAAAAATCTAAAATAATTGGACTAGTTGCAGATTATATTGGAAATATGATGAGCGTGAAACTTTTTGCAGGGAGATATTTTGAAAAAAGTCGCTTTTTCAAACTACCTTGAGAGTGACGAGTTTTAGTGTGCTGCGTTATAGATTTAAACTAAAGTAATTTGTATACAGATGCTCGATATCGATTAATTAGCCACTATAGTCATTTTCGAAGCAAAAATCTATTAATGAAATTTAACTACAAATCGCCAACAGCTATTTTGCCATTTTTTTCTTCTCTTCTGATACGCTTTAACTATCGTTCTACAGATAGAAATAATTTCATTTTTTTAAAACAGAAAGAAGGAACACACAATGGCCTCTTTGGACAGCTTGGTTAGCAGCAGTTACGCAATGAAGAAATGCTTCGTCCAATCGAAGAAATTTTATGTGGTTTGTAGTCGTTTTGGCTGGCATGAGTATACGCAGAGATTTGATTGGGGTCACAAGCATTGTTCGTGTTTTAGGTCTCAATGAAAATTGCTATCATCCTCTTCTTAGGTTTTTTCACAGTTCTGCAATTAACTTGGCCGATTCACAAAGGAAGTGCATTGAGATTAATCAAAACCATAGAGTCAAAAAAGACATCTCAGGGCCAGTTCCTCGTGTATAACGTTTGAGTTTTATTTTTGCAATGCTTTCGTAAAAAATGTTTCTGCAATCGAGTATAAGCGCAAATGGTGAAAAAAGTTGATACAAGAGCACCTCTTGAAGCTGTAACAGAGTCCTCCTTGGATCTCTCTAGGAAGATCCAACAGATAGCCATAACACCTCAAGCTTATTTAAGAAGCACATTGTAAGAGTTACTCAAAAAAGACAAGAATAAGAAGAAAGCGGGAGCAGGAGTAATTTGGGTAACGCGATGCTTTTTATTCAAATGCTAGCAAAAAGAACGCAAATTCACCCCCCTTTTGCTAGCCTGCCCCCGATCCAAAGAGTACATTTAACTTGTACGCTCAAAGCAAAGAGCTAAACTTCCTCTCAAGTTTTTACTAAAACCTGAGAGATTTGTGAAACAATCGCTTGCACTTACTTTATTGCAAATTTGGGGAACATACGAAATAAAAATTTTCATCGATCTCATGTTAATGCATATTTTGGTGCATCATCATCACTTCCATCGGTGTTTTATAGCCCAAGATTTTGCGTGGTCGGTTATTGAGTTTGTCTTCAATTTCTTGCACCATTTCATCAGAAACTTGGGTGAAATCAGTACTTTTTGGTAAGTATTGGCGAATCAGACCGTTAGTATGCTCGTTGAGTCCACGCTCCCATGCATGGTAGGGTTTAGCAA